>JAEEGG010030173.1_pt1 | contig 10082 bp, 2 predicted proteins | sample 9134161 | NCBI WGS metagenome assembly JAEEGG01 (sample SAMN16246543, study PRJNA631951) | gut metagenome | biome: gut microbiome; feature: rumen; material: CR-attached | host: Bos | place: Iran: Karaj | collected 2018-10 | reverse complement strand
CGATGAGTGATTTGGTGAAGCGGATGAGCACCAACAAGACCTACTTGAGCGAAGTGATTGCTGGTAGCGAATACAGGTCTTTCTATCAGTTAATCAATACGTTACGTGTCGCTCATGCCTGTCGGCTGTTGGAGCAGGACCCCACTCTCAAGATGGAGCAGGTCGCCCTCGCTTCGGGCTTTTCCTCCGGAAGTGCCTTCTCACAGGTGTTCAAGCGGATCAAAGGCATTTCACCTTCGGAGTATTTGCATTAGTATTATTTAACTTATTGTAAATCAACAATTTTATTCTCTGTCAATTGACGCAAAATAAAAAGAAATTGACGCAGAATAAAACAAAATACGCCCAAAATAAAGTGTAAGTCTTATTGATTTCGGATTTTTGTCACCTATTAAAAATAATAGTATGACAACCATTCAAATCATCGGAATCATCGTGGTCGCCCTGTTGGGAGGCTACGTGTTTTTTTGCCTTTATGACATTGGGAAACGGAGAACGGAAAATGGAGAACGGAAAACAATTAATAAAAATAGATAAACAAATGAGCAGACATTTAACCCTTTCAAAAGCCCTCACGGCGGTACTCCTCTTTATGGGGATCGCCTTCGGGCAGAATGCTTTCGCCCAGACCTCGTGGAGCGTATCCAAAGACAGCGGGAGCGGTAACACATGCAGGTTCAAAATCGAACGCACTGGCGACATCTCACAGGCGGTGACCGTGAAATACCGCACCGTCAGCCTCTCGGCTTTCGAGGGACAGCATTACACCGCCGTCAGTGGCAATGTGACCTTCCAAGCAGGCGATGATAAGAAATACATCGACGTCACAGAAAATACTCCCGACAATGACGCCTTTGTGTACCAGAGCGGCACCCAGCGCAGCTATCGCTTCGAGGTGACCGACATGGGCGGCTTCTATCTTGCCTCTTGCGACCGCACCTTCACCACGGGCACGCAGTTCAGCGCCGACAAGGTGAGCCGGAGCATCACCAACCTAGTCTATTTCAACAGCAGCGGCAATTTCACCAGCGGCCTCAGCAGCAGCAAATACTTGGATGTCAGCTACACGCCGCCCACCAGTCAGGTGGAAACTAGCGGTGCGCTTCAGGGCTATGTCCTCATCGACGACGAATACGACTACGCTGAGAAGGCTGCCACCGTCAGCACCAGCAGCCTTATCAACAGCACCCACGCCACTGCTACCTACCTCAAGTATTTGGACTATAAAATATACGCCACCGTATGCTTCACCGAGAAGGAGAGGGACGACGGCTACCAGTATATCCAAATCGTGCAGGGCGACGGCAGCGCCAGCTACGATACCGGCTACGATCCCGAAGGAGCTGTCAACGCCCCGGTGAACTCGGCCTATAAGGTCTGCTTTGAGCTTTCCACCGGCAGCGATCAGGGGCAGGGCAAGGCATTCTTCCCCCACCGATACAACACGGCCACTGGCACCAACGAGTTTTCTCTATCCGACGGTAAGCTCTGGCAGCAGAAGTTCAAGTCGGGCTATCAGGCCTCAACCTCCGGCTCCTTGGTCTTCGATGCCAATGTGTCGAACATCACCACCCGTTTCGATGCCGGCGGTGATAACAACGACACCTGGGGCTACAAAGACCTCTTCGTCCGAATGGCTCTCGTCGACGCCAACGCCCCTACCGTTCTTGCTTGTAGAGTAGCTCCCGGCAAGCACTGCAAGGGCAACACCCTCTATGTCTCCGTGGCATTCAATGAGATTGTCACCGTTACCGGCACGCCGACGCTGGCCACCACCTCCGCCAACAACTGGGGCTCTCTCACTTATATCTCGGGCAGCGGCACCAACGTGCTCACTTTCAGCACCACCATCCCAGATAACGCTTCGGGCAGCCTCGCCATTACCGGACTTAGCGGCACCGTCAAGGATCTCGCTGGCAATAGTATTACAGGCAGCAGCGTTACCTCCCCCAACCTTTGCTCACTGGATGCCTCCTATGCCTATCCCATCACTTACGACCTCGACGATGGCAGCGTGGCTACGGCGAACCCCACCACCTACACCTACGAAACTGCCACCTTTAGCCTGAACAACCCCACTAAACTCGGTTACGACTTCACCGGCTGGACGGGCAGCAACGGCAATACGCCGCAGACTACCGTCACCATCGCCAACCACAGCCACGGCAACAAGAGCTACATGGCTAACTGGAATGCTAACACCTACAGCATACGCTTCAATGCCAACGATGGGACCGGCACCGCCGCCACCGGCACGATGAGCAACCAGAGCTTCACCTATGATGTGGCGCAAAACCTCACCGCCAATGCATTCGAGCGCACGGGCTACACCTTCGCTGGATGGAACACCCAAGCCGGTGGCGGCGGCACCTCCTACACCAACCAACAGGAAGTCATCAACCTCACCCCTGAGAACGGCGCCATCATCGACCTCTACGCCCAGTGGGACGTCCACCATTACACCGTACATTTTGACAAGAACAAAGACGCAGCCACCGGAACGATGGCCGACCAGAGTTTCACCTACGACCAAGGATCTCTCAATGCCAACGCATTCACATGCACAGGCTACATCTTCAATGGTTGGAACACAGAGGCTAACGGTAGCGGCGTCTCATACACCGACCAGCAGGCTATACCCAATGTCACCGCCACCAACGATGCTGCCGTCACACTCTACGCCCAGTGGATGCCTATCTCATATACCGTGCACTTCGACGCCAACTACGATAACAATGGCATCGTTATCACTGGCACGATGAGCGATCAAAACTTTATTTACGACCAGACTCAAAGCCTCGCCGCCAATGCCTTCGAGCGCACTGGCTACACTTTCACCGGATGGAACACCCAATCCGACGGTAGTGGTGCTACCTACACCGACCAGCAAGTTTCGCCCAATGTCACAGCCACCAACGGCGCTACCGTTACCCTCTATGCCCAATGGGATATCACACCTTGGACGGGCATCGGCATCAGTGAAAACAACCCATACTTTATTTTATATGCCTCGCAGTTGATGAAGCTAGCCCATGATGTGAACAGCGGCACCAATGAGTACCAATACAAATTCTTCAAGTTAGGCGACGACATTGATATGAGCGGGATAGACTTCGAGGGCATTGGCTATTCCTATAACCACTATTTCAAGGGCTACTTCAATGGTGACAATAAGACCATCAGCAACCTCACCGTCAACAAACTCAACACTTCCTATGTAGGCTTGTTCGGTTATTTAACCACATCGGTGAGTAACCTTATCCTGTCGGATGCCACAATTACAGGCGGGTACGCTACTGGAGCCATTGCTGGAGGAACTACTGCAAATGCCGCTTTAAGAAACTGCTTGGTCATCAACACAAATATTAATAGTAACAATGCTTATTCCGGAGTCTTTGTGGGAAACCACAATAGTTCTGCCACACTCACCCATAACTATTATTACAATTGCACACTCAATAAAAACAATACTCCCAGCACCATAAACATAGGTATTGGAAGTACTAATGGCAGTACCGATGTCGACGGTGCCCGCAGCGCACACACTCTCACGCTGCCTGAGCATATTATTGCCACCAGCGCCGAGACGGTGACATACAACCACGTGCTCTACTACGCCTCCAACGTAAGCGTCACCCTTACCCCTGAGATTGGCTATGCCATTTCCGATGTCACCGTAAACGGCGAAGCCGCCACTAACAATGGTGACGGCACATGGAGCTTCGACATGCCCGCCGCCGCCGCCACCGTGAGTGCCACGGTGAACTTAAAATTGCCAGGCACTGGCGAAGCAAATAACCCTTACATGATTTCAACCACCGCCCAATTCGACCTGGTTGCCACACTTGTGAACAACGGCGAAAGCTACAGTGGCGTTTACTTCAAACTTGCCGACAATGCCAACATTACCGTGAGCAACATGATAGGCACCAGCACGCATCCGTTCAGCGGCAACTTCGACGGCAACAGAAGCAACAACGCCACTTTGACATTGGATCTTTTATTTGACACTGAGGTGATTTACACCGCTCCGTTCCGCTATGTCAGCGGCGCCAATATCCATGACCTTTTTGTGGGAGGAAACATGCGAATTGGTAATAATTCACAATACGCAGCCAGTATCGTTGCCCACTCGGAAGGCACAACTATCCTCAACAACTGCGTCTCCAATGTTGAAATAAACAGCGAAGCACACAATAGCTTTGCCTATAACGGCGGCTTGGTGGGTCATGTGGCAAGCGGATCAACGCTCAACATCACTAACTGCGTATTCAAAGGTAGTGTTTTTTATCATAATAGTGGCCAGTGTTGCGGTTTTGTGGGCTTAAACCACGGCACCACCAACATCAACGGTGGCATATACGAACCATCTTACCAGCAATTGTATTCCTATTATTATTATTATAATTTTATCAACCCCGACATGGGCACTTATAGCCTCACTGACTGCTACTACACCCAGCCGATGGGCGAAAGCTGGCAGGGCACCATCGCTTACACCTCTGTGAGAGATAATCTTTGCCATCAGATTTCGATAGCCGGTGAGACCGTCTATGCAAGCCCTGATAATACTTTCATTGATAATGTGAATGGTGTTTATGACTACACAGGCGCTGTCATCAACATCAACCCGACGGTCATCTTCGGTGGCGAGACCCTCGATCCATCGTGCTACACCCTCAGCCTGACCTACAATGGCAATCCTGCAACAGAGGTGAATGCCCTAGGCAACTACTTGTATACCGCCGCAGGCGTCAATGCCAACGGCTACTACGGCAACGTATATCGTTACTTTTCGGTCGTCGGCTTCGACGGCAGCGGCACCGATTCCGATCCTTACCTTATCGAATCGATAGAGGACTGGAATAAATTGGCAAGCAGAGTATATGATGGCACCACGTATAGCGGCAAACACTTCAAGCTCATGGCAAACTTGACTATCTCTAAAGTAGTTGGCTACAACAAGATCAATAGTTTCCAAGGCATCTTCGACGGGAATGGTCATACGCTCACCCTCAACGGCGATGATTTCGGAACCTCGGGTAATTACACCAGCTTCAATGTTTGTGCCCCGTTCCGCTATGTGGCAGGCACCACAATCAAGAATCTGAAAGTCGCTGGCGACATCTACACAAGGACACAGTTTGCAGGCGGTCTCATTGGCAGGGCAGGTGACGGCGACAATGTGATACAGAATTGTATCGTCAGTGTCAATATCCATAGCAGCATCAGTGGCGATGGCACCCACGGCGGCTTCATTGCCCATCTGCAAGGTGGCAACGGAGCACTTAGCGAAACCACGTTCACGGGCTGTGCTTTCACTGGAAGCATCACCACCACCAACAACACTACCAACGTCGGCGGCTTTGTGGGATGGTGCGAATGGGGTAATGGCCCCGATAACGGCCGTTGTCGCCTCTTTTTCAATGACTGTTTCATTAATCCTTCTGCAAGCTGCATCTCCGAGGGCAGCAAGACATTCGCCCGTTGCAACAACGAGGGCGAATCGCTTCATTTCAACAACGGCTATTTCACCCAGGCTATCGGCGATGAGCAGGGTCAGCGGGTTGAAAACGATGGCGCTTTACCTATTGGCAGCTACACCTTATACAACGTCATCGGTCTGAAGTTCTATGACAACGGCGTGAAAGACAGCGACGGAACCTTCTACCATAATACCAACGCCCTTTCTAACGCCATCGAGCGTCAATTCTTCGGCTATGGCGACAACAACGACCACTGGGCATTCATTGCTTCGCCTGTTGAAGGAAACATTTCCCCCAATGATGTTAATAACCTTGTGGACAACAACGAAGCGGACTATGACCTTTACCGCCTCAACCCGAGCAACACGAGGTGGGAGAACTGGAAGGCGCACGAAGGCAATGCCGCACCAAACTTCAACTTCGTCAATGGCATGGGTTATCTTTACGCCACCAAGTCGAACAGGATCGCGACCTTCACTGGCACGCTCAACATGGGAAGCGAGAAGACCATTGCAGGCCTTCCCAATGGCTACAACCTCGTGGGCAACCCGTTCTGCATTGAGGCATACATCAACAAGCCTTATTACACATTGGATGACAATGGTGCCATCATCGTGGCCAATCCTGTCGATAAAGCAACACCCATACAACCCTGCTATGGTGTCATTGTCAAAGTGGAAAACAACGAAGACATCGTCTTCCGCACAACGGAACCATTCACGAATTCAAATAACGGAAGTCTGGAAATGACCTTGGCCCAAACTGTCGCCACCCGCGATGGCAACGCCTTGAAGACCCTCGACAACGCCATCATCAGCTTCACCGAAGGCTCGCAACTTGGTAAGTTCTACTTCGGCACCCAACCCGCCAACATCTACATCCCGCAGGACGGCAACGACTACGCCATCGCTTACAGCGAAGGTCAAGGCGAGATGCCCCTGAACTTCAAAGCTGTTACGAATGGTTCTTATACCTTAACGGTGAATCCTGAGGGCCTGGAGATGACCTACCTCCACTTGATTGATAACTTGACGGGTGCCAACATCGACCTGCTTCAAACGCCTACCTACACCTTCAGCGCTCGAAACGACGATTATGAAAGCAGATTCCGACTCATCTTCAGTGCGAATAACGATAACGAAACCGAAGATGGCTTTGCCTTCATCAGCAACGGTCAGCTTATCATCACCAGTGAAGGCAGGCTCCAAATCATCGATATGATGGGGCGCGTGATTAGCACGGAGGTTGTTAACGGCACCTGCTCGAAGGCGATTAACCTTAAAGTTGGGCTTTACGTGTTACAACTGATTAATGGTGAGAATGTGAAGACACAAAAGATCGTTATTAAATAAATAATTATTTAATACTTAAAACATTAAGAGCGCTTTCTATGATTGCGCTCTTTTTTTATTTTAATTAATTGCTGTTTATTAATAATAATTATAGAATTATTTATATCTTTTGCAGAGAAAAACGGATTATTCACCAAGCGCCCCATAGGGGCGCAACAGCGGTAATCAGCCGTTTCAACGGCTGGTTTTTGAAATATGCTCGAACCTCGTTAAACAATTGAAAGGACAAAGCTCCATTTGGGTCAACAGAAATTATCTCCATGGTAGATTTGCGATGAAGGGTTTCGTTGACGCAGAGGAACATCGTTCACTGATAACCAGCCGATAAATCGGCTGGTTACCTCTGTCGGATGCCTACGGCATCCCATATCCACGTCATCCCTACGGGAACGTAAACATCAGTCCCCGTAGGGACCGGACAATCACCGTCCCATCCCGCCGCCTTGCGGAGCGCCTTGCGAATCGTCAGCACCCTGACGGGCCATCTGTTCCAATTCCATTTTACCGAAACGGAAGGTCACACCCACCGAGACAGCGCGGCTGTTGTATTTCGAATTGGCATCGGACTTCACGTATGGGCTGTTGTTTGACCTTGCCCATCTGTTCCAGTTGAAAATATCGCTGGCATTGATGAAGACCGACATCTTACGATCGAAGAAATCAGCACGTAAACCAGCATCGATACCGTAACGTGAATGAATCTCGCTGAACAACGACTGTGTCGGAGAGCTGTAGTAACCTGAAGCCGTCACCTCGATCTTGTTCCAAAGCTTGGCCCATAAGTTCAGGCGGAAGCTATATGACCACATGTCAGATTTATAAGGAGTGTCATTGAAGACCGTCTCCAGGTAAGAATCGTATAAGTTGGCATAGAAACGAAGGTTGAAGAAACCGCTTGGACGGTACATCATGTTAAACTCGAAACCTGCGTTATGGCTCTTACCCACGTTGACGGGATAGCTGTAAGGCACCACACGACCATACAATGGATGGTACACTGACATCTGTATCTCGTTGACTTCATTTGATTTACCACGATAGTAGGCTGAGAGACCCACAGAACCGAAGTTCATGAAATATTTGGTCCAGCCTGCCTCGAATGCATTGGTATAGATACGATCCAGATCAGGATTACCCGTACTGAATTCATCTTCGTCATACAAGGGGAACATGCTCAGCTGAGACGCTTCGGGAGCAGCGATACGGCGTGTGTAACTCAAGCTGAAGTTATGCATGGACTCAGTGCGGTACGACAGGTGCAAAGAGGGTCGCACACTGAAGAATGGCTTGCGGAAATCATACTGAGTGGAGTCAACATAGTTGCCACTCACCAGTTCATGGCAAAAACGCACACCCGGCTTCACAGTGAATCCGCCGAACTTATGCTGCAAAGTGATGAAAGCTTCATTGGTCAACGTGGAGAAGGTAGCCGCATAGGAACGATAAGCATCATTTACCCAATTCTCGCCCACCAAGGTATCGCTCTTACTATACACTTTTTCAGGGCTATAGCCTGAGTTCAAGCCCACCGAAATCTCGCCGTTTTCTGAATAGGGACGGTTGTAAACCACTTCCACCTCACCGCCGAAGCTATTACGTGATTGGGTAGAGTTGATGGCTCTCAGATGATCCTCAGGCAGCACAAAGTGACGGTCTACACGGCCACTGCCCTGGTAGCCCCAACCCATGGCATCAGCGCTAATAGAGAGATTGTGTCCCTTGTTGTCGAACTTATGCTGGTAATACACACCGCCCATCAAGAAATAGTTGTTGCTCGTGGAGGTGCTGCTTGTACGATAGTCCGTCAATGATGGCGTAGCAAGCGGAATACCGTTTTCATCAAGGAACTCTTCCCTAAACGAGCTGGAACTGCTGTTGTTTCTTCCTAAATTTGGAAAACCATTGAACCAAAAACTCAGGCTATTGGCCGTATCGATCTCATAATCAAGGCTAACATAGCCGCCACCGTTGAAGCCCTTGTTCTGATAAGTGACAGTGTCAATCTCATGGCTCGCAAGGATTTGATTAGCAGTATATAAGGACTGATCGCTAAACGAATTACCTTTCCAAAGGGCATAACCGCCATTGATATAGGCGTTGATGGTAAGCTTCTCGTTCGACCAGACGTATGACATCCAAGGTGTTACCGAAGGTCTTGTAGATCCGTTCACACCGAAGCTAAAGAACTCGTTCTTCTGGACCTTGGCATTAGTCACGATGTTGATGATGCCGTCAGCCTTGGAGCCATAACGAGCCGATGGGTTGGTGATAACCTCCACACGGTCAATGCTGTTGGCCGGCAGTTGTTGGATATAGGTCTTGAGATTCTCTGCGCTCAAGTGTGAAGGTTTGTCATTGATCCAGACCTCCACGCTCGAAGTGCCGCGCAGGGTGATGTTACCTTCTACATCGACCTCAACGCCTGGTGCATTCTGTAAAGCGTCGGACAGCGTGCCTGTTTGAATACTGGGATCTTCCGCCACATTATACATGGTTTTCTCCCCTTCCACGAGGAACATCGGGCGTTTCTCGGTGACGACCACTTCATCGAGGCGAGTGGTGCCAGCGGTCAGTTTCATGGTGCCAAGATCGGTGTTGCCTTTCACCGTCACCGGCTTCTCAAACAGCTCATAACCAATAGCCGAAATCTTAAGAAGCATCTCTCCATTCGGTACTGCCTGCAGTTTAAAGACGCCCTTGTCGTCAGAAGCCGCACCGCTCACAAAGGCCGAGTCGACTACACGGAACAGGCCCACGTTCACGAAGGGCACGCCTTGGTTATTGGATTCATCGATAATTTTACCGGTGACAATGCTTTGGGCGTTCACCATGCCAGTGAAGCCGAAGAAAGCAACAAGAAATGTAACAAATAGCTTTTTCATTTTATAAATGCTTGATGTTTATTTTCGGTGTATTAGTAAACTAAGACACTGCAAAAGTACATCTTTTTTTATTCGTGTCAAGCAAAAAACGAATTTTTTTGAAAAAAATTGCTTCTACTGTTTGATGAGCCGTTCGCAGAAGGCATTCACTTCGTCTGTGGACGACCATTCTCTCGTGATCATGAACTTGCCATTATCGATGCCGCACATCACCTGCCAGTCCTGAATTACGACACTATCCATGACAATCGCTGTCCTATGACCCATGATCTTAGTGGTAAATTGATACCATAGTTGGCGTGCCTCAGAAGTCAAAAACACGAACAACTGCACGGGTTCATCGCTGGGATTTTTACGTGGAT
>JAEEGG010030172.1_pt1 | contig 10082 bp, 7 predicted proteins | sample 9134161 | NCBI WGS metagenome assembly JAEEGG01 (sample SAMN16246543, study PRJNA631951) | gut metagenome | biome: gut microbiome; feature: rumen; material: CR-attached | host: Bos | place: Iran: Karaj | collected 2018-10 | reverse complement strand
AATACAATCTCCCTGCCCCTGATACCGTTGTCAGCATCATCAAGCAGGTCAACACGCAGTGGCAGGAAAGTCACCCACTCATTGCAGCCGCCGATGCTACCTACACCACCGACCCCGACAACGAGTGGACCTTCAAGCCCTACTCCAACAACAGCCCCTTCTGGGACAATGCCGCCTACCACACCGGCAATATGGAAGTTTGCAAACTCTCCGACGAGCTCAAGGAGCAGTTCATCGGTTACAGCAAGACATGGGCCGAAGCCGCCCAGTGGAAGGGTGCCACCAACTCGAATCCTGCCGAATGGGTCTATAACTACGGCGAAAAGCCCCGCAATGTGCTCTTCGGCGACTGGCAGATCTGCTTCCAGACCTATTGCGACCTCTACAACCTCGAGCCCGACGACCAGAAGATTGCACGAGCACGCGAAGTCATGGAGTATGAGATGTCCACTTCGGCCAACGACTACTGGTGGTGGGCCGATGGCCTCTATATGGTGATGCCTGTCATGACAAAGCTCTACAACATCACGGGCGACGAGCAGTATCTCCAGAAACTCACCGAATACTGGACCTTTGCCAAGAACCTGATGTACGACGGACAGGAGAGCATCCCCGACACCCTCGGCCAACCAATGACCAACGTGCCTCAGCACCTTTTCTACCGCGATGGCAAATACCTCTACCCGAAGCACGCCAGCCTCAATGGCAGCAAGGACTTCTGGGCACGCGGCTGCGGATGGGTCGTTGCCGGACTTGCCAAGGTTTTGGCCGACACACCCGACACGTGGAAGGACAAGGCAGAATTCCGTCAGACCTACGTCGATATGTGCGAAGCCGTGAAGAACTGCCAGCAGCCCGAAGGCTACTGGACCCGTTCGCTCCTCGATCCCGAGCATGCGCCAGGTCCTGAAACCAGCGGCACAGCCTTCTTCACCTACGGCTTGCTCTGGGGTGTTAACAATGGTCTGCTCGACCGTGAGGCCTATATGCCCACCATCGTCAAGGCTTGGGAATATCTCACCAACGTTGCCCTGCAGGAAGACGGCAGCGTAGGCTACGTCCAGCCCATCGGCGAACGCGCTATCCCTGGCCAGACCGTTGATCAGAAGTCGATTTCCAACTTTGGCACAGGCGCCTTCCTACTTGCTTGCTGTGAGATGTATCGATTAGTGAAATAAAAACAGCTATAGTGACTATATCAACTATAGTGACTATAACCTAAAACTATGAAAATAAAATTCTATTCGCTACTCGTCTTTGTCTCGCTGCTGCTGGCAAGTTGTCAGCCCAAGGTGGAGCTACCTCGTTTCATCGAAGCAGGCATCGGATATAGCAACAATTCCGTCAATGCCACCGTGTTCCGCAACAGCTCGGTAGCAACCCTTGGGCAGACGCAATACGTAGCTTATTACGATTCGGCAGGATGGCTTACTTTGGGCAAACGTCAGCTTGACGACACAGAATTTGTCCTGCAGAAGACCCAGTATCAGGGCCATGTGCAGGATGCGCACAATGTCATCAGCATTATGCCCGATGGCGACGGCTATCTGCACGTCTCGTTCGACCACCACGGCCATCCGCTCCATTATGCTCGTAGCGTAGAGCCTGGCTCATTGACCTTGGGGGATATGGAACCAATGATCAGCGCTTCGATAGATTCGCTGATTCCAGACGAGCTCGATGTCACCTATCCAGAGTTCTATCGTCTGGCTTCGGGCAATGTCCTCTTCGCTTATCGCAGTGGTGCATCGGGACGCGGCAACCTCGTCATGAATCTCTACGACGTCAAGACGCGCAAGTGGAGCCGCCTGCAGGATGTGCTCATCGATGGAGAACAGCTTCGCAATGCCTACTGGCAGCTCTTCGTCGATGCGCGCGGAACCATCCATGTCAGCTGGGTTTGGCGTGAGACTTGGCTTGTCGAAACTAACCACGACCTATGTTATGCCTGTTCAACCGACGAGGGCAAAACTTGGCAGCGCAGCGACGGCACGCCCTACGTACTTCCCATCACGGCCGACAATGCTGAATACGCTTGCCGTATCCCGCAGAACAGCGAACTCATCAATCAGACTTCGATGAGCACCGATGCCGAAGGTCATCCCTACATCGCCACCTATTGGCGCAATCAGGGAGACTCCATCCCTCAGTATCGCATCGTCTGGAACGATGGTAGCACCTGGCAGCAACAACAGGTGAGCCAGCGCAAGACGCCTTTCAGTCTTTCGGGAGGCGGCACCAAGATGATTCCCATCGCCCGTCCGCGTGTTGCCATCGACGGCCACGAAGCGTGGTACATCGTGCGTGACGTGGAGCGCGACAGTCGTGTCTCGCTCTATCACACGGCCGATCTGCGTAATGGTCAATGGGAACTCTCCGACCTCACCGACTATTCAGTCGATGCCTGGGAGCCATCGTTCGACACTGAGCTTTGGAAGGCTCAACGTCACCTGCATCTCTACGTGCAGTGCGTCCACCAAGGCGATGGCGAAACGTCTGTCGCCGCCGAACCAACAGCGGTAAGGATATTAGAAATTCGATGAAACTCCAGAAACTCATGCTTGATGGTGGATTCTCCTGTCCCAATCGTGATGGACACGTTGGGACGGGAGGATGCACCTTCTGTCGCACTGATGCGTTCAATCCCTCCTACTGTCGCAGCTCGACCAGCATCAGTGAACAACTCGAAGCAGGGAAGCGCTTCTTTGCGGGCAAGTATCCTGATATGAAGTATCTGGCTTATTTCCAAGCCTATTCCAACACCTACGCTCCCTTCGACGTGCTGCGCCATCGTTACGAGGAGGCACTTTCGGTCGAAGATGTTGTCGGGCTCGTCATTGGTACACGTCCCGATTGCATCGAAGATGATGTCCTGCAATATCTGGCAGATCTTCAAGACAAAGGTTTTCTCATCTCGCTCGAACTGGGCATCGAATCCTTCTACGACAAGACTCTTCAACGCATCAATCGTGGGCACACGGTTGAAGATAGTCTCTCCGCCATTCAACGATGTGCCAATGCTGGCATCAATACCACCATCCACCTCATTTTAGGCCTTCCTAGCGAAACAAAGGCGGATATCCTTGCCGAAACCGACATCATCAATCACCTACCCATCCAATCCATCAAATTACACCAGCTTCAGATTCTCAAGGGTACTGTCATTGCTCAGGAATATGCCAAGCATCCCGAAGATTTCCTTTCGATGAACATCGACGAATACGCTACTTTGGTTGCCGAGTTTATCTCCCGTCTCCGAAAAGACATCCATATCGAACGCTTCGCCTCCTCCGCTCCCTCCAACCTTATCATCGCCCCACGCTGGGGACTCAAACCAAGCGAAGTGCAGCAAAGAATAGAAGAAAAGCTTTCTCTCATTAGATAAAAACCACTTCGTAATCACATAATCCTTTCTCCCATCGCGGCATACAGTTTTCGTTGATCAAATCTGTATGCTCCAATCGTGGCATACAGTTTTCGTATTTCAAATATGTATGCTCCCATCGCGGCATACAGTTTTCATCTACCAAATCATTATGCTCCCATCTCGGCATACAGTTTTCGTCTACCAAATATGTATGCTCCGACCGCGGCATACAGTTTTCATCTACCAAATATGTATGCTCCAACCGTGGCATACAGTTTTCGTATTTCAAATATGTATGCTCCAATCGCGGCATACAGTTTTCATCTACCAAATCATTATGCTCCAACCGTAGCATACAGTTTTCATCTACCAAATATGTATGCTCCAACCGAGGCATACAGTTTTTATCTACCAAATATGTATGCTCCGACAGAAGAATACAGAATCTATATATCAAATCTGTATGCTTAGACAAAAAATGCCAGTTTCTCATCCCAAAAGTTGCTTTTCACACAAATCAGATGCCAATTCGAGGTTTATTTGATATTTTCATATGACATTATTATACTACCAAATACAAATTTGGATGCAATAGTAAACATTTTCGTTCGTTTCATTAAATAAATAAAAAAAAAAACATATTTTTGCAATGTTTTTGATAAACATTTAAAAGAGTCAGAGTTTCTAAATATTTTTGAGTATTATGCCACATTTATTGCTCATTTTTTAGAGTTCTGCTTTTGTTTATTAAATTTTATCATTTGTATTTCTCATTACTAACTATCTATATTTTTTTATGAAAAGAGTTTCTACACAATCAACTTTGCTGACTTGCCTTGTCTTGTCGGCGTCAGCAGCGTTCGTAAGCTCCTGTCAGGATTACGAACCGTACAACGATCAACATCTACAGGATGTTGCTTACACTCATGAGTTCGAACGTCAGTTCGGCAAAATCGATCCCAACCAGAATTGGGACCTCTATGGCCAATTGTATGGCAACGTATATGGACAACCAAGGCGCAATATCGGTCCTTTGACACGTGCTACTACAGATGAAAAGCCCACTTTCGTAGATGCTGACTTCACATACACCATCAGTGCTAATAGAAATCAAGCATACACCTATGTATTACCAGAAATCGGCAGAGCTGGCATTACATACGACCAATCCAACCTTAAACAAGTGACAAATAACTTTACGACTACGGCTAGCACCCTTACGCTTGCTCCAGCTCATTGGCACACAACAGGCGATGACGAAATCGGAATCTATTGGTACGTGGATGAGCCCGATGAAGAAACCACTCGAATCTTGGGCAGGGACGGAAAAATCTATTATGTAAAGTATTTCAGAATCTTTGAACATGCAAAAAGCAATCTCACTTTGATGAGACCGAGCCAAAACGGCACTTATGAACCGATGCCACTTGGTACAGGAAATCATTTTGTTGACAATCTTCTTAGGGACAATCCTGATAGCTATCTCGTATCTACCCCACGTATTGTGACAATCCCAGCCAGTATCACCTATTACGGTTTCTGGATCAGACAGATTGGAACGGGAACAAAACACTCCGAATGGAATCTAAACCCACCCGATCCTGAAATAGAAGGAAATAACCAGAATCATAAGATGGCATATGTAGGAACCTTCAATTTCGAGGATCTCGGAATTACAGATGAACAACTCAAGGAACAGGGGCTTTCTGATGAAGATATTGCAGCTGAAAAAGGAGTTCAGCACATCTGTTTCGAAGATTGGTATCCTGGAGGAGACGTTGACCTTAACGATATCGTATATTATGCCCAAGGCATTGAAAGAGATATTATTGACAATGAATCCAAAACAGAAAAAGCCATTCTTGTATGCGAAGACCTTTCCAATTTTGACTTCGACTTCAATGACGTAGCCCTAGGTCTTACCTTCAAAACGGATATCAAAAGGACTTACGAATGGGTAGGAAGGACGAACGATAAACCTGCCCACTATAGTGTGACAAGCACTGAAATGACAGAAAGCCTTATTGTTGAGCCTATGGCAGCAGGAGGCGCCTATGAATCGACTGTATCCATCAACAACGAGGAATGGGACAAGATTCATCCCCTCTTAGGTGAATCTGTCGGATCTACCGGTGATAGAAATCACAATATTATTAACGCGGGAGCCACGTTTGACCCCGATTTAGGTAAAGGCCAGATCAAGCAAATCACATTCCCTTCTACTTACGATTGGAGAGTTGGCGATGGTCAAGAATATGCCACACACTTATCTCAACTCTTCTTGAATGATTATTTCACCATCACCTGTGAGGGCAATAAGACTGCTGCAAAACTAAATGCCGACCAAGAATACACAGTAAGTGGAAATGCACCGCAGATGATGCTTCTACCCTACTATTTCGAGTGGCCACAAGAGCAAATAAATATATCCGATGCATATAACAAAGACGATAGCCATGGTTTCGAAAAATGGGTACAAGATATCAACCAGACGAGCTGGATCATTGATTCCCAAGTAGCTGAAAACGTTACTGATCGTGGTGTCACGCCAGACGTTGAACCAGAAGAATACTACCAAGAAGAAACTATTGGACTTAGAAATAGTATTACTAATAATGCCGCATTCTCTTATACGGATTCAAATGGCGTTCATCGTTACTATCGTGGTTCTCATATTAGTTTAACAGACATTAGTGCAGCAGAAGGAGCTACAGCCGTACTTACTGTGGTTTACCAAACCAAGCCAAATGAAGAAATGTATCTTGATGACGACACCGGCAGATTAGTCATCTGGGATAATTTCGGTGGAGGAAGTAATAGAACTATAGAATACCCACTGGATGCCGATATGCTGAAACAAGTTATTGATGCACAAGGTATCTATTTCATTTCCAAAAATGATAGGACTGTCGCTATTAGTAACGCTTCAATCAAGATTATTACAAAGACTACCACACCAGCTACCCCATAAGTTATTTCTGCCTATCAATAACGATAACGAGTCTAATTCAATAAGTATTTTTAGAATCCGTTTGATTTCCAAAGAGGGTGTGCCCAACAGGCACATCCTCTTGTTTGTCACTTCAACATCCCTGATACGTCTCCTACGACTGGGTGATTCAGTTTTACTGGCAACAATGACAGAACAGACAGTCATTTTATGTCACAACAAGAATTAGTTTAAAAAAGAATGCAAGGTTATCGAAAGATGTGCATTTATGGGGTAAAGAACCAAACAAACGATATGACATGAAAAAGATTGCATTCAAGAATCAATCCTCAAAATTGTGCATTGCCAGCACGCTGCTTCTTATGGCTCCTTTGTTCGCATCCTGTGACCTCAACGACAAGGAGGAACCCATTCTCATCATCGAACCTCCTATGGGAGGATTCATCATCGACGAATCAGGCATCCCTCGGCGGGATGATGGAACAACACAATTATCGGAGAACGAGCAGCGACTGATAAAGAATGAGGTCATTGGCTATGGCATACAGTTTTCATCTGCCAAACATGTATGCTGCAATAAAGGACTCATCACCATTCATCCTATACCCCTTTTTTCTCGTCCTTTATGCTCATTTCACATATTTTATTTTGTGTTCTAGCCTCGCAAATTTGTAACCTTCATTTTTCACTCAATCCTAAAATTGACAAAACGGAAGAAAAAATATACATTTTCACTTATTTTTGTGTATTATTTTTAAAAAACAGAGTATTTTTGCACAAAGAATTGCAAAAATGAAATAGTCTTGAGTTCCTGATAAAAGGATTACACCCTTGAAATAACTCAAATTATTTTTAGATTCTGTATTTGTGATTTTCCTATTTTCAACTTATTACAATAATTTCTCAAAACAATCAATCATTATTATGAAAACGGGATCTACCCAATCTACCCTGCTTACATGCCTCCTATTGTCGGGCATAGCAGCTCTCGTTAGTTCCTGTCAGGACTACGACCCATCCAGTGAGCAACATGTTCAAGATGTTGCCTACACGCATGAGTTCGAACGTCAGTTCGGCGACATCGACCCCGACCAGAACTGGGACCTCTACGGCCAGCTGATGCGTCGCAAATATGCTGGGACGCGTGCTGATGCATACGTCGATCAGGTCACCATCACCAATCTGGGAAGTGATTCCTACATCCACATTTCGGAAGATGATGCCGAAGAATATGCAAAGGTTCTCCCTGACCAAGCCAATAATCTGGGCAAGGTGAAGCAAGACTTTGTGGGTACGGCCCACACCTTCACACTGGCTCCCGTCTATTGGTACACGGGTTCGCCACAGGACCGCCACGAACTGGGCATCTATTGGTACACCGACGACCAAGATAACGCCGACGTGAGAATCATGGGTGCCGATGGTGAACTTTACTGGTTGGTGAAAAAACCTCTGATAAAGAACAAGCACAACTTGTATTATGTTACACAGCCAGGTGGAACAGAGTATGCAGTGCCAGTAGGAGCCTCAAATAACGTGCAACGAAGAAGTGCCGGGCATGTCTTCAACTTAACTTGGCCCAATACTCCTGCCTACGAACTGATTTCCCACCCCATTCAGGTGACCGTGCCCGAAGAAATCCCATATTTCGGGTTTTACATTGATGATGTGACAGATGGCTGGGGAACTCGTTATTCGGAATCCAAGCTCAACCCCATGCTGTCAGACGGCACCAGACCTTGCTTCACTGCCACCTTCAATATTCAGCAGGACATCGACCCGACGTATAATGACAACAACAAACAGTATCTGTGCTTCGAGGACAACTTTGATCCAAGAGAGACAGACTTCGACCTTAATGACCTCGTCTTTGTGATCGAAGGATTTAACGATGGCGCAATCATCGACCGCACTACCGCCTATGAGAAAGCTGTGCTGGTGTGCGAAGACCTGACGGAGTACGACTTCGACTTCAATGACATCGCCTTGGGTGTAAACTACACCAACGAATTGGATAGGGAGTTTGAATGGAACTCTTCAACTGGTGTTTACGATTTAAAAAATACCACCGAAATCCTAAAACTTGAAGTGACACCGATGGCCGCGGGTGGTGCCTTCGAATCGAGTGTTACACTAAATAATGTTCCATGGGGTGAGATCCATACGCTACTGAACGAAAGTCCCGCACCCACTGACCCCAAGAAGCATCAGATCATCAACGCTGCGCCCATCTATGTAGATAGAAAAGCACAGACCAAGACCTTCGATAAGGCTCAGCTTCCCACCCCGAATGTGGGCGAAGGCACCGGCCAATACCCAACCTACCTGTCGCAACTTTTCGCCACTGGCTTCTTTGCCATCACGACGACCGACGGCACAGCCACGAAGGTGATTACGAGCAACTCGTTCAAGGGTAAGGACGAAGGCAGCAACGCCCCCCAGATGATGCTGCTGCCCGACTACTTCGAATGGCCACAAGAGCGCATGTACATCAAGGATGCATATTCAGGCTTTGAAGAATGGGTGCAGGATGTGACCAAGACAGACTGGATCCTAACTACCCAAGTGGCGGACAAGATCACCGACCGCGGTGACCTCAAGCCCGAAGTCACCCCCGAAACGCCGGCCGAAGTCCTCGAGACCATCAAGCTTAACCCTAAGTCGGACACAGTATTCGTGTATGATGCAACAACAACCTTCCAATATGGCATTTTCCTCGACTTGTCAGACATCCAGGATGAGACGTACGACGGTGCCTCGGCAAAGCTCCATGTTTACTATGACTACAAGCCCAATGCGTTGATTTGGCTGGATGATGCCAACGGAAACGAAATCCTTAGGGACAATTATTCGTATGGAAGCAATATCTACAATACCTACTCCATCAGCGCCGAGAGTTTCAAGAAGGCACTCGCATCGAATGGCCTTTGGATCGTTGCCCAAGGCGACCCTTCTGGCTATCGAAGAATCAGAATATCGAAGGCCGAAATCGACATCCAGAACGTGACCACCGAGGCACACCACAAGCTCTTCGTCAACCCGACCTACATAACGTTCGAGAACAACACCCCACAGACGATTACGGCCAACTCATCTACGGGCGGAGAAATCAGCTTTACCTCGACCGACAACTCGATAGTTACAGTGAGTGAGACCGGTGTTGTCACGCCGCATGCCAATGGCTATGCCTCCATCCTTGTCCGTGCCGAAGCTTCGACCGAGGACGGCAAATACTACAAGGCCACATCCGAGCGCGTCAGCATCGAGGTGCGTATCGGCAACTGACATTGAACCAACGGACCAACGTGATATAAGCACGCAAATCCAAACAATCGCCGCCGTATGTCCTTCGAACGACATGCGGCGGCATTTTGCATGAAATCGATAAAGCTGGGATTAAAATATTTTCAGGGCTGTATGCAAGTTTTTCGACTGTCGTGCATTTATGGGGTAAAGAACCAAACAAACAATTTGACATGAAAAAGATTGCATTCAAGAATCATTCCTCAAAGCTGTGCTTAGTCGGCACGCTGCTTCTTATGGCTCCTTTGTTCGCATCCTGTGACCTCAACGACAAGGAAGAACCCATCCTCATCATCGAACCTCCTATGGGAGGATTCATCATCGACGGAGACGGCATCCCTCGGCGGGATGAAGGAACGACACAATTATCGGAGGATGAAAAGCAACTAATAGCAAATGAAATCATCGGCCATGGCTGGAAATGGCTCAACACCTACGAAATCAACGAACATGGGGCATTGG
>JAEEGG010030171.1_pt1 | contig 10083 bp, 7 predicted proteins | sample 9134161 | NCBI WGS metagenome assembly JAEEGG01 (sample SAMN16246543, study PRJNA631951) | gut metagenome | biome: gut microbiome; feature: rumen; material: CR-attached | host: Bos | place: Iran: Karaj | collected 2018-10 | reverse complement strand
CAGGCGAGTACGAGACTGCGCTCAAAACAGCCGACAACATCTATCATCTGCTCGACAAGAATCTCTACGAACCCTATCTTATTCATTTGAAGGGAAATAACTGGACTTATACCGCACCCGATGGGGAAGTGGTAGAGGTGAATCGGAATGATTTTTCTTTGGATTTGAAAGGGAAGAAAGTCACTTTTGATTCGGTTTTCATTGCCATTCATGGCAACCCGGGCGAGAACGGCCGTCTGGAAGCCTATTTCGACATGATTGGGATGCCTTATACGGGCTGCGGAATGCTCTCATCAGCCCTTACCTTCAACAAATATTACTGCAATGTGGTGGTCAAGAACCTCGGAATCCCTGTTGCGCCCTCCCTTCATTATTTTAAAGGGGAAACGGTAGATCCGAAAAAAGTGGCGGAGGTTTGCGGTTATCCTTGTTTCGTAAAATCTTGTAACTCAGGTTCAAGTGTAGGTGTGACTAAAGTACATGGTGAAGAAGAGTTGGCAGCCGCTGTAGAGGAGGCTTTCAAGTATGATTCGCAATTAGTAATTGAAAAGATGATTGTGGGCCGTGAGGTGACCTGCGGTGTGGGCCGAATAAAAGGTACAGTGCGTGCTTTTGCTGTCACAGAAATCGTCAGCATGCGTGAGTTCTATGATTATAAGTCGAAATATACTGACGGTCAGCATGACCTGATTACGCCTGCCGACATTCCCGACACGATTCGCGACCTCATCTTCCACTATTCGGAGATGCTTTTCCGTGAATTGGCCTGCGGTGGCATCGTGCGCGCCGACTTCATCGTCACTCCGGAGGGTGTTCCTTACTTCTTGGAGGTGAACACCATCCCCGGTCAAACCGCCATGAGTATCGTTCCCAACCAGATTCGTTATATTGGGATGAACCTTACGGATGTCTATTCCGATTTAATTGAACAATCTTTTAATCAACTTTAATAAATCTTTACAATTTTTTGAAAATGAATGCTTTAATTGCTCCTTCCATGCTGTCGGCAGACTTCTGCCACTTGGCCGATGATATTGAGATGGTGAACCGTTCTCAAGCCGACTGGTTCCACTTGGATATCATGGATGGAATGTTTGTGCCTAACATCTCCTACGGACTTCCTGTCGTGAAGGCCATTCGTGGACTGGCGGAAAAACCGTTGGATGTGCATCTGATGATCAATGACCCTGGCCGTTATGTTTCGGAGTTCAAACAGGCTGGTGCTGATATCTTGACTGTTCATTATGAGGCAGTTACCCATCTGCATCGGGTGGTGTGGCAGATTAAGAACGAGGATATGCTGGCCGGTGTGGCTCTCAATCCCCACACGCCCGTCGCTTTGTTAGACGATATTATTCAAGATCTTGATATGGTGCTGATTATGTCGGTCAATCCGGGCTTCGGCGGACAGAAGTTCATTCGTAATGCTGTCAAAAAGGTCAACGAGTTGCGTGAAATCATCGAAAAACGCAACCTCAATGTGATGATTGAGGTGGATGGCGGTGTGGATGGCAATACGGCGGTTGAGCTGGTGGAGGCTGGAGCGGATGTGCTGGTTTCAGGTAACTATATTTTTAAAGCTACCAATCCTGAAAAAACCATTGAAGCACTTAAACACATCGGCAAAGATGATAGTTTATCTGTAAAATAATGAAATACAGAAGATTAGTATATTCGTTTTGGGGAATTATACTTTTCCTTTTCGTTGGTCATTCCTCAGTGGCGCAGACGGTCACCCTCAGCGGGTATGTGTATGAGCGGGGCAGTCTTGAACTATTGACGGGTATCAATGTGTATGAGGAAAATAGTGGAATGTTAGTGTTTTCTAATGAATATGGTTTCTATGTGATGCAGATTCCATACTCTGACACGCTTAAAGTCATCTTTTCCGGTTATGGTTATGCGTATGACACGTTGCAGATCGCTTCGCCAGCTGTCGAAGAGTCCTATAATCCTGAGCTGATTAGGATTACTGTTTTGGAAGACGTAATTGTTCGCGCTGATCGCCTGACGCAGGATGTTCAGATGAGTACGATAAAGATATCGGCGAAGGAGGTGAAGTCCATACCTATCTTGTTGGGAGAAAAAGACTTGTTTAAAACCCTCATGCTGATGCCAGGGGTTCAGTCGGGTAACGAGGGAACTTCGGGCATCTATGTGCGTGGCGGCGGTCCCGACCAGAATCTCATCATCCTTGACGAGGCACCCATCTACAATGCCAACCATCTGCTGGGCTTTTTCTCCATCTTTAACGGCGATGCTATCAAGTCTGTGGAGTTGGTAAAAGGCGGATTCCCAGCTCGTTATGGCGGACGTCTCTCATCTGTGATTGATGTCCACATGAAGGAAGGCAACAAAACCGAGTATCATGGCGAGGGCGGCATCGGCATCATATCATCCCACCTGATGGTGGAAGGCCCCATCGTGAAAAACAAGGCCTCGTTCATGCTATCCGGCCGCACCACCTATTTCGACCTGCTGGCACGTCCCCTCATGAAGATTCTTTCGCCCGGTTCATCAGCAGGTTACTATTTCTTCGACCTTAACGCCAAGTTTAACTACGATATCAGCGATAAAAACAAACTATATCTGAGTGCCTACTTCGGCCGCGACAAATTCCATCTGGAGGAGTTTTTTAGGGATGAGGGTGAGAAAGAGAAATATAAGATGGGTCTTTACTGGCAGAACGCCACCGCCACCGCCCGCTGGAACCATCTCTTCACCTCTAATCTTTTCTCCAACTTGACTTTCGTGTTCAGCGACTATACGATGGACATTTACGACAAATATAAAGGTGTTGATTATCAGTATTCTTCTACCTATAAATCAGGTATTCGCGACTATACCCTCAAGTACGACCTGACCTACGTGCCGGATGGCTTACAGCGTATTCTGGTCGGTGCTGCTGTCACCTATCATCAGTCCTGCCCAAGCGCCATCTCCTTGAAGGAGGACACTCTCTCGTCGAAACAGGTGCAGCTGGAACATGGCCTCGAATACTCGCTGTATGCCGAGGATGAGATCAACATCCGCAATAAGTTCCGTATCAATCCGGGCATTCGGCTCACCTGTTTCACCGTGCCGCGTCGTACCTACTTCTCGCCAGAGCCACGCCTCTCCATGAGCTACAACTTCCTGCCCAATCTCGCCATCAAAGCCTCGTATGCCATGATGAGCCAGAGTATGTTGTTGCTCAGTACCAGCACAATAGGACTTCCTTCAGACCTGTGGGTGCCTGTTACAGCCAACGTAAAACCGCAGCGCTCGCAGCAGGTCGCCCTCGGCTTGCACTACGACCTGTACAACCCTTCTATGTCGTTCTCTGTAGAGGGCTACTACAAGCATCTCAACAATGTGCTCGCTTACAAAGAGGGCGCCTCGTTTTTCCTGGATGCATTGGAGGGCATTTTCGACCAAACGGGTGAGTTTGAGAAAATCTGGAGCGATAATGTCACCGCTGGCAAGGGCTGGTCGTATGGAGTGGAGTTTTTGGTGCGCAAAAATGCAGGCAAGTTCACCGGCTGGATCGGCTACACCCTCTCGTGGACGCAGCAGCAGTTCGATGATCTCAACTTTGGCCGTAAGTTCTTCGCCCGCTACGACCGCCGTCACGACGTATCGATCGTGTTGATGTACAGCCCTACCAAGAAAATCAACCTCTCGCTGGCATGGGTCTTTGCTACCGGCAACGCCGTCACGCTGCCCGTCTCGGTATATCAGGAACAAAACATCTCGCAGTATCTCCAAGATTACCTCTATCCCGACCCCGATGCCGCTCTCTATAACGATGATTACGGTCATTATGTGGGTTATGTGGAGAATTATAGCGAGAAAAATAACCTCCGTATGCAACCTTTCCATCATCTTGACATCGGAGCGCAGTTTATCGTGCCCCACAAAAAGAAAGGGGAGAGCATCTTCGAGGTGAGCATCTACAATGTTTATAATTACAAAAACGCATTCTTCTATTTTGTTGATAGTGAATATGATGCAAATACGAATACCTCAACCCAAGTGCTGAAGAAAGTCTGCATTTTCCCCATCATTCCTTCCTTTACCTATCATTTTCGTTTTTAATCTTTATTATTGATAATGAATAAATTGCATAAAATTCTGATGCTGGTTATGCTCCTGCTTACCGTAGGGTTGACAGGGTGCATTTCGACTGTAGATATTGAAGACCAGCTTCACGAGACACAGAAGTTGGTGCTATACTGCCGTATCTTCCCGGGCATGGACACGGTGAAGGTTCACCTATCGCACACGCAACTGCTGTATGGCAGTGGCAGCCGCGAGGATATCCAAATCATTGGGGATGGCGTGGTGGAACTCTCCACCGACAAGCAAAACTGGCATGCTGCACAGTTCGATAGCATTCAGAAACTTTATCTGCTGCCCACCGCTGATTTTCCTGTCGTAGAGGGACAGACCTATTACATCCGAGCTATCGCACGCAATTATGATGAAGTGACTTCCACATGTACAGTTCCCTTTGCACATGACATCTATTTGCATTGGGAACATATTCTCAATCAGAACGATACGCACGATGGTGTCTTCTATAACAATCCGCATTACGACACTTATCTGACCTGGAATGACTATGCGGAAGAGAAAAACTACTATGCTTTTGGCACCCTTTGGGAGGTGGAATATGATGATGACTGGACTGAGGTGGAGATGAGTCGTTATTATACCACTTATTTCTCCCTGATGACTTTGTATGAGGGCAGCAAGGTTTACAATTGTTTCTCAGACGAGGGAAGGGATGGCAAGACCATACGCTATCTCTATGAATATGACACTGATTATGAGGAAGATGATGAGATGGATGAAGAGGTGGAGTGGATTCTCTTCCTCGACGAGCATTGTTATTTGTACGAAAGCACGTTGAATGATTTGGGGGCATTGAGCACCTTTTTGTTGGAGCCGATACAGACCTATAATAATATTGAAGGTGGCTTCGGGCTTTTTGGGGCTTTTGCGCTTCAGCATGTAGAACATGATAAAAAACAATAGATTATGAGAGTGGTAGTACAGCGTTGTAGTCGTGCGGCTGTGCGTGTGGACGGTCAAACGATAGGGGAGATTGGCAAGGGATTTATGCTGCTGGTGGGTTTCTGCCATGAAGACACACCCGCTGAAGTGGAATTCTTGGCGAAGAAAGTCGCTGGGATGCGTGTTTTTGAAGATGCGGAGGGGAAGATGAATCTCTCCTTGGCGGATGTGTCGGGTGAAATCCTGAGCATTTCGCAGTTTACCCTGTATGGCGATGCGCGCAAGGGCAACCGTCCCAGTTTCATCCGTGCCGCCCGGCCTGATGTCGCCGAACCGTTGTACGACCTTTTCAACAATATTCTTCGCGAACAGTACGGCCTGCACGTGGCAACCGGCATCTTTGGTGCTGACATGAAGGTTGATTTTGTCAACGACGGTCCAGTCACCATCCTGCTAGAGTGGCCGGAAAGATAGGGCAGGAGGCAAAAAAAAGAGGATGCTTTCGACATCCTCTCATCATTATTTCGATAATTGTTCTTTCAGTTCCGCTAACTCCTTCTTGAGTTGATGGAGCTCGTCGGCCATTTCCGGAAGTTGTCGTGTACAGGCCATCTCGCGCCACTTGCGACGCGGGTCGATGGCGGGAGTGCCGAAGAGCGTGGTGCCTTCTTCCGTCACATTCTTATCAACAGCCGAAAGGGCCAGGATGGTGGTGCGCTTGGCAATCGTCAAATCTTTGTTGATCACTGATTTGGCCCAAACAACACACTCGTCCTCGATGCGCGAACAACCGGCAACTGCTGAATGGGATCCGAACAGGCATCTCTTGCCGATATAGGTGTCATGGCCTACCTGTACGAAATTGTCGAACTTGCAACCGTCGCCGACGTAAGTGTCGCCCGACACGCCACGGTCGATGCAGACGCAGCAGCCGATCTCCACATCGTTGCCGATGAGGGTCTTGCCGCAGGAGTCGAATTTCACCCAGCCGTCAGGACGTTTCTGGAAATAGCAGGCATCTGCGCCGATGACACTGCCAGAATGGATGACTACATTGTCGCCGATTACCGTGTCGGCATAGATGCTGACATTCGAGTGGATGATGCAATTCTTGCCGATGGAGACATTCTCACCGATGAAAGTGCAGGGCTGCACCACCGTGCCTTCGCCAATCTGCGCCGACGGGTGGATGGCCTCCTGCTGGGGAGTGAAATGGATGTATTTCCGCACCACTGTCAAGTAGCTCATCAGCGGGTCTTTGACGAAGATCAGGGTCTTGCCTTCCGGACAGTCGTAATCCTTGTCAATCAGGATGACAGAGGCCTTGCTGCGCAACATTCGGTCGTAGTACTTCTCGTTGTCCACGAACGACAGGTCACCCTCTTCTACAGAGTGCAGCTCATTGATGCCGCACACGCGGTTGTCTGTCTTCCCCTTGACGATGGCTTCTGTTTGCAGGATGCCCAGAAGCTCGTCAATAGAGATGGGATTAGCTAATTTCATTATTCCTTGACTCGTTCTGAGTATTTGTTGGTGCGGGTGTCCACCATGATTTTCTCACCAGTTTCAATAAACAGCGGCACAAACACCTCTGCGCCAGTCTCAACGGTGGCTCTCTTCAGCGTGTTGGTGGCGGTATCGCCCTTCACGCCAGGTTCGGTATAAGTGACTTCCAGTGCCACGAAAGCGGGCATCTCACAGGTGAGGGGAGTCTCGGTCTTGGCATCGAACATCATCTCCACGGTCTGGCCTTCCTTCAGCAGGTCAGGGTTGCTCACGAGATCGTGAGGGATAGAGATTTGTTCGTAGGTCTCGGTGTGCATGAAGTTGTACATGTCGTCACCCTCTTTGTACAAAAATTGGTAGGGACGACGCTCAACGTTCGCCAATTCGATCTTCACGCCGGCGGTGAAAGTGTTCTCCAACACGCGGCCGGTCTTGAGATTTTTCAGTTTGGAAGTAACGAAAGCGGGACCTTTGCCGGGTTTAACATGTTGGAACTCAACAATTTTCCAAAGATCGCCGTTGAACTCTATGCATAAGCCGTTCTTGAAATCTGCAGTTGTTGCCATATCAATTCACTTTTATTGTTATTTAAATTTTTCGGAGTGCAAAATTACAATTTTTTGCCCAATCGGAAAACATCATTAACTTTTGTTAACAATTCAAATGGTGTCGAAGTAATATCAAAAGAATGCAGTCGCTTGAAATTTTCCAGCACAATTCTGTATTTTTCAGAATTTTTTGTAATTTTGCGCCTTTGAAAACAAGTTTATTAATTATGTATTAATTTTAATTATGAAGCATTTATCATTTCTTTTGGTCATCGCCCTGCTTTGCTCGGTGATGGTGTCATGTAACAAGGAGGGGCAATTCTCCCCCAAGAAACAAATCAGCAAAATCACCTGTTCTAATTCATCTAAGTCAGAGTACTATGGCGAATATGGATGGGAGACCCTTGACGAAAGTAGCAGCAATTATGTTTCCCAGATCTGGAACTGGAATGGCAAGCAGTTGGAAAGCATAGACCATTATTCTGACGGTACGCTTCAAAGCACTGAATATTTTGTTTATGAGGGTAAGAAACTCACGTCTATCAACTGGGGTGGCGCAGAACGCTATGAATTTATCTACGAGAAGGGGAAACTCTCCACCATCGAACTTTATGATGGTTCCACTCGAGAAGCCATCTACAATATTGAGCATAATGGGAAAAAACTCTCCAAGATTACTGTCACATACTTTGATTCGAAGGCCGCTAATGCACATCCTCTGCCGTCGTGGATACTCAATCTTCCCCAGCGTCCTCAAAGGCATAATAATATGAATGATCCGAAAGGAACTGACACATACGAAATGCTTTATGAATGGGATGGTGATAATGTGAAACATATTACCTACTTGGAAGATGGTGATAGAGAGGACATCTATTATACCTACGACAATAAGCTGAATCCTATGTGTGGATTGTGGGAAATGGAAGGTTCTGATGTGAGCACAATATTGTCGAAGAACAATGTTACTCGTGAAGAATATCGTTATGATGGAGAAAGTGAAGTTTACAACTATTCTTATACTTACAATGGCAATGTCCCTTCTACACAGACTCATTCTTATTATTATTCGTCAGATGATTATCGATACACATCTAACACGACCAATATTTATGACTATAAATAATTTAGTGTAAAGGCTCCTTTCGAGGAGCCTTTTTTTTATGGGCATTGGTCTTGGCGAAAAAGACTATGTGGGGGATGAGCATGAATGAATGGCGGTCTTTATGGAGAAAAAGTATAAATATGAGCAGAATTTGTGAGGGGGATATTGATTATTTGAGGATTTTAATTAACTTTGCCTTGTCAATATTATAGGTTGAAATTATTGTAAATATTTGAATGTTAATTGATTATTTATTTTAAATATTTTATTTTATGAAGAAAATTTTATCAATTGTTGCATCAGCATTTGTGATGATACTGATGCTGTCGGTGTCGCAGGTGATGGCCCAGCGCACTACTATCGCAGGGTGGACGTTTCCTTCCACCTCCAACCCTAATGCCATGCCGGCCGAATGCGGCGAGGGTACGCTATATGCCGATGGTACGCACGGTTCCTCCGAATGGACGGTGGTGACCTCTGGCACCAACGCCGGTATCTATTTCGGCAATACCGGTGTCGCCCCGGAGAGTCCCCTCTGCGAAGTGACCGCCAACACCAAGAGCATCACGTTCGTCGGTTCTGACCACAATGGCGACTGCGCCGTTTTCGTGGTTTCCACCCAGGACATGGTGGACATTCAGGTGAGCTTCAACCATCGTGGTTCCTCCACGGGTTTCACCACCCAGACTTGGTCGCACAGCTTCGATGGTGTGAATTTTGTGGATGATACGGTGATGACGGGCATGAACTCGGGTACCAACACCACCTTTGCCGTAGTTCGCAGCTTCCTGCTTCCCAGCGATGTCAACAACCAGTCGGAAGTCTATATCAAGGTGACCTTTGACGGAGCAAGCGGCACTGGTGGCAACAACCGTCTCGACAACATTTGCATCAGCGGTGTGAGCGACCTGCCCATCACCGCCCAGCCGCAGTTCTCGCAGCTGCCGGGCAACTATTGCAACGCCTTCACTGTGGAGATTACCTGCGCTACCGAAGGTGCATCCATCTATTACACCCTTGATGGCACTACTCCTAGTGATGTCAATGGTACGCTGTATACCGCCCCCGTCACCATCAATGCCACTTCCACCCTTTCCGCTATCGCATACGCTGACGGCCTGGATGTCAGCGCAGTACGCACCGCCGATTACGTGCTTCCTACCGAGGTGAGCACCATCTCTGAGTTCAAAAACGATGCTGAACACACCTACTTCAAGCTGACTGGCGACCTTACGGTAAGCCATCAGACGGGCAGCTATATCTTCATTACCGACGCCACTGCCGCCACCTGCATCTATGGTTCCGGCATGCCTACTTTCACCAATGGCGATGTCATCAGCGGCGGTGTATGCGGTGTGAAATCACCCTATTATGGATTGGTAGAAATCGCTAATGCTGAGTTCCTTAACCCCACGCCCACTCAGGGCACTGCAGTTGAGCCCATAGAGGTAACCATTGCCGAATTGAACGCCAACTTCGACAGCTACGATTGCAAACTCGTGACCGTCACCAACGCTACTTTCCAAAGCGGTACTTTCAGCACTTCCAGCAACAGCTATGTGACGCTAACGCAGGGCAGCGATGAGATTTTGGCCTGCAACCAGCTCCGTGTTCTCGATAACTATACTGTTCCTTCAGGAATGTGCACGGTGACGGGCTTCGCCATCCCTCACGATGACCAGCATCGTCTCGCTCCGCGCGGACAGTACGACATCGTCCCGATGATTGCTGATGTCTACATCACTTATCCTGCTTACGGTCAGGTGTATGAACAAAATGAGGTCCTGAATCCTGCATTTACCTATAACTATTTTAATTTTGAGAATGGCTCGATGATCCATGTGGAACTCACCCTCAATGGTGAGAATGTGCTCGACACCTATCTCCACGATGCAGACGAAGTGACTGCACATCAAAGTGCTGATT
>JAEEGG010030166.1_pt1 | contig 10085 bp, 9 predicted proteins | sample 9134161 | NCBI WGS metagenome assembly JAEEGG01 (sample SAMN16246543, study PRJNA631951) | gut metagenome | biome: gut microbiome; feature: rumen; material: CR-attached | host: Bos | place: Iran: Karaj | collected 2018-10 | reverse complement strand
CGAGCGCCGCTTCCTGTATAAGATCAAGTTCATCAAGCCCTCCGTCGAGGCCCGTCAGCACATCTGGCAGAGCATGATTCCTTCGCTCTCAGCCGATGCCGCCCTTCAACTAGCATCTAGCTACGATTTCAGCGGAGGACAAATAGAAAACATCGCCCGTCACCACGCCATTGATAGCATCCTTCATGACGCCGAGGCCGACGACCTGCAATCCCTCATCACCCATTGCGACCAGGAGCGGTTGGAGAAGAATGTGCGGAGAATAGGGTTCTAGAATATCTTCCAATCCTTGCCCGTGATGATAGAGATGGGCTTTACCAATCGGCAAAGCACCAGCCCTATCACCACGAGTACCACCCTCAGCCAAAAGCTGACATCAGAGCCCACGAAGCCGATATAGACCAAATACAACGGGCTACATACCAGCGCTATTGAAAGCAGGAGGGAGAGGGCAGCGAGGAATAGTTTCACATTAAACTTTTTGATTTACCTTGGAAATAGCAACACACTCATTATTTCTATAATTAGCAACATTTATTGAATAATTAAAGTGTACAATATCTTTATGATGTAAAACTCCTGGCTTATTTAAATTTAATTTCTTCCAATAACATGTATTATTGAAGATCTTTTTATTTAATTTGTGACAAATTTCCATATATGTCGCTTGCATTTTTGACGCGAGCGTCCTAGCAACGGGATTTTTGTCCATCAAACTATTTGCCCAAGCGGGAATAAGAACTATATTCCATAAACTTGTAAAAAATCTGGGATCATAAGCTCTTCCCCATACGTGAGATATTATGGTATTTTGTATCAAGTTTTTTTCCCCTTGAGAGATGACTATACCTGTTTTCTCCTCTATTAGAGATCGCACATATTTATTACCGTCCCGATCTATATGTACGTCAAATACAACAGGATTATCAGTCTCTAAATATATTTTATCTTTTAGCTTATCATATGGGAATTCATATCTAGCTATAACATCATCTTCTTTCTTTAGTGGCTTAGCAACCTTGTTTACATTTATTGCTTGTTTTGATGTATGCCGTGCCTTATCCATCCCATTTCCATGTAGATGCTCTTGTACTTGATCCTCTACAATTTTTGGCGCAAAAAAATAAGAATTTTCCACAGCTAATTTTACAAACTCATTATCATCCTTTAGTATTGTAAGCAAAGATTCCATTCCATCTAATACATGCAGATCATCTTTCACAAATAACCCACGTGCCTCATTTAATCTTTTCTCATCTACAACACCCACATTAGATAAATTCCAGGATTGAAAAACATATTTATCGTATTTGTAGAGAAACTCTTTAAAAAGCACAAACGCAGAATGACGCTTTTGAAGTTTTTTGTCTCCTGTACTTTCAATAACCTTGCATAACAAATCATACATCTTATCATATACAGTCAATGTATACAAAAGATCTCTACTATTTGCGAAAAGAGTCAGTAATTCTATAAATTCATCTTTATTATCAAATGGAAGACTATTAAAGGAATCTGTTATTTCTTGATCACATTTACCACTTTTAACCAAGGCGCTTACATTATCATATGCAGCACTAATATAGGATTTGTAACTCTTACGCGAGCCTTCACTGTCTCGAGGTAGTTTGTTATCGTCCATCCAATTGTAAAAGATATCCAAAATAGTTTCTTTCTTTGTCATAATTATAATGTTTTAAGTTAAACGTTTCTGTTATCGGCTGCAAATGTACAAACTATTTTTTTATAGTCAAAGGTTAAATCGTCTATATTTTTGACACCAATGGTATATTAGAGGATCAATGTCTTAGAATACGATTCAAAACGGGTATAGGCACGCAATGAGGTGGGTATAGGCGCATGACAGTTTGGGTATTGACGAGCAACAGTAAGATGCCGTTTCTCTCCCTGCGCACCTCAAAATATGGCGTAAAGGTAGGTCTCCAATTATATTCCCAGCGTGGGAATACTTCATTCCCAGTTTGGGAATATTTCATTCCCAAGGTGGGAATTATTATCACGTCACAGACTATAGAATCTGTCGGATATCAAGTCGAGCTATTTATTAAAAAGACGAAAAATGACGAAGTTTTCAGAAATGTGCCCATCCCTCCCGTCGACGGGCTGAGAAGCCCGTAAACAAAGGGAATAATGATTTTTAGTCCCTCCCGTCATCCCTCCCTTCACCTCTCCCATCAACTCTCCCGTTTGCCCTCCCATAATGACGGGAGGGACATGGGAGAGATGAAGGGAGGGTTGACGGGAGGTTTAATTTTCTCTAAGTTCTTATATACTAATTATTTAGAAGACCAGACGGGAGGGATAATAGATTTTTAAACTAACCTGTCTAAATCATTGACGCTTTTTTCTTGGATGGTATTATATAATGTTGTACCTTTGCCTGCGAAAAATAAAAGTTGAACCTCTAAAACAATTAAGACTATGGCATTCGATTTTAATTCAGTAAAAAACGACCCCAAAGACAAAACAAAGAAACTTACCCAGATTGCTAAGCGCGAATCACTTCGAGATAAAATAAAGGATCTACGTGAGCCCGCTCTTGAGAAAAATGATTGGGGGCTGTTGTTCTACTACTACTTCCTGGATGAGTTTGTCAGCTCATGTCATCCCAACTCGATACCGCCAATAATAACGTCGATGATAAAGGCCCCCGAAGACCTGCTGGCCAGCATGGAAAGAATAGCCAAACTTTATGATATGTATTGTGAGAGCTATGGCGAAGACATCCATCGTGTACTGGATATTATGCGAGAAATTGCGCCTAAAAATGGGAAATAAATTTGTACCTCCGACTTAAATTGCGTAACTTTGCATTCATAAATATTACAACGCTTATGGAAATTAATATTGGAAGACTCATTGAAGAAGAGAGAAGACATCAGGGTATGAGCCATACAAAGATGGCCAGGCTCATCAACACCACAAGAAGCAATGTGAATAACATCGAAAAACGCCACAGCATAGATACGGAGTTGTTGAAGCGCATTAGTCGTGCATTGAAAACTAACTTCTTTGCCCTTTTAGCTAAAGAGCTGGAGAAAGAAGGATTTGACGAACCATCAGAGCGCACAACGGATATGCTGACATTTACGCTGCAAGACGACGATAAGGAGTTTATTGTTATTGAGGATGTCAATGATGGCTATCAGGAAATCGATGTGCTTGATGTCAGTCTGATCATCAATGGTGTAAACTTCGATGAAACCATTGAACTGCCTCAGGAGATATTCCCACTCCTCATGCATGCTTATAGTTGCGCATTAGATGGTCCTTTGAAGGATTTAGATGAAGAGTCCCTCGATTTTGAGTTCTTCCCTTGGTTGGAAAGAAACCATCCACGTCTTGCCAGCGCTATCGGGGAAGCTACAGAAGGTCTGCTGATTGAAAGAATTGAAGATGATGTAGATGGAAAATATCGCGATATTATCAATTACTTGGAGCCAACCATTGATGACGACTGGTACGAATTAGCCGATAACGACATCAAATATCTGATAGGTAATCTGCCCGACCGTATTCATAAAGCTAAAAGACCCTTATCATGGCTGCTACCAATTTTCGATTATTGACCAAATCAGCGTTTAAGATTGCGCTGAGCTGTCCGCATAAGCTGTATTACTACGGACGGCCTGACGAGTATGAGAACGCCAATGCCAACGACGAGTTCTTAGAATCGCTGGCTGAGGGTGGTTTCCAGGTGGGCGAACTGGCGAAGATCTACTGCGATGTGCCTGCCGATTGTGACCTGAAGGATATCATGGGCCACGAGGAGTCGCTGCAACGTACCCAAGAACTGATGCAGCGTGACCAGGTGAACATCGCTGAGGCGGCCTTCTGTTTCGGCAATCTTTTTGTACGTGTGGATATCCTGAAGAAAGATGGCAATAACATCGAACTGATAGAGGTGAAAGCCAAATCGTGGAATCCAGATACGGACAAGTTTATCAGTTCTAAGCCCAAAGGTGCCGTTGCCAGCGGCATCCGCCCCTACGTCTATGATGTAGCCTTCCAGAAATATGTGGTATGCAAAGCCCTTGGCGAGGCCTACCACGTGAAAGCCTATCTCATGATGGCCGACAAGAGTAAGCGAGCCGACATCGATGGTCTGAACCAGCTGTTCAAGATAGAGAAAAACCAGCAAGGTCGTGCAGAGGCCGTGATGGCACCTGATGCTCGCCAACGGATAGCCCAAAGCCATCAGCAGGTGGTAACGCCCTTTCCTGTAGATGAGCTCTGCAATGCCATCATTGCAGGCGAGACCACAGAACAGACGACAGACAAGAATCCAACCTGCATGGGAATGCGCTTTGTGCCGTTTATCAAATATGTAGCTGATTTCTATTGCAATGACCATCGTTGTCCTGCACCAATAGAACTGGCTGGCAAATGTCTGAAATGCGAGTTCCATTGTGCAGCAGGTAGCGAGATGAAGGATGGTAAGCGTGAATGCTGGTTGACACAGGTAACAGAACAAGACTACAATCATCGTCCACTCATTGCCACCCTAAATGGTAGCAGCCTGAGCAGCAATCGCGGCAAATGGGTCAGCGAGGGGAAATACTTCATGGATCAGTTGACTGAAACGGAACTGAAGCCCTATAACGAAAAGACACCTGATGCACCTGGCTTGGATGACTATCAGCGCAAATGGCTGCAAATAGGATTGGAAACGAAGAACGAAGGCATCCTAAGCCGATTCAAAGAGCATCTGAATGGTAACGTCTATCTGGACGTTGATGGCCTTCGCGAAGAGATGGCTACGTGGAAGTACCCACTCCACATGATTGATTTCGAAACCACAGCCGTTGCCCTGCCTTATTATATCGGTATGAAACCCTACGAGCAGGTAGCGTTCCAGTTCTCGCACCATATCATCTACGAAGACGGACGTATTGAGCATGCAGGCCAGTATCTGAATGAAGACGTAACAAAGTTCCCTAACTTTGAGTTTGTACGCGAGCTTCGTCGCCAATTATCTCTGGATCAAGGCACCATCTTCCGCTATGCCACCCACGAGAACAGCATCCTGCGTGCTATAGCAGGCCAACTGGCCGATAGCAAGGAACCAGATAAGGACGAGTTGATTGCCTTTATCCGTAGCATCACCCACGAAAAGGACAAGAACCACAATCTGGTGTATCAGGGCGAACGCGATATGGTGGATCTGTTGCAGGTGGTAAAGCGCTACTTCTACCAGCTCGACGAGATGCACGGCAGCAACAGTATCAAGCAGGTATTGCCAGCCGTACTGAACAGCAGTCAGTATCTGAAGGACAAATACAGTCAGCCTATCTATGGCTCACTCATCCCAAGTTGCAACATCAGCGCCAACCAACCTAAAGCATGGATTACGCTGGATGCTGACGGACACGTGGAAAGTCCGTATCACCAACTGGATTCTGTAGGGTCGCTGATAGGCATGAGCGAAGAAGAAATGATGCAGATGGAACAACTATCCACCGACGAAAAGGACTTCGAAGTGGCTAATGGTGGCGCTGCCCTGACGGCCTACAACAAACTGATGTTCTGCGAGGGCGAAAAAATGAGCAGCGCCCTGCGCGAGGCACTGCTCCGTTATTGCGAACTCGACACGATGTCGATGGTGTTTATCTGGGAGTATTTTAAGCATTCTACGACAACCCCTCAATCTCACCATTAACGATGGTGATACGCTCGGCCTGCGGACTCTTAGGCAGACCAGGCATACGGAGCATGTCGCCGGCAATGGCCACAATCATCTCACTGCCACAATTGAGGATCACATCGCGGATACGAATCGTAAAGCCCTCAGGCGAACCATAGCGGGTAGCATCGGCCGAGAAAGAGTATTGCGTCTTGGCGATACAGATGGGATAGCTACTGATATCCTTGTCGTCAGCAAAGATTTCACGGATAGCCTCCAAGCGTTTCTTACCAGTCTTGGTAAACTCCACAGCAGCAGCGCCATAGATGCGCTTACATACCTTCTCTATCTTACCTTCTATGGTTTCACTTTGAGGATAGGTGAAGTTGATAGGCAGAGGCTGGATGCGCTCGATGGTATCCACCACCTTCTGAGCCAGTTCCACTGCACCTTCGCCACCTTTCAGGAAAGCCTCGTTGACAGCGAAGCCCACGCCACGGTCCTCACAGTTCTTGCGGATGATGTCAATCTCCTCGTCTGTATCAGAGTCAAAACGGTTCAGCGTCACGATGACAGGCTGTCCGAAGCCCTGCATATTGTTGATATGACGATTCAGGTTCTTCAAGCCCTCCCTGAGCCCGTCGGCATTGGGCTCCTTGATATGGTCAAGAGCCACGCCACCGTGCATCTTCAATCCCTGTGTCGTAGCCACGATAACCACCAGCTGAGGCTGCAAGCCAGCCTTACGGCACTTGATATTAAAGAACTTCTCAGCACCCAGGTCGGCACCGAAACCAGCCTCCGTCACCACATAGTCACTAAAGGTCATCGCCATCTTTGTAGCCATCACACTGGAACAGCCGTGGGCGATATTCGCAAACGGACCGCCATGAATAAAGGCAGGCGTCTGTTCGGTAGTCTGCACCAGGTTGGGCGAAAGGGCATCACGCATCAACACGGTGATAGCACCACCCACGCCCAGGTCGCGAACGCGGAAAGGTTTGCCATCGGAAGTGATACCCAGGAGGATGTTTTCTATACGACGACGCAGATCGTCCTCGCTGGTGGCCAGGCAGAGGATAGCCATCAGCTCAGAAGCGGGCGTAATGTCAAAACCGGTCTCTGAGGCAACACCATCGCCACGCAAGCCCGTGACGATATTACGCAGGGCACGGTCGTTCACATCGAGCACACGCTTCCAGTAAATCTCACGCAGAGAGAACCCATCCTTACGGTGCTGATAGAGATAGTTGTCCAAGAGGGCACTAATCGTGTTATGGGCAGAAGTGACGGCATGGAAATCGCCGGTGAAGTGCAAGTTGATTTTCTCCATCGGCAACACCTGGGCATAGCCACCTCCTGCAGCACCGCCCTTCATGCCAAAGCAGGGGCCGAGCGAGGGCTCACGCAAGGATACGGAAGCCTTCTTGCCTATCTTATTCAAGCCCATAGCCAAGCCAATGCTGACAGTAGTCTTGCCGATACCCACCTTCGTAGGACTGATGGCAGTAACCAGAATCAAACGGCTTTTCTTAACTCTCTCTTCATCGATGAGCGACACAGGCACCTTCGCCATATAGCGTCCGTAGGGCTCCACCTTCTCAGGTGCTATGCCTAACTGTTCTGCAATGTCACTAATCGGTCTCAGCTCACTTTCGCGAGCAATCTGAATGTCTGTCTTCATATTTAGTTTTATGGGTTAACAAAAGAAAAGAAAAAAAGCAAGCGATGTAGCTGAAGTCACACCGCTTGTTTTTCTGAAAAGAAGCTTAAGCCAAGAGTTTCTTTACAATCTCTGAGATGACTCGGCCATCAGCCTTGCCTGCCAGCTGCTTGCTGGCTGTGCCCATTACCTTTCCCATCTCCTTCATGCTTGTGGCCCCCACCTCAGCAATAATCTTCTTCACTTCAGCCTCAACCTCCTCATGGGAAAGTTGTTTCGGCAGATAACTCTCCAACACTTCCACCTGTGCCAACTCTGCGTCAGCCAAGTCCTGACGACCGGCCTGAGTATAGGTAGCAGCAGTCTCCTTACCTTGTTTAGCCAACTTCGAGATAATCTTCAGCGCATCAGCATCAGCCAATGTGTCGTTGGCCCCTGGAGCAGTCTTTGCTTCCAAGAAAACTTTCTTAATGTTGCGAAGCGTCTCAAGACGTACCTTGTCGCGAGCTTTCATCGCGGCCTTAATATCTTCACTAATTTGATCGAATAAATCCATAATACCGTTATTATTATCAATCAATACGTATTTATGCTGCAAAATTAATCATTTTCCATCTGAACAAATCACTCTTCTAGAAAGATTTAGTTTTATTTAGCGATTATGCCAAGCAAAGCCAATGTTCCAGATGCAACTTTTTCGTCCTTAATTCATAAAGTATCGTAATATTGAGTGTAAAAATACGAAAAAGTAAGGAATCTTCCGTACCTTTGCCGTTAGTTTAAAAAGATAACTTCGAGAGGGTATGAACAAGCCTATATTGCATAAGAAAACGTTTCAAGAGTTGACTACGGATGAGCTATACGAACTATTAAGGGTTCGAAGTGAAGTGTTCGTGGTTGAGCAGAATTGTGTCTATCAAGATTTGGATGGAGATGATCAGAACTCTATTCATCTTTGGTTGACATTGGGAAACAGAATTGTAGCACTGGCCCGTGTATGTCCTGCTGGAACTCATATGAAGGAAGTCTCCATTGGCAGAGTTATCACAACAGTACGAGGCAAAGGGTATGGTAAGCAGATTATGATTCACTCTATCGAGACAGCAATCAAACATTTCGGTGCGACGCACATAGACATTGAAGCTCAGGAGTATGCCAAGGGATTCTACGAAAAAGTCGGATTCAAACAGTCGTCAGATAGTTTTATGCTTGACGGCATTCCTCATATAAAAATGACTTGGACAAGAGAAAGAAAAGACAAATAACATACCTTATTCAACGTGGACAGGTTTGACAAATATATTATCAGTGCGCAAAGATACTAATACAGGGCATCGACCATGCAAAATGTGAGGTTGATGCTTCTTTTTTGAAAAATAATCCCGTCCATTTAAATCTTTTTGATAACTTTCGTGTCTGTATGTCAGATGCATCTCAAAAAATAGTAAAGACATGAATAAAGAAAACAACATCACAACGGAAGGACTTGCAGAACATCTGCGACAAGAACACCCCCACTTGATGAGGTATGCCTGTTACCGTCTCGGTGACGCGGACAATGCAAAGGATGCACTGCAAGATGCCTATTTGAAACTCTTCGGCAAGCTCTCCGATGGGATGGGCAAGGAAGTGAAAGACTGGCGAAGCTACATCTTCCGAACGCTTTCGAATGTCTGCACTTCATGGCTTTCACGGTCGAGCCGACTCAAGACAATTCCCATGGATGCTCGTCTGGACTTGGCAGACATACCGTCAGAAAACAATGAAGCGGACTACCAGCGAATCGTTCAACTTCTTGCCGAAATTCCAGAGGAACAGGCCGAAGTAATCCGACTCAGAATCTATGGCAACAATAGCTTTGCCGATGTGGCCGAGATTCTTGCTCTCCCTCTGCCTACGGTGAAATCTCGTTTCCTCTATGGACTGGAGAAAATCCGCAAGGCAATGAAACAAACAAATCATTAACATTAAACAGACATTGATCATGAATTGCAATGAATTTAAAAATAAAGTGGCTGAGCTTTTTGACACCACAATCGATATTCAGACACAGGCAGAATGCAGGGCACACATGGCTGAGTGCCCCGAGTGTAAAGCCTATTATGAAGAACTGGCCGAAGCATTTAATGCCCTGCAACCACAAGAGACAGCCAAACAGGCTATCAGCAAACCTACTCGCAAGCAGCACCATTTCTGGCGCCCCATCGCTGCCGCCGCAGTGTTCCTCCTGGGATTCTTTATCGGTTGGAGCCACCTTTTCTCAACGTCTGCTGTGGCCGAGACTCCACGCGGCCAGCTCTTTGAGCAATGGATTAAAAGTGTGCAGAACGTGGGCAGTTTCCAAATGGCTGTTTATGCCCGTACCTCGCCCAATGACAACTTTGCCTATTTCGACCCAAAAGCCGACTTCGTGAGAATAGACATCGGACTACTGAGACAGAACGACAGTGTGTTCTATCGTGTGGAGAAGCAGAACGGACGTGCTATCGTATTCGACGGTCAGACCCAATATATGTGGGTTCCCAATGCACTCTACGTAAAAGGGCCTCGTGGTGCCAACTTCCTTGAATACTTTGTCAACCTACTCTACCCCGAGCGTCTGCTGGCTATGCAGAAATCTGCCATCGTTTTTTCCAAGAAGAACGAAGTAGTACGCACAGAAAACGATTCGACCATCACGCTGACATTCAAGGGAACAGAGAAAAACAGCGACCTGCAACAACTGCTTGAGACAGGAAAGATGGGTGATTGCAAGGTGGAAATAGAGAATGTATTCAC
>JAEEGG010030165.1_pt1 | contig 10085 bp, 4 predicted proteins | sample 9134161 | NCBI WGS metagenome assembly JAEEGG01 (sample SAMN16246543, study PRJNA631951) | gut metagenome | biome: gut microbiome; feature: rumen; material: CR-attached | host: Bos | place: Iran: Karaj | collected 2018-10 | reverse complement strand
AATCTTGAGGACACTATCATTGTCGATAAAGCAGACCTGATGCAAGCTTGCCCCTGACACGTATGGCAATCATCACCATCGTTGTGCTCTATAGCCTTCGTGCTCTGGCTGGAGGCATTAGCTGTATCAATGACTTCACCTGGCTTCAATGTATCTCATCCCTCGTTCCCGCCATTATTGCATACTGCTACTGGCTGGGAGTAAAAGAAGAATTTCATTTTTCTTTAGCCTACATCATTCATGGATATTATATTGAAACCACTTTCTTCTTTTGCCTGCGGCGCGTGAAAAAGAAACATCCATGAATAATTCAGGTAGGTCTACCTGCCAAAGAGAAGAGATGGCCAGCACTGGCTGCGCTGACTATTACTATTGGGAAGCCCTGTTAAAAATGCACAACGGGCTGCGCTAACCTGTAGCTATGAGGAGGCCCACAACCGCGTCTGGGGCTCTGTCGCCTATGCTGAAGAGGCAGGCATTGCGCCCGACAAGTCTTTCCGGCTGACACAGTACATGCTGGATGAGGACACCGATGATGAGACCATCGAAGAGTATTTCGAGAACGAGGCATTGTCGTTTGACCACATCACTAAAAACAATCGCGAGAAAGGCATGCGCCTCTTGCACGACTATGTTGATCACATACCCCGATGGACATTGAAAGGCCATGCACGGGTTGGATAGTTTCGCAAATCCAAGTCATGGCATCACGTAGGTTTTTATTTCGTTCCCCGCTGCCATCAGGCAGGTGTTCGTAGCGCCTGTACCGCCCTCAGCACCACTGACAACGATGATGTCGGCCTTAGGCGATGTCAGGCCGACGGAATGGATTCGCCGGGATGGTGTTGCAGATAGGCATAGGGGTCGTCAGGACAGTGGCTCATGATGTAGCGCAGACCGATACCATATTCATCGTTGCGGGTGAGCCACCCCTCCCTGAGTTCCTCCACGTTGGTGGCGCCATGCTTCCCCATGAGGAAGAGGTCGGTCCACACGGCGAGGCCCTCCACCCAGTTCTTGTCCTGGCGGAAGGACGCGAACTGGCTGTCGCTGAACTGCCAGATATGGGTCATCTCGTGGATGATGATGCCCAGCGTCTCCATGGGCTTGCGTCCGTCCTCCACATAGAAGATGTCGCTACCATAGGCCACGCCCAGCAGCTTACGGGCATCGTAGCCGTTGGTGATAGGCAGGGGCTTGCCACGGACGCGGTGCAGCTCAACGGCTGAGGTGAGTTTTGCTTGGTAGCTGATGCGGCTGAAATCAATGCCAAGGTGCTGTTTAAAGAGATAGCAGGCCTGCTCGCAGAGCTTGTTGAACTGCTCGACAGTGTCGACGGCATCGACCGAGCAGTCAGGGCAACGCATGCGCCCATCGCTGAGGCGCTGCATCTCGCTGTTCTTCATCTTTTTGCGGCAGAAGTCGCACACGCCGAAGACGTCTTGTTGCTGCGTGCGCTTAGTGACACCCTGCAAAACGTTGCAATTCCCCTCACAAAAAAAATCGCGGATAAAGTTGATGAGCAGGTTCACATCGAAATAGGCCGGCAGGGCGTCGCGCCCGTATTTCAAGAAGCGGAACTTGTCGCGCTCTGGGGTCGAGTACTCGTCGTAGCCCCCTGCGGGCACCGTCTCGCCCTCGGTGAGCCACATCAGATAGTCGAAGATGTAGCGGAAGAGGTAGTCGCCGCCGAAGTTGTCCTTGTTGGCTAAAGCGCCAATGAGTCCAAGGTCGACATGGGCATCCTCGGTGAAATAGAATGAGAGCGTACCAGGCACATCGTGGTCGTTGCAGGTGAAGCGGTTGAATATCCAGGGCAAGTCGGCATCGCCCTCGCCGCAGGTTGAGATGATGAGATACTGGGCGTGGTGGGGAAATACCGACTGCATCACTTCGTAGAGCAGCACCTGCAGGCTCTTGCGGATGTCATCGATGCGGTCGAGATACTCTTTCTTCTGCAGATAGCGGAGGCTGACCTTCAGCACGCGTCCGTTCTCGTACTTGCGCTCCTGTGCTGGCGAGGCCTCGGTGTAGGTGGCTCCAGGGATGGTGTAGTGGCAGAACTCATACCACCTGCTCACGCCCACCGTCACCGGCGTCTCGAAGCCCTCGAAGTCGAGGCCCAGCTCCTCGCCAGTGATGAAGTGGCTCCAGGTGCTGTGCATGGCCATCTCCTCAATGGGGCGCCGCCGGCTGCCCAGCGTCACGCACTGCACGCTCTTGTAGAAGAACACATTCTTTGCCTGCGTGTTGGCGGCCTTCACCTTCAGCACCCTATTGGCACTGTCGTAGTTGTCAATCTCGTAAGGCTTTCCCAAGAACGAGTGTATTTGCTTCTTGGCAAAGTTCTGGTTCATCAGGTCCTTGATGATGACAAACAGGACGTTGCCCGACTCATCCTTCACGCTGACGTGGTCGAGATATGACAGGTTGACGCTATCGGTGAATCCCAGCTGATAGACCACCTCGTCCTGATACTGACTGCCGTCGAACACCGTGCGACAGACGGTCTGCAGACTGCCCGCCAGGTCGTTGGCGAAATAGGTGGCGAAGAGCTGCTGCACGACGGTGGAGACGGAGCGCATGTCGTCCTCGCTGTAGTAGCCCTGCAGCAGTCCCCGCAACTGCGCCTCGGTCATCTCCGACTTCTGCAGCATCTCGAGCAAGATGACGGCCAGCGTCACGCGGCTCTTGCTCAGATGGGGCTGCAGGGCCAGGAACGGCGCGTTGACGAAGAAGTCGTGGTTGGCATTGAAATAGTCGCGCAGCAGATAGGGCCTCGACACCACCACCGTCATGTTTTCGTCGCATCCCAGATGCATCCACTTCGAATAGGCCGCTGGCGCATTGTTCTCCTGGTCGAAGACGACAGAGAACACCTGCGGCTCGTCGACACTCCCCACGGGCAGCAGATGGCTATGGATGTGCCGGTTGATGTCGGCCACCCTGACGGGCAGGTAGTCGTTGCGGTAGAACTTGCCCAGCTCCTCGATGCCCTCTACGATGTTCGTATAGGCCAGGTCGAGGAAGTGCACGGGGGTGACGGTCTTCGGCTTGTCGCCTTCCTTGCAGCTCAGCGCTATCGGGGCCAGCTCGCAGCCTGCCGACATGGGTTCGCCGGGCAGCGGCTTCAGGATGCACTCCAGACGTGCGATGTAGTCCTCGATGTCGTAGCCGATGAAGAACTGATGATGGCCGTGGGGATGCTGGCGGAGCAGCCGCTCCACGGTCTTCGTGCCCGTCAGCCACACATTCTTCATGGCTGGGTCTACGCCTCGCAGATGGGGCGTGAGGAAAAGCAGCTGATACTGCGCATTGGCGGCACGCAGCAAGTAGGAGAACTTGCGGCACGCGTAGAGATTGGAGAGGCTCTTGTCGAACAGGTTGACGACCATCACCAAGCCGATGCGGCGCATCCACTCCTCGTCGAGGTTGCGCATCGACAGCACTGGCAGCGAGGCCACAACGATGCTGCTGTTGAGCACGGCGCTGGGCGAATACTCGTCGTACACCTTTAGGTCTTTGTGCAGGATGCCTTTCAGCTCGGCGGCAATCTCCTGTAGGAAGGAGAAGCGTGTGCTTTGCGAGAAGTGGTTGGGTATGTCGAGCACCAACAGCATCAGGCGGCCGTTCTCCTCCTCCCAGTTGAACAGGGGTTCCAAGCGTAGAAAAGCATCGGTGAGGTCGCAGTTCTCCAGACAGCCGTCGGCCCCTCGCAGCCCCCCGGGTTGGGCTGCGGGCGTCGATGTCGTGAGCTGCTCCAACAGGTCTTCCATGATGTCTTGGTTGTCCTTGGCCGTCGAACTATCAACATGCCACTTTCGCTTCCAGGCCACGGCATAGCTGGGGAAGGTCTCGGTGTAGAGTGCCCACAGCCGCTCCAGGTCGCCCATGGCCGGTGCAGGCCCCCTACCCTCGCCCACCTGCTCTTTCTCTTCAGGCACTTCAGCCTTCAGGTAGTGGTAATAGTCGGCCAGCGGCAACAGCGCAAACAGCCCGAAGGCTGACAGCGGCCAGAAGCTGATGCCGACAAGCTCCACCATGAGGAAGAACAACGCATAGGCCACGGCAATGATGACGATGACGGCGCCCAGCAACTGCTGGTAGAAAGGCTTGCCTACACGCGACCTGACCACTTTCTCATGGTCGATGAAATAGGGAAAGGGCAACACATGGTCACGATCCTCGCCCTGTCCGCCGAAAAGCTGTTGAAACCAAGGAAGGAGCACCTTGTGGACGGCGGGGCGACGCAAGGCCGCGCCTACCAGCAGCCAGACGGCTTGACAGAGCAGCACGTAGGCCGCCTCTACCTGGGCATTGTCGAAGAGCAGCCTGAATACTGGCCATACGGTGACATCGATCTGGCGGAAAACATAGTATGCCACGACGACAAAAAGGAAGGCAAGCCAAGGCATGTGCCACCACTGATAAGCCACGCTCTTGGCCCGCTTCGTTGTCAGCATCAGCGGCACAATGTTGAGCAGGAGAATCAAGAAGGCTATGATGGAGTTGACCATATCAATATGAATGTAATTTTAATTGAAGCTCGTAATGTCTATCAGTCTCAGGAAACAGGTAACCGGCTCTATCTTCTGCCCTTGCGAGGATGTAGTCTGCATCGACCGAAACTGCTCGCTGACAACAGTGGGGAGGCAGGGCTTCTCATTGATGTTCAAGCCGTCGTCGTCTACCACGATGGGGGGGCCGCCGCTCTCCGCAGCGTTGTTGCCCACATAGGTCAGCATGGTCATCAGCTTGCTCTCCATGCCGCTGAAATGCTTTTCCCATAGTTCCACCTGCACGTTGTGACGGTCGAACAGCGCCAGCTTCTCTTCCAACTCATGCAGGTTCTTGCGACGTATGTCGGCCTCGTTCTGCGTCTTGATGCGCTTGTTCACCCGTTCCACATAGGCCGTCTGACCTTTCTTCAGTCGGTCCAGCCGGTCGTCAATCTGGCTGAAGACAGCTGAGATGGACGCTCCGACCCGCGACTGGGCCACGAAGGCAGCCACCACCCCCACGAGGCTGGCGGCGCCGACACCGGCGAGCAGCCACACTGGGCTGTCGGAAACACTCGGAAGGAAGAAATGGAAGGCATAGCAGACCACAGAGACCAGACAGACGAACAGCGAAAGCCAAAACGTGGTGAGGGCGAAGCCCAGCTTCACCATCTGCTTCTTCAACTGTTCTTTCAGGGCGGCCAGTTCGTCCATCACCGTCTTCCGCTCTTCCAGATAGCTCTTCAGGTCTTCCATCGGGTTCACGGGTCGTTGCTCCTCCAGCAGCTTATCACGTTTCACCTTCAGCTCCACATAGGTAGCCTCGCGGGGCTCGCGGTTCATCTCACGGTCGGTGATGCGCCGCTGCGAGTCGCAGAGCGGGCGGTCGTTTTCCGATTCAAAAGCAATCATCTTATCCAGCAACTCCATGACGCTCGTATACCATTGCCAGTCGCCAGGCCGACGACCAAAGAAGAAAGGCACGCGGCGCAGCTCGCAGAACTGCTCGTAGAGGGCGGTGCGCTGCTGCGATGCTTCATCGTTCACAGCGTCGAAAGAGTCAGTCTCCACGGGGTCGGTGTTCTTGGCCGAGTACTCCTGATAGGAGAACTGCTTGTCCTCGGCCCAGCGCAGGGTGCCATCGCTTCGCAACTTCAGCAGGCACTGCTTGACGGCCTCCTTCAGCCGCGACAGCTCTTCCACGCGCAGCAAGTGCTCATGCGCCTTGCCGTCGACCACGTGCAGCGCTGCAGGCCATGGGGTGGTGCGTGTGACCAGCAGCTGCAGCAGCGAGGCAAGCACCATCTCGTCCTTCTTGCGCTGCGAGGCGGTACCTGTACGCAATTTAAAGATGAAAGACGAACAGTGGCCAAGCTCCTGACAGCGCAAGCCTATACACTCGCTTACTGCCGTGCGGAACAACTCGTCGTAGTCAAAGCGCCCCACGTCGCCTATTGTCTCCAAGCTGGCACAGCCGCCCTGGATATATTTCCTAAAAGCCTCGCCCACCCCAGCCTGTTCCAAGAGTGCCGCGACGCCCGTCGTGTGCTTCTCCAGCTCATGCTGAAAGTCGACGTATGCTGAATGGATGCTGTCATGGCTCAACGGCAAGTCCTCCGTGGGCGAGTCAAGCCTGGCCAGCATCTGGTCACGCGCTGCATTCACCGTCATCATCTCCGTCGTCAGCCACCCTGTAGGCAAGCCGTGATAGCCATCGTAGGCCAGCGAGCGGTAGAAGTCGTTCGCCTGGGCGCTGGTGCTGTCGCATTCAATGAAAAGGAACGAGAAGCCGAAGCGGCCAAACAGCTGCGTGTCCTTCTGAAACGCACGCTTCATCTTCTCCAGGATGCAACGGGCTTTCTGGGCAGGAAACGAATACCGCAACCCGCTCTGGTGGGAGAAGCCTCCCACCAGGTCGAGGATTACGATGATGCGAATCCTGCCCCCTTCGTCGTCGGCCGACAGGCGGCGACTCTCCAACAGGTTTTTCAAGTCGAGGATGAGCTTCTGCACATGTCCCTCCTGCTCTTCTGGTGCCAAGGGGAACCTTTCAAGCGAAAGACGGTCGTAGAACAGCAGCGGCCCATGCCCGCTCACCAAGTCCATGAGCGGGTCGGTGCGCTCGAACACCACTTTCCCTGACAAGTTCAGCAATACAGAAACATCAGCCATGATGACAACTACTCATTCGGTTGAAAGCGGTTTTGCTCGTCGAAGCTATCCAGCAGCGCACGGGCATGGTCTATATTGGCCTTGTCGACGTTTCGGATGATATATTCGCACACCTTGCGCGTGTTCGACGATGGGCCGAAGACGTAGATGAGCCGCTCCATCAGGTCGCTGAAGAAGCTGGTCTTCAGCAGGCCGCCATCCATGTTCATCAGGCGGTGGAGCTGCAGGTTCTCCTTCGACTGCAGCAGACTGAACCAGTTGCTGCCCTTGGCCTTCGGTGCCTTGGGGAAGAAGCCGAACTCGAAGGTGGCAATGCTCTGCACAATCTTCGACTTCTTCATCTTGTCCAGTTCGTTGCCATCGTCGGTCTCCTTCTGCAGCCACTGGTCCTTGGCTTTGCCCCACATCGCATCGGCATCCTTCAGCACCTCGCTCACCATCGAGGGATTCGAGGTCAAGCCCATGAAGAGGCGGTCGAGGGCATACTTTAGCGAGTTGCCCGTCAGAATCATATTGCCGTCGACATCCTTGATGAAGCTCGAAATGTCGCCAACAAACTTCCAATAATTGTCGCCACCACGCGACTCGAACTTGAACTTGTTGAGCAGCAGTCCCCAGTACATGGCCCTGAACACCTGCCTCACTTCGTCGGCATAGGTGAAGCCGATGTTTGGCATAAAGGCAGGCAGATGCCAGTGCTTGTCCAGATGGGGCGAGTAGGTCTTGCTGTTTGGCACGTTCATCCTGTCCACCACATCCTTGTAGGCCACGTAGTAGTTGCCCAGCGACTCGCCGGTCAGGGCGGTCTTCTCCTTCGAGAGGAAGCCCTTGAAGTTCTTTTCGATGGTGAGCAGCGTGACGGCATTGACGCGAATGATTTCATAAGGGCTGAAGCATGCTGAAGCGATGCGCGTAGCAGCGGTTTTCACATTGGTGCCTACGTTGGTGTCGCCGAAGAGCTCATCCATCTCGTCGCCAGTGACAACATCTGGCTCTATGCAGGCCGGGTTCAGCCCCCAGGCATTGATGTAGCGTATGGAGTTGTCGATGCTGTCGGGGCCCCATATTTCAGCCCTGTCGCGGAAGGCGTGGAACTTCTGCAGCATATATTCGCGAGCCTTCTCCTCGTTGTCGTAGCACTCGTGCATCGCTTCGGCGCGCAGGGCAGAGATGACGTTCATCTCGGAGTACTCACGGTTCTTGTCGCGGATGATTTCCTCCTGGAAGCCGATGCAGTCGGCAATGATTCGCCGGTTGGCCTCTGCCAGCTCGTCCTTCTTCGTCTTGCTGTCCTTGCGCTTGGCGGCTTTGCTGCCCATGGTGGCGATGGCTGCCACGGCATTGTGGTACATGCTTCGATAGAGGGCGGCCGACATTTCAGGTGGGAAGAAGGGTGAGTCGCTCACGCTGATGACGTCGTCGTAGATGTCGCGCTTCATTTTCTCCGAGGCCAGCACGTAGCTGACGCAGGGGTCGTTGTTGGCATCGTGCATCTTCAGCAGCGAACGCAGCTTGTTGTTCACCTCGCCAATGGCCGTGGGCAGACTCTTGAAGAAGTTCTCCTCCTCCTCGATGAGCAGCTTAATCTGCGCCAGCAGCCCGGCATAGGTCTCCTCTAATAGCTTGGCGGCACAGTACTTGTGGATGTTTTCCGCCTGTTGGCTCGACAGGCTCTCATAGTTCTCCTTCTCGGCCTTGTAGGAGTCCTGGCCACCAAAGAAGCTGAGGCTCTTGTTCAGCAGTCCCGAGCTCTTGTCCTTGGCTTTCTTCAGTCGCTCGCGGGCGGTTTCCACACGCTCCTTCGTCTCCGGGTCGTCGAACAGCTTTTTGTATCCTTCGTTGATTTTGATGCCCAGACTCTTGATGTTTGCCTTGTGCTTGTCGAGATGCGTGTTCAGCTGATCCTGCACATCGTAGAGCAGATAGCGCACGGCCAGCGGATGCAGCTCTTTCTCCTTCTCCAGGATATAGGTGTTCAGATGGTTCTTGTCTGCCTGCGGATTCTTCGACACATAGCCCTCCTGGTCGTGGTCAACGAGGAAGCACTGCTTGATGGCCACCGACTTGTTGGAGTCGATGAAGGCCATCACGGCATTGCGGTATTCCTCAAGCTCGCGCTCGCGACGGGCCACGAAGGCCAGGTCGTTGTCGGCCCCGGTGTTCTTGGTGAAGTTGGGATTGCCCGCAGTGCAATAGGCATAGAGGCTCGTCAGCTCTTTGCTGCTCTTGATGAGCAGGTCGACGTAGTCCTTCACACCCTCCAGATAGAGGCTGGCCTTCGACAGGCGGCCCGTGTCGCGGCCCTCGACGGGCACACGGGTGCTCTCCAGAATCTTGCGAAACTCCACACCCTCGCGGCCGGCGCCGATGGTGCCCAGGGCCTCCACCTGCTGCATGAAGTGCTTGCCACGATTGGGTTCTTCGGCCCTCACGCCCTGGTCGATGTTCTGCTTGTATTCGGCCATGCGCTCCTCGAAGTCCTTGTCGATGCGCAGCCACGTGCCGCTCAGGTTGTCGACCACGCGCTGGCAGGCGAAGTAGGACATGAGGTCGTCGACGGGATATACCAGCTTCGACACGCCGAAGGAGGCGAAGCGCCCGGCGCCGTCGCGGTCTATCTTCTGGCGGATGTCGTTGATGGCGTTCTTGCGAAGGTTGTCGCCGCTGGGGTCGAAAGCGTTCAGATAGACAAACTCCACCGTCTGCTCCTCGTAGCGCACCTCCTTGATGAGGTTGCCGCCGTCCACTCCGAAGTAGTCAACCACGAAGCAGGTGTCGTAGGGAGGCTCGGCCGGCAGCTGCTTGTCGCGCTGACCTAAGCGATACTCAAACTGTATGTTGCCCGTCTGGTAGGAATGGTCGCCGCTGCTGAATGCCAGCAGTTCTTTCATGCACGCGTAGGTGTTCGAGCGGATGTTCTCCTTCTGGTCGTCCGAGAAGCCCATGTTGCTGTCCTCGCAGAGCACGTCGGCCAGCAGGAAGTAGCCGGTGATCTTCGGAGCGTCGGCGTTCTGCTCGCGCATGGCATTCTTCACGTAGTAGGCCGCCTGCAGGAACGAGCCGGCGCCGGTGCCGCCAGCCAGACTGCAGACGATGTGTATCTTGATGTTGTTGCCCGCATGGCGTTCGGGCTCCGTCTTCAGCAAGTTCTTGATGCTGTTGTCGATGGCCTTGAACTTGTTCTCGTCGATGGCCGAGATGGCCGCCAGGCGCGAGGCCATGCGCACCTGGGCGGCACCGTCGTTGAGCGACATGGTGGTCAGCTGTTTGCTCTTCGTGTCAAACCAGTCGAGCACGGTGGTCTTGCCCTTGATGCGGTCGATGTAGGCACCGATGGTGCTGCTCATGTCCGACGAGGTTTTCACAATGCAGTCCTTGGGCATCACCTTCTGGCGCTCCTTGATGTCGTTGGCA
>JAEEGG010030160.1_pt1 | contig 10086 bp, 10 predicted proteins | sample 9134161 | NCBI WGS metagenome assembly JAEEGG01 (sample SAMN16246543, study PRJNA631951) | gut metagenome | biome: gut microbiome; feature: rumen; material: CR-attached | host: Bos | place: Iran: Karaj | collected 2018-10 | reverse complement strand
TTTTCCTTAACTAACTTATCTCTGGCCCCATGATTCGAGTCGGTGATGATGTCTACTTTTCTTATTCGTTAGATCAAGGTTCTCTGTAAGCATTCGTACCGATCGTAAACACTCGACGAAGTACAGGTAGTAATACCTATATACTATATCAATAGCAGCTACAATCTCATTCGACTGTAGCTGCTATTGTCTTTTTGTTGTACCTATATCATGCAGTTTTTGTCATGACAGATTCTGGATGTGTAATTTTCCACTTATGTGGCAGCGGATCATGGGGTCGGTTCTACTGATCATTTATAGAGAATAAAATTTGTAAATATCGAAATATGTTATTACCTTTGCCATTACAAAACAACATAGCAGGAACCGGAATGGCACGACAACTAAGGAAGAAGAGCGAAACGGGAGTCTACCACGTGATGTTGCGTGGTATCAATCGACAAGACATTTTTGAGGATGAAGGAGATTATCAACAGATGGTTTCCATACTCAGAGGGTTGATAGACAGGTGTGACGAACACAAGGTTCAGCTTCCGTCTCTTTGTACGTTCTATGCATATTGCCTGATGAGCAACCATGTTCATCTGTTGATACAGGAACGTGAAGAGAATATAAGCGATGTCGTAAAGATAATAGGAGTGACATACGCTCATTACTTCAACAAGAAGTACGAACGAAACGGCCATCTGTTCCAGGACCTGGAGGAATTGGTATGCATGCCCATAGAGGAATGTGATCAGATTCTGGATATTGACACTGACGACTGCGAGTCTGTCAGTGACAGTGATGTAAAGGCATTTCTGCTGATGAGTCTGCGCATAGTCAATCCACTCATGGTTCAAAGCCTTGAGAAGGCGAGACGGAATGAGGTGCTAAGGTCTGCCCTTTCCATTGGAGCGGGAATCAGACAACTCTCAAGATTAACGGGTGTATCCTATGGGGTTATACAGAAACTGAAAAATGATCACTAGAACCGACCCCATGATCCCGAGTCCCTTCTGTGTACGTTAAAAGGATTAACAGTGTATATTATGGAAAAAGAAGTATTTGAAAAAATAATCAATGATTCCCTTAAATCTTTTGGCTTCAAAAAGCAAGGAGTACGGAAATGGATTAGAACGGGTAATGATATCTCGCTAAAAGTTTTTCTCCAAAAGTCTCAATTTGGGATCGTTTACTATCTGCATGATGATTATGTTTTAAATAAAATGCAAGTACATTCTTCTAACGACAAAGAGTGCCCAGGTGATATCGTCTATAGTGATTATAAACTTCTTAATAAGATGTGTAACTTGGAAAATGACGTGCCAGACAGCGTTAGAGAGGCCACAATAAAAACACTTTTAAAAGATGCATTTGAGAATCATCAATACATTGAGACGGAAGAAGAACTAAAAAAAATGATTCTCAGACGATTGCCATGTGTTTTTAAGAATATTATGGATTATTTAGGTATAGACCAGGAATTATACGACAGTTTATGGAAACAGCGTAAGAATGCGTCAATGATGCAACGTTTGTCCGAGGTTTTCGAATCATCTCCTACCAGTAACTGTGAAATTCGTAATGAAGAAAAAGGTTTCTGTGTGACTTATAACTTAGATGACCGAGAAATACGGATTCGTTTATATCTGTTTGTAAATCCATATACCCAGAATGTGGAGAATGTTTGTCAGCAATGGATGGATAGGCTGAATTATTTTACAAAAATCATCTTGTATGAGAAACCTATAAGGGAGGTAGAAAGAATCGATGCAGACAAACCGAACAAGCTGGGGTTCATGCATGTGGAGCTAACTATACTTGAACATATAGCCGATAGTGAAGGTATTGAGAGGGTGAAGGAGGCCATATTCCAAATACATGAAGAGCAACTGCCCCATGAGAGCCTTGTCTGGTTTAGTGCAGAATACAAGGGACATACCTGCTTCTTTGAGTATGGGCAGTGGGCGTTCAGACGTGCTGTTGTAATGGGTGAGGACAGCTATCAGTGCTGTGACTTTTCCAACGACATGAAGACCGCTAAAGAGATGCAGGACACCTTAACTGTTAATTTCAGTCTATTAGAAAGTTCCGACTCGTTTGAATTGATATCCCAAACGTCTTTCCAGGATATTTGGGATAAGACGGAGAAAGAATGAATCATAGTACACAAAAGGGTCGGTTCTCTTTGTGTACTTGCGAACACAGATTTTTATGACCCCATTGTGGATAACCTGCGAGTTATCCACAATTTTTATATTACTAAAGTTTCCCACCCTTTTGGGGTGGCCTAATACACAACGGAACCGTCCCCTTTGTGTACATATCAACAAACAACAGAAACCGCAACGAAAACGTTATAAAAATATATGACAAACGAAATAGGAAAAATAAAAGTTGAGCTGCCTGATGCGGAATTGACATCTTTGGCAGAACGTGAATGTGGGGCGTGGTTATAGTCGTCCGAACCTTAACAATATGCGCAAATTTTATCTACTATATCCAATTTGTCAGACATCTGACAAATTAGCATGAAGAAAAAAGTCAAAATATTGGCTGCGATTGGTGCAGTGTTCGTGATTGCATGTCTGGCGCTGATGCTGATATGCAACCATATTGTGGTGAGCAATGCAGAGGGGAAGGTGTTTTCTGATATCGACAGCATCAAATACAATAAGGTGGGGCTACTCTTGGGTACCACGCCACAGGCGAGATTTGACAGGATTACGAACTATTTCTTCATCTACCGCATTGATGCGGCTGAGCAGCTGTACAAGGCTGGGAAGATAGAGCAGATATTGATTAGTGGCGATGATAACAGTCCCTAAGTCGATGCGAGCGTTTCTTACCACTCTTCGAGAATACTTTGCGAGAGTGAAGATGTTTATGGATTTGCTAACGACAGACACAAAATCTATCACAAAGGTATAAGAAGGTGTACTCAAAATGATTTATAATGTAAGTTTAATAGGTCAATCCAAATTGCCAGAGAGGGATGATGTTGCCATAGCCTGTTTCAATGTCGTCTTTGACAACGTAGCCTTGGGCCGCATCTTGTATCTGCTTCTGCTTTTTCTTCTTGCCACCTACCTCAAAGGTTTTTCCGTCTATTTCGAAATCGCTAATACGTGAACTGATGACATCAGTCTTGACGCGCATCTGGTTATAGAAGAATGTCTCGCGAATATTGCCAATATCGGCACTCTCATGCCCAAGGAGATAGGCCAGGTTGGTGTTGTCAAGATAGACTTTCTCGACCTTTCCTAAGCCACGTATGCCGCCAGTATCGTCACGCAGTTGTCCTATCATACCAGCCTGTTCCATGTATAAGAAATAGTCTGGCAGCACATTACGACTTACACCTATCACGGCGGCCAATGACTCCATGACAGGCTTGAAAGGAACGCTTTGTGCTATAACGGCCAGCAGTTTTTTCAGTTTTCGGCCTGTAGAAGCATTCATATTCGCATATTGGGGAATGTCGACCTCCATTGTTTGGTTGATAACCTGACGCAAGCGCATTTCATAGTTACCCTCGTTTGCAAATGGGTAGTAACCATTCTTTAGGTAATCCTTGAAGAAAGGCAGAGGATGGCTGATGGCATCAAGTTTTGCCTTATGTTCCAAAATTTCGTTGATGGTATATACTGGGGCGGTTATGTCATGAAACAATGTCAGATATTCCCTGAATGAGAGTCCCTGCATAGTGAATATCAGAGCACGTCTGCTCAGGTCAGATGTTCCTTTTGTGATATCAAGTATGGAAGAGCCTGTGAATCCTACCTTCAAGTCAGGATGAGAGTCGTATATGAGTTTCAACTCTCGTGACCAGTTCTCATATTTATGGATCTCGTCAATGAAAATCTGCTCCCCACCGTCCTTTACAAACTCATCTACAGTATCGATAAGTGTGTGGGTTGAAAAATACAAATGATCAGCAGCAACATAGAGCATGTGCCGCTTGTCTTTGTTTTCCTTGATGTATTGAAGAATCATTGTTGACTTTCCCACACCACGTGGCCCAACAAGTCCGAACATTCTGGATTCCCAACTCAATTGATCATACATATACCTATGGAATGTAGAAGTGGTTAGCTTCAATTGACTCTCCATGAATTCAATAAGCGAAATATCCATAATCGTTATATTTTTGTTGCAAAGATAATTAAATTGCACTAAAATAGTGCATAAAACAAACAAAAACTGCACTAAAGTAGTGCAAATTAACGTATTTTTGCGGAAAATACATGAAAAACACACTTATATTCAGGCTCATGTCGTTGGCCGCCTTGAAAACTTGATGAATGGCGGCGGCATGTTTGACGATGTGACGAGTTATCATTTTTTGGCTCGTAAAGTGGACAAAAGGACGTACCATTGCCATAGAAATCGTTAATATGAAAAAAATAGTTTCTATAGTTCTATAAATAGAGAGATTGATGATTTATAAGATGCACAGCCACCCACATGCACTCCCACTCGAAAAAACTCAAAATTCTTTTGGTTTTTCGCTCGGTTTGCACTACCTTTGCGCACAAATAAAGAATATCGCGACATGAGAATCAAGGACTTCTGCATCGATAACCTGTATTACGAGTATGCCTTTAGTCGTACGCTCGATGAGCATGTGAACATCATCGTGGGCAACAACGGCACGTTCAAGACTACGCTACTGCGGCTTCTGCGCCATGCCATCGCCTACGAGAAGAACGGTCAGTTCTTCCAAAGCCATCTGACGAAAATCAACTTCAAGGATGACTTGTCAATGGAGTATCTGGAATTTGAGAACATGCTGACAAGGAATGCTGATGGTGATGAGATTCTTGCTAATACGACGTCGTGGACTCCCACGATTGGTGGCAAGGAGATTTCAGCCACCGACTATCGTAAACTGGTAAAACTGGATTTCGTCTCGACATTCGACGTAAAGGGCGACAGTAAGAGCAGTCAGGACAGTTATCTTGACATTCGGCTTGAGAAGTTGCAGAGTGACTACGGCTACTACCTTTCAGACTTGGTGAAGGAATTGACTGACCGCATCAATTCTAATAATAGTATTTCAAAGTTAGAACTCGACAAGATCAACGAGCGCAAAAACCTGTTTATACGTCTGGTTAACGAATGCTTTGCTGAGACTGGGAAGCGACTTGACAATGATTCCACAAAACTTGTTTTTTATAAAGATAATATCGCCATCTTCCCCAAGGATCTGTCTTCTGGAGAAAAGCAACTTCTGATTATTCTGCTTACCGTACTGCTGGAGCGTGGGCAAGAATATGTCTTGATGCTCGATGAGCCAGAAATTTCCATGCATATCAATTGGCAGTACAATTTGATTGACATGATTCTTGAATTAAATCCTGAAGTGCAGATTATCCTTACCACGCACTCACCGATGATATTCTCTAACGGTTGGGGCGACAAGGCTATTTACATGGAAGACATTACTACTAACACACGAAAATAATGGCAGACGTTTATCAGGAGCAAGCGAGGTACTTTGCTAATGTGCCACTCATGCGAAGAGATATTATTGCCTGTGTCCATTTAGAGGACGATGACGATAAAACCTTTTGGGATGCCATGCTTCAAAGCCGTCACACTGGCCAATATAAGTTCATCACATACAGTCGCAGCCACAAGGGCTACGACACTAAGGGCTGTGAGCAATGCATGAAATACCGTCCTTATCTGTCGAAGCGATTCTTCGTCTGCATTGACAGTGACATGCGATATTTATTGCAAGAGGCTGGTCTTGATGCTGCCAACTATATTTGCCAGACTTATACCTATTCATGGGAGAATCACTTTTGCGAAGCCTCTGCATTGAAGCGGCGATTTGAAGCACAATGTTCTGAGAAAGCGGCGACATTTGATTTCTCAGCCTTCCTTTCGACACTTTCAAAGACGATGTATAAGCCGCTATTACTCTTGCTCTTTTGCCTTAAGAAAGACAAGCAGGATTTTAATCTACGCATGTTCAATGCTTGCCTGCCACATCAATGCAAACGCGAGGAACTGGCTGAGAATGGTAAGTTGCTCATTGAGAGAATTGCCAAGAATTTCGAGCAATATTTGAATTCCGACTTTGCAAAGTCCGTTGATTTCGAAACCGAAAGCTGTTCTTGTCAGTCCCTCAACGTGAATGAGCAGAACGCATATTTACACGTTCGAGGTCACAATCTTTTCGACCTTGTTGCTTATATCGGCGATTTGCTCTGTCGTGGTACTTCCATTTCGTTTAAGAAAGATGTACTGATGAACAATCTGCCACCACAGACGTATTGGCAAATCAAGAAAGTTGCTGAGGATATTGCCGAAATAGTTTGAACGGATATTTCCTAATTCTTCTTAATGCTATAATTTATTTTAAAACATGCAACTTGTTTGGTCTTTTGATGAAAAATGACTAACTTTGCAAACAAACAATTGATAAAACCATGGACATTGTAGAAAGATTTTTAAACTATACCAAGTATGACACCCAGTCGGCCGAGGAGAGCCAGACGGTGCCAAGTACCAGCAAGCAGCTGATTTTTGCTGAATACCTGAAGAAAGAGTTGGAACGCGAGGGGCTCGACGATGTGGAGCTTGACGACAAAGGCTACCTGTATGCCACGCTGAAGTCGAACATCAAGGAGAAGGTGCCCGTCATCGGCTTCATCTCCCACTACGACACCAGCCCCGACTGTTCAGGCGCTGACATCAAGCCTCAGATTGTGCGCCACTATGACGGTTCGGACATCCTGCTCAGCGAGGGCATCGTGTCAAGTCCGAAGAAGTTTCCCGAACTGCTGCAGCATGTCGGCGAAGACCTGATAGTGACGGACGGCCACACACTACTGGGAGCCGACGACAAGGCGGGCATTGCTGAAATCGTGCAGGCCATGGTATGGCTGCAGGAGCATAAAGAGGTGAAACACGGCAAGATACGCATAGCCTTCAATCCAGACGAAGAGATTGGCATGGGCGCCCACCACTTTGACGTGGAGAAATTCGGCTGTGAATGGGCCTATACGATGGATGGCGGCGACGTCGGTGAGCTGGAGTTTGAGAACTTCAACGCTGCCTCGGCGAAAATCAACATCAAGGGCATCAGCGTACATCCGGGCTATGCCAAGGGTAAGATGGTCAATGCCAATGCACTGGCTGCGGAGTTTGCCAAGATGCTGCCCGAAGACGAGACGCCAGAAACTACCGAGGGCTATCAGGGTTTCTACCATCTGCTGGGCATCACGTCAAACATTGAGCAGGCCAAGATGTCGTATATCATCCGCGACCACGACCGCGACCGCTTCGAGGACCGCAAGCGGTACATTGTGCGCTGTGCCGAACAGATGAACGAAAAGTACGGCGAAGGCACCGTTGAAGCCGTGGTCAGCGACCAGTACTATAACATGAAAGAAAAGATAGACCCGCAGATGCATGTTATTGACCTCGTGCTGAAAGCCATGCAGGATTGCGAGGTGGCTCCGAAGGTGCGCCCCATCCGCGGCGGCACGGACGGTGCCCAGCTGTCGTTCAAGGGTCTCCCCTGCCCTAACATCTTTGCCGGCGGCATCAACTTCCACGGTCCCTACGAATTTGTCAGCATCCAGTCCATGGAAAAAGCCATGCAGGTCATCATCAAGATATGCGAACTGGTGGCTGAGTTTAACAAGTAAATAAAACATGGCAGAGTTACCCAACCTCATAGAAGACCTTGCGCTGATACTGGTGTCAGCAGGCATCGTCACCATCATCTTTAAACGCCTCAAGCAGCCATTGGTGCTGGGCTACATTGTGGCCGGTTTTCTGGTCTCTCCCCACATGCCCTATACGGCCAGCGTTGTGGACACCGAGAACGTTCACTTGTGGGCTGACATCGGCGTGATGTTCCTGCTGTTCTCTTTGGGTCTGGACTTCTCGTTCAAGAAGATTGTCAAGATGGGTGCCTCGCCCATTATTTCTACCATCACCATTATCTTCTGCATGTCGCTGCTGGGAGTGCTGATAGGGCACCTGTTTGAATGGCCGAAGATGGATTGCATCTTCCTTGGCGGTATGCTGGCCATGAGCTCCACCACGATTATCTACAAGGCCTTCGACGACTTGGGGCTGCGCCAGCAGCAGTTTGCGGGACTGGTAATGTCGGTGCTTATTCTGGAAGACATTCTGGCCATTGTCATGATGGTGATGCTGAGCGCCGTAGCCAGCGGCAACGACCCCGACGGCGGCCAGATGCTGGGCAGCATTGTGAAGATAGGATTCTTTCTGGTACTGTGGCTGGTTGTGGGCATCTTTGCCATACCTGAATTCCTGCGCAAGGTGCGCCACCTCATCAATGCCGAGGTGCTGCTCATCACGTCGCTGGGACTCTGCTGTGCGATGGCTGTTTTCTCTACGAAGGTAGGTTTCTCGTCGGCCTTCGGTGCCTTCATCATGGGCAGCATCTTAGCTGAGACCATCGAAGCCGAGCGCATCGAGAAGCTGGTGGAACCCGTCAAGAATCTGTTTGGTGCCATCTTCTTCGTCTCTGTCGGCATGCTGGTAGACCCGATCATCCTCATCGACTACGCCATACCCATCATTGCCCTGGTGTTGACCATCCTGATAGGCCAAAGCACCCTTGGTTCACTGGCATTCATGCTGGGCGGTGAATCGCTGAAGTCGGCTATGCGCTGCGGTTTCTCCATGGCACAGATTGGTGAGTTCTCGTTTATCATTGCCTCGCTGGGCCTGTCGTTAGGCGTCATCAGCGACTTCCTCTACCCTGTGGTCGTGGCAGTGTCGGTCATCACGACCTTCCTCACGCCCTACATGATACGTCTGGCGACACCAGCCTACAACCATCTGGAGCACCACCTGCCCAATAAGCTCATCCGCTCGCTGAACCAGCTGAGCATGAGCCATCCCAACACGACGGAGCGGAGCAAATGGAAGAAGCTGCTGACACAAATGGCCATCAACACCATTGTCTATTCCATTCTGACCTCGGCCATCATCGCCGTGATGTTTACCTTCTGCCTGCCCTTCATGCGGAAACTGCTGCCCGGCTGGGAACTGCACTGGTATGCAAATGCCATTACGGGTGTGCTGACCGTCATCCTCATCTCGCCATTCCTGCGTGCCATGGTGATGAAGAAAAACCGCAGTGAGGAATGGAAAGCGCTATGGAAAGAGAGCAACAAGAACCGCCTGCCCCTGCTGTTCACCGTTCTGGTGCGCATCATCATTGCCGTGGCCTATATCTTCTACATCTGCCACTACCTCAGCCGCTTCACCAATGCCGTCATGATTACCATCGGTCTGATTGCCGTCGGTCTGATGGTAGCCTCGCGCACCATCAAGCAGCGCAGTATCCGACTGGAAAGGCTGTTCATCCTGAATCTGCGCTCCCGCGAGATTGAAGCACAGGTTCACGGCAAGAAGCGCCCGCTGTATGAGGGGCGCCTGCTGGATCGAGACATCCACATCGCCGACTTTGACGTCCCCATGAACTCACAATGGATGGGCAGTACGCTACGGCAGCTTAACTTCGGACAGAAATACGGCATCCACATCAGCAGCATCCTTCGTGCCAGCAACCGTCTGAACATCCCTGACGGCAACTACATCATCTTCCCTGGCGACAGGCTCCAGGTCATTGGCAGCGACGAACAGCTGGCCAAGTTCCGCCATGCCGTCGAAACGGAGGTGCTGGGTGAGGACATGCATCTGGAAAGCCGCGAGATGAAACTGCGCCAGCTCATCATCGGCAAAGACAGTCCCTTCATCGGCAAGTCACTGATAGAAAGCGGCATCCGCGACCTGTACAGTTGTATGGTCGTCGGACTGGAAGAAGGAAAGGAAAACCTGTCGCCATTCCCGCCGCACCGCCGCTTCAGCGAAGGCGACATCATCTGGGTCGTAGGCGAAAAAGAAGCGTTGGATGCCCTTTTGAGTTAGTACCACTGTACAGCGTTGGAATAGCTGCTACGCTTGTCGTACTTCAGGGCATCGGTCAGCGTAGCGGCATTGCAGCGGAACGAGAAATTATAGCTGGTGTATGGTGCCAGCACGATGGAGCACGACATGTTGAAACAGTGCAGGTCGCGTGACAGCGAGGCTGTGGTCATGGAAATC
>JAEEGG010030156.1_pt1 | contig 10087 bp, 3 predicted proteins | sample 9134161 | NCBI WGS metagenome assembly JAEEGG01 (sample SAMN16246543, study PRJNA631951) | gut metagenome | biome: gut microbiome; feature: rumen; material: CR-attached | host: Bos | place: Iran: Karaj | collected 2018-10 | reverse complement strand
AGGATTTTCACTCAGACCCAATACTCTCAAGTATCAGTCAGAAGACACACCAGTTGCTACAATCATTTAGTCAGTGCATAATGCTTCCTTCCTTAGGCAGTGAAGCTGATTTTATTGAGAAGGAACAACCACACGCTCACACAGGTTATTGTAATCCTCAGAATTATGAAGATTTTGTGGGTTGTGTGTCTGCATGGGAAGTATGGCATCGGGATTGGTACACTGCTCATCCGCAAGATATAGACTGGAATATCGTAACTAATGATTGGTTGCCTCGACAGGACTTGATATTGAATATACTGAAACGAGAGTTGCAGGCAAAGTTCATGGAGGACGGCTTAACGCAGGATGTTGCGAAGCAGAAAGTTGCGGCTATTCCAGATAATAGAATCGTCCATGAGTTTCACGACAAGGTGATGGGGCATAAAGGTGATACCCTAGAAGGCTACGCGTCGCAGATAGGAGGCGAGATATGCCGTTGTAATTACTACACATATGAAGCGGAGCTTTCGGATTTTGAGCGACAGTATGCGAAGTCGCTCAGAGAAATCTATAGTATTGTGAACAAAGACGGGAAAATGCAGTTCATTTCCATTGATTTTGGTCATGGAATGTTCGAGTTCCATGATGAAAACGGAGAGCATCAAGGCGAGTTTCGGTTTGACGGTTCACAAAACTATGGCATAGAGACAGACCACGGTCTCAAATGTATGGAACTGTGGCATAAACAGACAGGTAGATAGACTCAAGATGAACGATTTTTGGGATTCATTTGGTAAAAAACGAGATAAGAATCGGAAGTATCATTATACATGTTTGTCTTAGATTGTTCAAAGAAGGTCTGTGATTCACATCTTGCACAGCAACATCTCCCTTTGTAGAATCAGCCTTCGAAGATAAAACGTACTGCTGGTTAAGAAAGTATTATTATTCTGTTTCGGACAGTAAGGACTTAATGACTGTAACAACAGACAACGGAACGGAGTTCTGCAACCACAAGGCAATAGCAAGGGCACTGGACACTACGGTCTATTTCACCGATCCCTATTCCTCATGGCAGAAAGGAGCCATAGAGAATGCAAACGGGCTCATAAGGCAATATATACCCAAATCATCGCCTATAAGACATCTCAAGGACAGGGATATTGATGAAATCACAGCCATAATCAATACAAGACCAAGAAAGAAACTCAATTTTTCAACTCCTATTGAGGAGTTTTTCAATTACTTGTTGTAAATTTGCACTTGCCAGTTGAATTCGCGTTTAGTTTACAAAAGTTAAAAACGTTAAATCTTCATCTTCTTCTACATCAGCAGAACCTGCGTCATCACTTTTCTACCGTTTAACATACAAGTTATTGATATAAAGCGAGTTGCAAATGCCAAGGTTGTAATAGTATAACTTCTATGATTATTCCGAATAGCGTGCAAATACTTGGAACTCAAGCTTTTAGTGGATGTGAAAAACTAAAACTGTTTCTATAGGTAGAGGCTTGAAGGGAGGAGCTATTGATTATACGACTTCATCCTACTTTGGTAATTTTGTTTTCGCAGAATGTGAAAGCCTTGAAGATGTCTATTGTTTTATTGAAACAACAATTCCCAGTTTTGCTCAGATATTCTTAGATTCTTATCCTCAATATGCAACGCTTCATGTCGTTCGTCCTATGATAGATTCATATAAAACAACGGCGTCGTGGAAAGATTTTGGTAATATAGTTAGTCTGACTCCAGAAGAGATGGGGTTGGATCTGGAGAAATGTCAGAAGATTATTACCTTTGCTGATTCAAATGTTAAGAACATACTTGTCCCTCTGTATGATTATGATGGTGATGGCGAGCTGAGTGAAGGTGAAGTTGAATATGTAAACGATCAAACTTTTACAAAAAGCGTTTTTAGCGAGAACAATAATATAGAATCTTTTGATGAGTTGAAATACTTCACAGGCCTTACAAAAGTTTCTCCAGAGAAGTTCCTAACTTGTAATGGTTTGACCTCTGTCATCATAAATGAGGGTTCCACCATAATAGGTTATCATGCTTTTTTAGGGTGTACACACATGACATCCGTGACAATCCCGAGTACGATGCAGATAGTTGGAGATCACTCGTTCCAGAATTGTAGTAGTCTGACTTCTATCACCATTCCAAGTTGTGTATCAGTAATCGGCAGTTATGCATTTGGTAATTGCGACAATTTAACAACAGTGACGGTGGGAAACGAAACGCCTGTAGCTATATCTGAAAATGTATTTTCAAACCGTACGAATGCAACTCTTTATGTCCCTGAGGGTTGCAAAGCAACCTACCAAACAGCACCTTACTGGAACGAGTTCAAGGAAATCATAGAAGACCAAATCATTACATTCGCCGATGCCACCGTCAAAGCACTTTGTGTAGCGAAATGGGACACAAATGGCGACGGAGAGTTGTCGCAAATCGAGGCTATGGCAGTGAAAGACCTTGGAGATACATTTTGTGGTAATTCAACCATTACGACATTCAATGAATTGCAATATTTTACAGGATTGACCTCTATCGGTAAAGGTAGCAAATTATCATTGAAAGAAATACCCTTTTGGGCTCATATCAGCGAATGGGGACTGCAAGCGCCCAAGAGAAACACAATTACTCCTAAATGGGCGATTGGCGAGTCAACAGACATCCCTTATGGTGATCCCAGTGTCAATGCCTTTGCAGACTTATCAGAATATGCGAAATTGATTGTCACTTTCAGTGAAGGTGTTCCTCGAATCTTGCTTAACCGCGATGTTGACGAAGGTCAGTGGAATGAGGTAGAAAGTCAATCACACTTGATAGACAACACACGGGCAGGCTGGTCAGACAGATATTTTACAACTAACGGCAATATGATAACTGTCGACCTCAAGCAATTGGTCAATGATAAAGGCTTTGCACACCTACATGCCAGTAAGGGCGCTAACTGGGAAAATGTAACAATAACAAGTATGATAGTTGTGACTGATGACAGTCCAGCTTCTGGAAATAATATAACAGCTGAAGAGGCTATGGGGTTCTCTTATTGTAGTTCTTTATCTTCAATTACTATTCCAGCTAACGTAAATATTATTGGCGATTATGCTTTCTTGGGTTGCAGCGGATTATCATCACTAAACATTCCTAATAGCGTAACGTTTATAGGCGACCATGCATTCAGCGGTTGCAGCGGACTTACGTCAGAGGAAATCCCCAATAGTGTAATAAGCATTGGCGACTATGCTTTCAATGGGTGCAGCGGACTAACATCGGTGAATATCTCATCAAGTGTTGCTAATATTGGTAACAAAGCATTCTATGGCTGTAGTGGATTAAAATCTGTGACATCACAGATAAAAACACCATTCGCCATTGACAACTCATGCTTCAGCACTAACAATGCTACGTGGACATTAGCTACGTTATTTGTTCCCGCAGACACGAAATCATTATACAAAGCCACTGATGGTTGGAAAAATTTCAAAACAATTAAGTCATACGGAGGCGTTTCAGTCACCTTAAAGGTCATCGATGAGAACAACAACGACATTACTAATAAGGTGAGTATTGTATGGCAGGACGCCAACGGCAATATTATTGGAAAAGGTCAAACGCTCGGCGGTGCTGAGGACGGTGCAAATCTTTACTACTCAGTGGAACTCAACGAGGTGTTAGGCCGTGTTTATCACGAGGTGAAGAAGCAGAAGGTGACAGCTGATGACGAAACACTAACATGCAAGTTGGAGAAAATACCTGCGGTTACACTGACTGGTCAGGTATTGGCCTACGGTACCGCTCTCCCAAGAGTAAAGGTCAACCTCACGCAATGGCTAAACGGGAAATATGAGTATGAAGCCAGTACGTTGACCGATGCTGACGGAAAGTTCTCGTTGGATGCCTACAATGACACAACGGTACTGATAGTAACAGCAAACGGCTATATCGACAACAAGATCACACGGCGTAACCTGAACAATGGCAGCGACCTGGGCGAAATCGACATGACAGAGGTACAAGGCAAGGTCGTGAAGTTAGACATGAGCTACCAAGAAGCAACACGTGAAGGGGGGGAGCCTATCGTGCAGAGTTGGTATCGCGATACGCGTAACATCGACTATAGTGTGCGAAACGTTACCAAAGGCAAGGATCTTGACGACTTTGCTATTCAATCGGGTAATATCGTTCTGCCCACAGGTACCGACCGTGGTGATAAGATACAGGTAACCGTACGCAGCCTGAACGATAAGTTTGCCGAAGTAACAGCCGAGGGCACTATCGCCGACAACGACTCGGCCACCGTCACCATCCAGCTACTGGCCTTTGGCGGTATCGAAGCAACTTACGGTCAGAAAGCCGACGACCAGCTTTTGGCGATGCTCTATGACAACGCAGGCAAACTGCAGATGCGCACCGTCTGTGCCACCTCACGCCTCACATTTAGCAACCTTGCATCAGGCAGTTACACGTTGGTAACGATGGGTTATAACGGTGCTATCGGCTCCGTCAGCGACATCTCCGACTTGGCCAACTTGGACTTAGTCGAAGGTGTGGACTATGTACGCAGTACAGCCACAGTACACGACGGTGTCATTGCCACCGTCAACGTGGTCTCCGTACCTGAACTCGATGCCTCGAAGTTTGAATACACAGGTATGAACACCTACTTCACCCCCAATAAGACTCAGCTAATGGTCGGCAACTATATCACGCTGAGCACCCGTCTGGATTTCAAGGAGCAATATGCTGATAAGATTGACCACGCGACGATTGTCATTGACATCCCAGAGGGGTGTGAGTTCGTGGCCAACTCCGTCGTTATTGGCACCAAGCCACTCCCCCACTCACTTGACGGCAACAAACTGAAGATTACGGTTGATAAGGACGACATTGACAACCGCATCCGCTTCTGTGTCATTCCAAAACAAAGTGGTAAGCACATCACCAGCGCACTTGCAGAGTTCGACTACAAGGGTATGAAGGCACAGCCAATGGGACAAATACAGTTCGAAGGGACAGTCGGTGAAGTGTATGTACCTTCGACCACCAAGAAGAAGACAATCACCGTTGGAGGTATTGGTATTCCCAAGGCTGATGTTGAAGTGTATGACAATGAAGCTCTAATAGGAACGACAAAGAGTTTAGGTAATGGAAAATGGAGCATTACTTGCGAACTTCCTAATTCCTACAATTTTTCATATCATAATATTTATGTAAAATATCGGGGAGAAGGAAATGTTGTGGGACGAACAGAGTCAAAGAAATGTATTCATGATATCAATGCAATTGTGCCTAAGACTGTAACAATGGTGAATACTGCTCACCCTGCTGGTAATCTAATACCGAAAGTCTATGAAACTGTATTCAACTATGAGACTGTAATGGCTGTGCAAAACTATTATCTCTACTGGCCAGAATATCCTGACTTTACTTTCCTTATTGATTTGAGTGAGAATGACACCACCAAGGTTTCGGATGTCAATCTCTATATACATACGACTGATGGCGATAAGCGCAAGATTCACGCATATTATAATGAAAAGTTGAATCGCTTTGTGGCAACAAGTTCGTTTGATATGTATAGTTTGCCAGTGAATGTGAGCCTAACATTTCATTATGATGAAGCATCTTTTATAGATGATATAGACCGAAGCAATGATGAATATACCAATATTGAAAAAGTGTTTACAAAACTTGAATCGTACATAGAAGACAATTATGAGATTACTAACATTACTGACGACAATTCAGTTGCTTTATTTGAAATATTTGATAAAAAATCAAATACAAATCAATTATTAGAAGTCGAATTAATAAATCCACAATCTTTAAATATAAATGATTTTACATTAGTTACAGATGGAACTAATGATGTGACCTATTATCTGATGGAGTATATTGATAATAATAGTTTTGAAGCCATTGTTATAGAAGAAGACTTGATTAATGCTTACAAAATAAGGATTTCGTCTAAAACAAGTTCCAATGCTGCCAGAAGTCAAAAACGAAATATAAGAAGAAGCATATCTTTTTCAGAGGGGGCAGAGTTTGCGGCTAATGCTTTTATACCATTTTATGAATATTTAAATGGCACTATTGATTACAACTTCTGGAAAGACAAACTGCCTACAGACGATGAAGAAATAACAATAGAGCGTAATAAAGCATTTCAGCTTCTAATTAGTACATGTCCAAATGGAAAATATAAATTGAGTTCAGCTTGGATGTCAGCATTTTGGCAATCTTACCAACAGATATGCGATGAACATTCTGCATTTTCAAATAATGGATATGAGATGCTTGAGATTTGGCGAAAGGAGTTACTTAAGCAATTTGCCTTTGAATCTGCTACTATGGGGATTGGTAAGGCCTTAAAGTTTATACCTAATATAAAAGTATTCAAAACTAATTCAAAAAATGCTAAGTATTGGCAATATTTAGTAAGTGGTGGAAAAAAGAACAGGGATCGAGCAGAGGCAATGATTGAAAATGGAATTGGAAAGATTGGAGGCTTTATGGAAGACCAAAATGTAGATCTGTCTATTTCGCAAAGGTTCTCTTCTTGGGAGCCAAGAGAAAAATCAAATTTAATAAGAATGTTTAGGTCTCTTCAAGCAGACATTAAGAGTAAATATCAAAATTGCGAGAAAGAAGATGACGATGACGACAATGACAAAGACCCTGAAACCGAACCAGAACCCCCAATAAACGACCCATCAGGATTTGTTTATGAGGCCGTTCCTACTAACCGCATAGAGGGTGTAAAAGCAACTGTATATTACAGCGAAAACGAGGACGGTGCATATCCAATCCAATGGGATGCCGCAGAGTATGGACAGATAAATCCTCAAATTACAGACGAATCTGGCCTTTATGCTTGGGATGTACCGCTGGGATTCTGGAAAGTCATCTTTGAAAAGGAAGGCTATGAGACCGCTCAGACAGATTGGCTCCCCGTACCTCCTCCACAATTAGAAGTGAACATTCCAATGTCTCAAGCTGTTGCACCGTTTGTTGAGAATGCGATGGGCGCTGAAAGCGGCATCACACTTGATTTCAGCAAGTACATGAAGCCCAACACACTAACAAAGAGCAGTAGAATAACCGTAACATGCAATGGCGAGAAAGCAAAAGGCGACGTAGAACTTCTTAACTTAGAAGAGAATCCATATAATAAGGAGGAATATGCATCGAAGATAAAGTTTGTTCCGAACACGTCGTTCAAGACGACCGACGAGGTAATCATTACTGTGAAGAAAGAAGTGGAAAGCTATGCAGGAAAGGAAATGACCGAAGACTTTGTGCAGCGTATAAAGATAGAATCAGAAATCACAGAAATTGCCTGCGATTCCGTGATGGCTATTGACTATCAAGGCACGGGCGTTTTAGAACTTTCAGTTCTTCCCGCTGCTGCCGCTAAGGGAAGAACAGTACAGGTGGCATCTACCTCTACAATGATTGCCTCTACCGATGTGCAGAGCGTAACACTTAACGACGAAGGCAAAGCACGCATTACCGTGTCAGGTGAGCTGCCTGGCAACGCCTCACTCCATCTGTCAATTCCCGAGGCAGGCAAGGAGAAATATGTTGCAATAAGCGTAGTAACAAAAGAAGCAGAAGTTGTCAAAACTCCTAAAGCCTCAAAACTCACAGGTAGTTCCTTCGAAAATAACTACATGCTGACACTGACCTGCGCCACCAAGGGTGCTACCATCTACTACACGCTAGACGGCTCCTGCCCCTGTGACGAGCAGACACGGAAGAAGTACACGGGTCCCATCACCCTGCCCGAAGGTCAGGTGACCTTGCAGGTTATCGCCGTCCGTGAGGGAATGGCAGACAGTGACGTCGCCACATTTAACTATACGGTGACGAAAGACCCGACAGGCATCAAGGTCATTGAGGAAATCCGCGACTTCGAAGCAATCTATCAGGACGGCAGCGTTGTGGTGACGGGTGCCAAGGGAGCCAGCTGCCACATCTACGACCTGCAAGGCCGCGAGATGGCGACGCGCTTACACCTCAGCAATCAGGCAACCATCAGCGTGCCTAAGACGGAGGTGTACGTTGTCAGCGTCAAGTTTGACGACGGACAAACGGTAGTTAAGAAAGTGGTACGGAAGCAGTAAGTGAAAACAAACGGGGAGGACAGCGTCCTCCCCGTTGCTGTATTTCAACGCCAGAAGCCGGGACCGCCACCTGGATTGCCACCCATGCCGTTGCCACCCGTATAGGACGAGAGGGTGACGGAGGTGCCACCACTGACGGTGCCGTCAACGACGGCGAGACCGCCGAAGTAAGAGGTGCCACCACTGACGCTGACACCCGACAGCAACGTAGGCTGCGAGGCAGCGGAGACGACGAGACCTGAGCCACCGCTCGACGGAGTCTTGAAGGCGAAGGTGGAGTTGCCGACGGACATTGCATACCAGGTGTTGGCACTCCACGACGAGGCTTGATAGCACGACTGCGTGAGACTGCTGCCATTCTCTAATCCGCCTACGGCAACGATGGTGCCGCCCGTGACGTAGAGCTTAAAGCCACCCTCAGTATTGGCATCGATGGCCACCTCGGGCGAGCCGGAGCAGATGGCATAGACGGTGCCGCCCTTGATGTAGCAGTTGCCGTTGGCGTCGAGACCGTCGTTGTGCTGTCCGTGGGCATAGACGGTGCCGCCGCTGATGGTCATCGTACTCTTCGAGTTGACGGCGTCGTCGTAAGCATAGGAGGCCACCTCGCCGCCTGTGATGCTGAGTTCCTGCTTCGTCTCGATACCCTCACCGTTGTTTCCGTTAGTGCGCACCCATATACGGCCGCCGCTGATGGTGATGTTGCCGTCGGCCTTGATGCCCTTGGGCGACGAGGTGTCGTTCCCACTCCTAAATTGTCCACCCGTGGTGACCACATAGACGCTGCCACCGTTGAAACAGGCCTCACCGTCGACATTGATACCCTTGCCGCCTGAGCCAGTACTCTTCAGCCAGAGTTCACCACCGTTCATGGTCAGCGTTGAGTCGGCCTTGATGCCAGCGGTGCCTTTGGCCTCGTTGTCGTCAGTGTCGTAAACGCCGTCACCCGTGGTCAATACGGTGGTACGTCCGCCGTTGACGATGATGTTGCTCTCGCTGTTGATGCCCTTGGCGGCGGCTGCCGACACCTCAACGTTCAGGATGCCGCCATTGATGAAGATGCCGTCGTTGGCCTTGATACCGTGATTGGCAGTCGACTTCACATAGATATTGTTACCCTTGCTGAAGGCGATGTAGTCAGCCGAGTGGATACCGTTGTTTGTGTTGCCCGTCACGCTCAGAGACCCGCTACCGTTGAAGAGCAGCTTGCCCTTGCAGTAGAGTGCGCCTTTCTGAGAGCCGCCCGTGCCGTCAGTCAGCGTGTTAGTGGTGCCGTCAGCCAAGATGACGAAGGCACGCTTGCCACTCAGCAGGCTCAGCGCTGCCGAGTCGGGGTTGGTGATGTTCGCACCGTTGAGCTTCACGGCATATTTCTTGTCACCCAAGATGGTCAGTGAACCGTTCGTCGTCGTTCCGCTCACCACGTAGCACACCTTCTTCGTCTCGCCGTGGTTGGCCGTCACATGACCGCCGCTGACCGTCACCTCGACGCCGTTCTCCGTCTTCGACACGGGGGCTGACAGGTCGATACTGACCACGGTCGTAAACTCGTTGTTCTCTAACGCGTCTTCCTCATCGGGGAAATAGGCGTCAGCACACTCCGCTGGCTCATCACCCTCTGCGTTCAAGACAACGTTAAACGAAGCAAGCTCACCCGTCGTCGACGAATTGCCGCCATTGGTCTGTATGCCGCTGTTCCAACTGTTGTTGTTGCTGCTATATTCCTCGAACGGGTCTTCTGCCGAGCAGCAGGTCATCACTGCTATGGATGCTGTGAGCACTGATAAAATAAAAAGTTTCTTCATCATTTTGAGTTGTAGTTTGAATTTGACGGCACAAAGATATAAAAAAGAAAGGGTGCCCGCAATTTATTTCAGCGAACCACCCTTTTAAATCAACGAATCACAAGGAAAAGGCCGGAAGTGTTGCACTTCCGGCCTCTTACTATTTGCTTCTATTGATTT
>JAEEGG010030155.1_pt1 | contig 10087 bp, 6 predicted proteins | sample 9134161 | NCBI WGS metagenome assembly JAEEGG01 (sample SAMN16246543, study PRJNA631951) | gut metagenome | biome: gut microbiome; feature: rumen; material: CR-attached | host: Bos | place: Iran: Karaj | collected 2018-10 | reverse complement strand
GGGCGTTCTGGCCGGACCTCTTCTTGTTCACCGACGGCAAAAATGTGTTTCTCTGCAACCGCGTAGGAAAGCGCGTTCTTCTTTGCAGACTCCCTGCGGAGCACGGGGGCGCGGGGCTGGGCGTGATGCTTTACGAGCCGCGTCCGCTCATGCCGCATCCGCGCGAGAGGATTCTCGCCGACCGCACGGACCTCTCCAGCAAGACGGGCGAGTTCTATCTTGAGAACGTGCTCGAGAGCCGCAGCATGAAGGGCGTGAAGCCCGGCACGGTAAAGCGGCTGATGGTGTTCGAGGTGCTGCCCAAGCCGATAAACTTCTCGGGCGGCATGGAGCCGCTCACTTTTGGAGGCTCGTTCTCGCTGCCGCGTCTTCTTGGATGGGTGCCGGTGGAGCCTGACGGCAGCGCCTACTTCAAGGCGCCCGCGCTCAAGGCTCTCTTCTTCGTGGCGGTTGACGCCGATGGCCGCGCCGTGAAGCGCATGCAGAGCTTCACGCAGGTGATGCCCGGCGAGCGTCAGGGATGCGTGGGGTGCCATGAGCGCAAGACGGCGAACACCGTGCGCCGCGTGAAGCCCGTGTCGAAGGCGCTTGCGCGGGGGCCGAGCGAGATCGATCCAACGGGGCGCCTCTTCGACGTTGCGGACTTCCCGCGCGACATGCAGCCCGTTCTCGACCGTGCGTGCGTGAAGTGCCACAACCCAGACGTCCGCAAGGCCGGCCTCGACCTTTGCGGCGACCGTGGGCCGATGTACTCCATGGGATATCTGGGGCTGATCCTGTGGGGGCAGGTGCTGGACGGCAGAAACCTCGCGGAGAGCGACTGGCCGCCGTACGCGCGCGGCAGCGGGGGGAGTCCGCTGATGAAGAAGATCGACGGTTCTCACCACGGCGTGAAGGTTTCCGAGCGCGACCGCCGCATGGTGATGCAGTGGCTTGACGCCTCTGCGCCGTATGCCGGAACGTACGCCGCGCTCGGCAGTGGCTTCATTGGCGGCCACAAGTCTCACCGTCCGTACAACTCCACCTGGGGCCGCGCCCCCAACGTGCCTGCGCACCAGACGGTCAAGAGCCGCTGCGAGGCGTGCCACACAACGCCGCATACGGTGAGCGACGGCACGCCCATACGCTTCCGCGACAAGAACGATCCGCGCAACAGAATGGCGGGACGCTATTCAAGGCATCTTATCTTCAATCTCACGCGTCCGGAGAAGTCGATGTACCTGATGGCTCCGCTTGCGAAGGAGGCGGGTGGTCTTGGACTCTGCACGAACGCGCAGGGGAAGGCGGTCTTTGCAACGAGGGAAGATCCCGGCTACGCGAAGCTGCTTGCCGTGGTGGAGGACGCGAAGAAGATGCTCGACGCTGATCCCCGATTCGACATGCCGAACTTCTGTCCCAACCAGGAATACATCCGCGAGATGAAGCGCTACGGCATATTGCCGCAGGATGCAGATCCCGCGCGTTATCGCATTGATCCGTATGATGTCGACCGCCGCTACTGGTCACTCGACTGGACCAATTTGAGGTGATTGCCCACATAAAGAGCGTTTTCGCTTTACTTCCAGCCGTAGATAGTGTATAATTTCGCGGAAAAACAAAGAGAAAAGAAGAAAAGAGAAGACAGACAAGAAGGTTAAGTCAAGATGAGCAAAGCAACAAAGTACGTGTATTTCTTTGGCGCAGGCCAGACGGAGGGCAACGCCAACATGCGCGAGCTGCTGGGCGGCAAGGGCGCAAATCTCGCGGAGATGGCAGGCCTTGGGCTGCCGGTGCCGCAGGGTTTCACAATCACCACCGAGGCCTGCACGCGCTACTATGACGACGGCCGGATGATCGCCGACGACATAATGCAGCAGGTGCTCGAGTACGTGGGCAAGCTTGAGAAGTCGGCTGGCAAGAAGTTCGGCGACGCGAAGAACCCGCTGCTCGTCTCCGTGCGCTCCGGCGCGCGCGCCTCGATGCCGGGCATGATGGACACGATCCTCAACCTCGGCCTCAACGAGACGGTGGTCGAGTCGCTCGCGGCGCAGACGAAGAACCCGCGCTGGGCGTGGGACTGCTACCGCCGCTTCATCCAGATGTTCTCCGACGTCGTCATGGAGGTCGGCAAGAAGTACTTCGAGAAGCTGATCGACGACATGAAGGCCAAGAAGGGCGTCAAGCTCGACGTCGAGCTCACGGCGGACGACCTCAAGGAGCTCGCCGGGCAGTTCAAGGCCGAGTACAAGGGCAAGATCGGCAAGGACTTCCCGTCCGACGCGAAGGAGCAGCTCGTCGAGGCGATCAAGGCGGTGTTCCGCAGCTGGGACAACCCGCGCGCGAACGTCTACCGTCGCGACAACGACATCCCCTACAGCTGGGGCACGGCCGTTAACGTCCAGATGATGGCGTTCGGCAACCTCAACGACGAGTCCGGCACGGGCGTCGCGTTCACGCGCGACCCTGCGACGGGCGAGAAGAAGCTCATGGGCGAGTTCCTGATGAACGCCCAGGGCGAGGACGTCGTTGCGGGCGTTCGCACCCCGATGCCCATCGCGAAGATGGCCGAGGTCATGCCCGAGGTCTTCGAGCAGTTCCAGAAGATCTGCCAGACGCTCGAGGGCCACTACCGCGACATGCAGGACATGGAGTTCACGATCGAGAACAAGAAGCTCTTCATGCTCCAGACGCGCAACGGCAAGCGCACCGCCAAGGCGGCGCTCAAGATCGCGTGCGACCTCGTGGACGAGGGAATGCGCACCGAGGAGGAGGCCGTCCTCATGATCGAGCCCCGCAACCTCGACACGCTCCTCCACCCGCAGTTCGACGCCGCCTCGCTCAAGCGCGGCAAGGTGATGGGCCGCGGCCTTCCCGCCTCCCCGGGCGCGGCGTGCGGCAAGATCGTCTTCTCGGCGGACGACGCCAAGGCGTGGAAGAAGCGCGGCGAGAAGGTCGTGCTCGTGCGCCTCGAGACCTCCCCGGAGGACATCGAGGGAATGAAGTCCGCGCAGGGCATCCTCACTGTCCGCGGCGGAATGACCTCCCACGCGGCGGTCGTCGCGCGCGGCATGGGAACGTGCTGCGTCTCCGGCTGCCAGGAGATCGCGATGGACGAGGAGAACAAGAAGTTCACGCTCAACGGCAAGACGTTCCGCGAGGGCGACTGGCTCTCCATCGACGGCTCGACCGGCAACATCTACGACGGCGTCATCACGACGGTCGACGCGACGATCGCGGGCGAGTTCGGCCGCATCATGGCGTGGGCCGACAAGTTCCGCCGCCTCAAGGTGCGCACGAACGCCGACACGCCGCGCGACGCCAAGAAGGCGCGCGAGCTCGGCGCGGAGGGCATCGGACTCTGCCGCACGGAGCACATGTTCTTCGAGGCTGACCGCATCGCGGCGTTCCGCGAGATGATCTGCTCCGACACGGAGGAGGAGCGCCGCCAGGCCCTCGCGAAGATCCTCCCGTACCAGCAGGACGACTTCGAGCAGCTCTACGAGGCGCTCGAGGGCAATCCGGTCACGATCCGCTTCCTCGACCCGCCGCTGCACGAGTTCGTGCCGCACAGCGAGGACGAGATCGCGCTTCTCGCGAAGACGCAGAACAAGCCCGTCTCCCGCATCAAGGAGATCATCGACTCGCTCCACGAGTTCAACCCGATGATGGGCCACCGCGGCTGCCGCCTCGCCGTCACCTATCCGGAGATTGCCCGGATGCAGACCCGCGCCGTCATTCGCGCCGCCATCAAGGTGCAGAAGCGCCACCCGGATTGGAAGGTCAAGCCTGAGATCATGATCCCGCTGACCTGCGAGGTCAAGGAAATGAAGTTCGTCAAGGACATCGTCGTCAACGCGGCCAACGTCGAAATCGCCGACGCCGGCATCAAGCTCGACTACGAAGTCGGCACGATGATCGAGATCCCGCGCGCCGCCCTCACGGCCGACGAGATCGCCAAGGAAGCCGAGTTCTTCTGCTTCGGCACGAACGACCTCACCCAGATGACCTTCGGCTTCTCGCGCGACGACTCCGGCAAGTTCCTCGGCGCCTACTACGACGCCAAGATCTTCGAGAACGACCCCTTCGCCAAGCTCGACCAGACTGGAGTCGGCAAGCTCATGGAGATGGCCATCACGCTCGGCAAGAAGACGCGCCCGGCGCTGCACTGCGGCATCTGCGGCGAACACGGCGGCGACCCGACCAGCGTCGAGTTCTGCCACCGCATCGGCCTGGACTACGTGTCCTGCTCGCCCTTCCGCGTGCCGATAGCGCGCCTCGCGGCGGCCCAGGCCGCCATCAAGTTCCCGGCCAAATAAGCCGGGAGCTTGAAAAAGCGAAAAAAGGAGCGGGGGCCGGCAAGCCGGTCCCCGTCCTTTTTTCTTCCGCAACCCAAACGAAAGGAAATCAACTACTCGTTATCGAGACCCTTGCTCTTGAGGTACTCGATAACCGCGCCGACAGTCGTCAGCTTCTCGGCCTCGTCGTCAGGAATCTCGGCTCCGAACTCTTCCTCAAAGGCCATGATGAGTTCGATGTTGTCGAGCGAGTCGGCTCCAAGGTCGTTCACGAAGGACGCCTCGGGCGTCACCTGGTCGGCATTGACTCCCAGAGAGTCAATGATAATCGCTTTTACACGTTCTTCAAGTTTGGTTGCCATGTTGGCTTCTCCTATTGAAAATTAGTAGGAAACCATGATACCAAAATGGACGATGAATTGCAAGTCTTGGGGAAAATGGTAGAATAATATCCTCTTACAAGGAAGACGAAATTAATGAAAGGAATCGTGTTGGCCGGTGGTTCCGGCACAAGGCTCTACCCGATAACTCGGGCGACATCGAAGCAGCTGCTGCCCGTTTACGACAAGCCGATGGTCTATTATCCGCTGTCGGTGCTCATGCTGGCCGGCATCCGCGACATACTCCTCATCAGCACGCCAGAGGACATCGGCTCCTTCGAGCGGCTGCTGGGCGACGGTTCCCGGTTCGGCGTCAAGATATCCTACGCCGTGCAGCCGCGCCCCGAAGGGCTGGCGCAGGCATTCACCATCGGCGCCGACTTCATCGACGGCGAACCGACAGCGCTCGTCCTCGGCGACAACATCTTCTACGGCCAGGGGCTTTCGCATGTGCTGCGCCGCGCCGGCGGACTGAAGGAGGGCGGAATCATCTTTGGCTATCAAGTGTCCGATCCCGAACGATACGGCGTGGTGGAGTTCGACGCCGCAGGCAAGGCCATCTCCATCGAGGAGAAGCCGGCAAAGCCGAAATCCAACTTCGCGGTCCCCGGCCTCTATTTCTATGGTCCGGACGTGGTGGAAATGGCGCGCCGCGTGAAGCCCTCCGCGCGAGGCGAACTTGAAATCACCGACCTGAACCTCCTCTACCTGCGCGAAGGGCGCCTCAACGTTGAAATAATGAGCCGCGGTATCGCCTGGCTCGACACGGGCACATACCAGTCGCTCCTCCAGGCCGCCTCTTTCGTCGAAACGATCCAGGACCGCCAGGGGCTGCGCATCGCCTGCCTTGAGGAAATCGCATTCCGCAACGGCTGGATAGACACCGCGGCCCTCCGCGCCGCCGGAGAGCTGATGCGCAAGAACGACTACGGCAAATACCTTCTCGCGCTTGCGGAGGACAAGCAATGATTCGCAAAGCAGTAATTCCAGCAGCGGGCTTCGGAACCCGCTTTCTCCCGGCGACCAAGTGCTCGCCCAAAGAGATGCTCCCAATCGTCGATACGCCGGTCATCCAGTATGTCGTGGAGGAGGCCGTCGCGTCCGGCATCACCGACATCCTCATGGTGATCGGGCGCGGCAAGCGCGCCATAGAGGAGCACTTCGACCGCTCCGCCGAACTTGAATGGGAGCTTGAGGCAAAGGGCAAGCTCGACCAACTCCGCCAGATCCGCCGAATCTCCGAACTCGCGAACATCCACTTCGTCTGGCAGAAGCGCATGCTTGGCCTGGGCGACGCCATCCGCTGCGCCGAGGCCCATGTGGGAGACGAGCCATTCGCCGTGCTGCTGGGCGACACCCTGCTCCAATCCACCAGCGGCGTTCCCGCCGTGAAACAGCTGATCGACGCCTACGAGGCGACCAAGACCAGCGTGGTGGCCGTCGAGGCGGTCACGCCGGAGAAGGTAAGCAAATACGGCGTCATCGCCGGAGAGCCGGAGAAGGACATCGGCGACGGCAAGATCTGGCGCGTTGACGATCTTGTGGAGAAGCCGGCACCTGAAGAGGCCCCCTCCAACTACGCGATCGCCAGCCGATACGTGCTCACGCCTGACGTCTTTGCGGCGCTGCATGACGTCCGCCCCGGCAAAGGCGGAGAGATCCAGCTCACCGACGCCCTGCGCCTCCTGGCGCACGCATCGCCAATCCACGCACGCATCATCGACGCCGTGCGCCACGACGTGGGCAACCACATGGGCTTCATCAAGACCAACATCATCTACGGACTCCTGCGCCCCGACTTGCGCGACACCCTTGCCGCATTCATCAAGGAAACGGCAAAGGATTTGTAATCTGAAATTCAAGGCATGAATTCCAGAATCTCAAATCTCAAATCTCAAATCCGAAATCTGGAATCTGGAATCTGGAATTTAGAATTTAGAATTTCAAATCTCAAATTTGAAATCTGAATTCTGAAATTCAGAATCTGAAACCAGAAATTAACTTTTCAACTTTTCAACTCTCAACTCCTAACTATGAACTCATTCATTGACATGCCAATCTGGCCAAGCAAGGCGCCGCTGGCCATCGACGGCGAAGAACAATGCACCGGGCGCATCACCCCACGCGACGACGGAATCGAGCGCCTCACGGACATCACCGTTCCGACGCTGACATTCTTCCCGGCGACCTCCGCCGACCGCTCCCCAATGCCGGCTGCGGTCGTCTGCCCAGGCGGCGGCTACGAATACCTCTCCATGAACCAGGAGGGCCGCGACATCGCGATGTGGCTTGCCGAGGCAGGCGTCTCCGCATTCCTCCTCAAATACCGCTGCCCCAAACGTCGCGATGCCGCGCTTGCCGACGCCGCCCGCGCCATGCGCCTGATCCGAGCCAACGCGGCCGCATGGGGCGTCGTGCCCGACAAGGTCGGCATGATCGGCTTCTCCGCCGGCGCCCACCTCACCGCGCGCCTCTCCACCCTCCCCGCAGGAGCAGAGCCTTATGCGCCAATCGACGCGGCCGACGCCCTTCCCTGCCGGCCCGATTTCCAGATGCCGATATACCCGGCCTACATCTTCCGTGACGGCTACGCCCACGATCCGGACTTCGCCATCACGAAGGACACGCCCCCCGCCTTCATTGCGCAGTCGGCAAACGACACCTTGGTGAAGAGTTCCCTCGCCTACGCAGCCGCCTTAATCGAAGCCGGCGCATCGGTGGAGCTCCACATCTACCCGGATGGCGGCCACGGATACGGCATGCTGCGTTCCCACGGACGCGCCGCGCGCTCGTGGCCCGAAGCGGCTGAACGCTGGCTCTTCAATTCCATTTTGAAGTAACCATCCTCATAGCAAAAAATGGCAAGCACCCCCCACGATTTCGTCAACTACGACGAGTCGAAAGTTCTTCCCTACTCTCTCGAAGACCCGCTGGTATTCGCCGATGGGCGCAAGGTGACCTCGCCTGCCGAGTGGCAGGCGCGCCGCCGCGAGATCCTGGACATCTTCGCAAGCAAGATGTATGGCAGGGAGCCACCGCCACCAGAGGCGCTCCAGGTAGAACTAGTCGAAGAAGGCACGGAGTTCGCGGGGTTCGCCATCCGCCGCCAATACCGCATCCGCTTCCGAGACGACGGCACAGGGCCTTACCTGGACTGGCTTGTCCTTATCCCAAACCGAGTACAGGGGAATGCGGCAATCGCCGGCGACGATGGCCGCACCACTTATGAGAACAAGGGGAAGGTCCCGGTCATCCTCTTCCTCAACTACCGCGGCAACCATGCGCTGCTCAGTAGTCCAGAGGTGATCATACCCGACAACGTCTGGTCACATGCGGAGCAGTCGCGCCAAGACGGCACCTACTCGTTGCGGCCGGAAATGCGTGGCAACGAGCGCAACACCTCCTTCCGATACACCTTCCCGATCGAGGTCATGCTGGCGCGCGGCTATGCCGTGATGAGTTGCTGCTACTGCCAGGTTTCCCCCGACGTGGAAGTCCGCAATGGCGACCCGCTAGACCTGGCGTGGACTGGAGTCTTCGATTTGTGGAAAGACCAGCCGACGGACGCGCCCGACCGCATCACAACCCTCGGCGCGTGGGCATGGGCGCTCTCACGCGGACTCGACCTCGCGGAGCGCATACCAGAAATCGACGCCACGCGCGCAGTCGCCACGGGCTGCTCGCGCCTGGGCAAGACGGCGCTAATCGCCGGCGCGCGCGACGAGCGCTTCGCCGTGACCGTCCCCAACCAGACTGGCGGAGGCGGCGCGCCCCTCAACAAGCGCTTCTTCGGCGAGACAATCGCCACGGAACAGTTCTCCTTCCCGCACTGGTTCTGCCCGGCATACTTCGAATACGCAGGCAGGGAGTCGGAGCTCCCCTTTGACCAACACCTCTTCCTTTCGTGCATAGCCCCGCGCGGACTGCTCGTCGAGGGCTTCGACATGGACTGGTTCGACACCAAGGGCGAGTTCCTCGCCTGCCGCGCCGCCTCGCCGGCCTGGGAGTTTCTGGGCGCGCCAGGCCTGCCCTCTGTAGATTTCCCTGAGAACTACTCTACTGCGGCAATCGGCAAGCGCCTTGGCTATGTGCGGCGCGGCGGCCAGCACGGCCTGTCAGCCTACGACTGGCTCTGGATGATGGACTTCGCCGACGGCGTATTCGCCTCGCGCTAATCCTCGCCAATGCGGCCTGCGGCGAAGGCGCGCGCCTCACTGTCAGCCGCAAAGACCGCATCTAAGTCGGCGGCGCCGGTTGCGGCCACGCCGTCGAGCGCCGCTTCGTCTATGCGCCAGATGTCGCTGAAGCGTATGCGGTCGTCCAGAAAGGCCTGGACGGCGACTTCGTTTGCGGCGTTGAGAATGGCGGGCGCAGTTCCGCCGCGCCTCAAAGCCTCCCGCGCCAGCGCAAGGCAAGGGAAACGGCGCTCGTCGGGCTTGTGGAAATGAAGCGCCCCGGCAGCCGCCAGATCCAGCGGCCCGGCCACGCCTTGAGACACACGCTCCGGCCAGCACAGGGCGTAGTTGATTGGAATGGCCATGTCAGGAACAGAAAGTTCGGCCACCTGCGCGTTGTCCTCGAACTCAACCAGCGAATGGACGATGCTCTCCGGATGGACGAGGACGCCTATGCGTTCCTCCGGCACATCGAATAGCCAGCGCGCCTCCATGATTTCAAGCCCTTTGTTCATCATGGTGGCGCTGTCGATCGTCACCTTGCGGCCCATAGACCACTTCGGGTGGCGCAGGGCGTCGGCGGATGTGACGGCATCGAAATCGACTTCCGGGTGAAAGAAGAAAGGACCGCCGGACGCGGTGAGGATGAGGCGGCGTATAGACGGCGTGGTCAACTGCAGGCCATCCCCAGGCAGCCAGGTGCAGGCAGGAGCGCTGTTCCGCGACTGAAGCGCCTGGAAGATTGCGCTGTGCTCGCTGTCAACCGGAAGGATGCGGACGCCCCGTGCGAGGCGGCGCGCCATCACGGTCTCGCCGGCGGCGACCATGACCTCCTTGGATGCAAGGGCGATGTCGCTACCGGCGTCGATTGCCGCCAGAACCGGACGCAACGCCGCCATTCCCACGATTGCGGCAACAACGATGTCTGCGCCTAGCGACGCGACTTCGAGAAGTCCCTGCTCGCCCGCGTGCAGGATGAGGCCGTCGGGAAGATTGGAGGACAGGCGGCGCGCCGCAGACTCATTTGAGAGGGCGATGTGACACACGCCAAGGGCAAGCGCGTCGCGCACGAGGGTTTCGGCGTCAGAATTCGCTGTGAGGCCTACAACCTCGAAGCGTGAATTGCCACGCAGAAGGCTGATGGCCGTCTGGCCGATGGAGCCTGTTGCCCCGAGTATGACGATGCGCCTGGACATAACTGTTCCCCTTTGCCCGTTCCCCATTCCCTGTTCCCCGTTCCCTCCAATAATAGCAAAGC
>JAEEGG010030154.1_pt1 | contig 10087 bp, 7 predicted proteins | sample 9134161 | NCBI WGS metagenome assembly JAEEGG01 (sample SAMN16246543, study PRJNA631951) | gut metagenome | biome: gut microbiome; feature: rumen; material: CR-attached | host: Bos | place: Iran: Karaj | collected 2018-10 | reverse complement strand
CTTCGCGTCGATCGCCGCGCGGTTCGCGAGCGTGCCGCGGACGAGCGCCTCGGCGAAGCCCTTCGCGTGGGCGTCCGGCGGGCCGCCGGGGTCGTTCGGCTCGCGCAGGCGCAGCTGCCCGTTCCAGAACTCGTCGAAGACGCTCTCGAGCGGACGCTCCGCGTTCGGGTTCGCGTCGAGCTCGAAGATCATCTGGAGCGCCCATTCGCGGGCCTGGCGTCGGGAGGACATGGTCGTATGGTCGTATCGTCGTATGGTCGCATGGTCGCATGGTCCGACAATGAGACCATCGGACCATGCGACCATTAGACCATTAGATCTGCTTGAAGACGGAGGCCATCTCGATGGCGGCCATGGCGGCGTCCCAGCCCTTGTTGCCCATCTTGGTGCCGGCGCGCTCGACGGCCTGCTCGATGCTGTTGGCGGCGACGAGGCCGCCGGTGACGGGCCGGTCGTACTGGAGCGCGAGCTGGGTGAGCGAGCGCGCGACCTGCTGCTCGATGAGCTCGGCGTGGGGCGTGGCGCCCTGGATGACGCACCCGAGCGCGAGAACGGCGTCGTACTTGCCGGACTTGAGCAGGCGCTGGACGGCGAGCGGGATTTCGGACGCGCCGGGGACGCGCACGAACGCGATGTCGCCGGGCTTGGCGCCGTGGCGCAGGAGGCAGTCCTCCGCGCCCTTGAGGAGCTGTTCGGTGAAGAGGCTGTTGAAGCGGCTCACGGCGATGCCGAACTTCATGCCGGCGGCGGAGAGGTTTCCTGCGATTTCTTTCATGGCGAACCGATAGGGTGGTTGGGTGGTTGGGTGGTTAGGTGGTTGGGCGGTCAGCCGGCGAGGATGCGGAGGGCCTCGAGGTAGCGCTGGCGGGTCTTCTCGACGATGTCGTCGGGGATCTCGGGGGCGGGGGGCTCGTGGTTGAAGTGGATGTCGTCGAGCCAGTCGCGGACGAACTGCTTGTCGAGCGAGGGCGGATTGGCGCCGGTGCGGTAGTCGGCGGCGGGCCAGAAGCGGGAGGAGTCCGGCGTGAGGACCTCGTCGGCGAGGACGAGGGAGCCGTCCGGCCCGAGGCCGAACTCGAACTTCGTGTCGGCGATGATGACGCCGCGGTCGCGGCCGTGCGCGGCGGCGCCGTTGTAGAGCTTCATCGTGAGCGCGCCGAGCCTGTCCGCGAGGTCCTTTCCGACGCGGCGCTCGAGCTCGGCGACGGAGACGTTCTCGTCGTGCTCGCCGATCTCGGCCTTCATCGACGGCGGGAAGATCGCCTCGTCGAGGCGGTCGGCCTGGACGTAGCCCGGGCGCAGCGCCTGCGAGCAGACCGTGCCCTGCTTCCTGTACTCCGCCCAGCCGGAGCCGACGAGGTAGCCGCGGGCGATGCACTCGACGGGGACCATCTCGAGCTTCTTCACGATCATCGAGCGTCCGTCGAGGTCGGCGGCGTAGGGCTTCAGGACCTCGGGGTACTGCGCCACGTCGGCCGTGACGAGGTGGTTCGGGACGTCGGAGAAGAAGCGGAACCAGAAGAGCGAGAGCTGCGTGAGGACGCGGCCCTTGTCCGGCACGCCGTTCGGCATGATGACGTCGAACGCGGAGAGGCGGTCGGTCGCGACGAAGAGGAGCGAGTCGCCGAGGTCGTAGACGTCGCGGACCTTGCCGCGCTTCGGCGCGGGGAGGCCCGGGATCTCGGAGGAGAGGAGGGCGTGGTTGCGGTCGTACTGCATGGCGGGGGAGGGAAGGGGCTTAGTAGGCGACGGTGGAGACGGCCTTGGCGAGGAAGACGAAGCCGACCGAGAGGATGGAGATGAGGCCCGTCCCGACGAAGAAGCCGGACGAGACCACCGGGATCATCTTGCGCCACTCGCGCTTGTAGCGCTTCTCGAAGTAGAACTTGCCGACGAGCGCGCCGATGAAGTTCGGGATCACGGTGTGCGGCGCGGTCTGGCCGAGGCCGCGGACGACGCCGAAGAAGAGCATCGTCGGCGCGCCGAACCAGCCGAGGAGGCCCATCACCGCGCCCGCCGAGCCGAAGCCCGCGAGGAAGCGGCCCCACCCGAGCGCCTCGGAGAACTGCGAGTACTCGCCCAGCGTCGCCGAGTAGACGAGGCAGGAGTTCTTGGCGGTGAGGTCCCAGATCTTCTCCGTGTAGGGGTAGACCGCGGAGGGGATCTCCGCGAGGCTCCAGATGAACGACGAGAAGAAGAGCGAAGAGAGGATGATGACCGGGAAGAGCAGCAGCTGCGCCTTCCACACGGAGCCGAACTTGCATCCGAGCAGCTCCGCCTGCTTGTAGCTCACGACCTGGACGCCGTAGTTGGCCTTCGGGATCGGCAGGAACCAGATCTTCGCGCCGGTGTAGCCGGAGAGGATGAACGCGATCTCCGTGATGAACGGGATCTCGATGACCTGGCCGGCGAGGCCCTCGAGTCGCGCCGTCACGTAGGAGATGAGCGGCGTGTAGAGGAACGCGAAGAAGAGCAGCACGACCATCACGCCGCGGTGCCAGCCGATGAGCCAGCCGCACATGAGGATGTACGCCGTGCAGGCGAAGGCGTAGGTCGCGAAGACGAGCGCGTCCGGGATGTGGCCGCGGGCGGCGGCGTGCGCCGCCACCTCCTCCTTGCGGCGGCGCGTGGAGGCGTCCGTGCGGCCGCGGCGCATCGTGCGGAACGCCACCCAGATGCCGAAGACCGCGATCGCCAGCGAGATGCCGATCTGGAAGGAGAAGTAGAAGTCGACGTTGTTCGCGAAGAGCGTGACGACGGTCGTGTCGCCCTCGTTCCAGGTCGACATGTGGCCCGTGAGGTAGAGGATCGGGTTCATCACGAACGTGAAGATCAGCCCGATGAACGAGCCGACCATCGACCAGAACGGGAGCGTCATGCCGAGGATGACGTTGCCGAGGTCGAAGGAGTAGCCGGTCGCGACGGCGGGGAGGAACTTCTGCGTGTAGGGCGTGAAGTCCGCGAAGGGGATCTGGAAGATCTGCAGCGGGCGCGAGAAGAACGCGCCGGTGACGGTCGGGAGCGCCATGTAGACGAGGCCGAAGACCATGCCGACGCCGCAGCCGACGCAGAACATGCGCCAGCGGACCGAGGCGCCGGACGTGCGCGCGGAGCCGTCGACCTGGTCGGCGATCGCGACGATGCCCTGCGCGCCGACGGGCGCCATCGGGAAGGGCAGGTCCTCGATGTCGGAGGTGACGCGGAAGAGGCCGTAGCCGAGGATCGCCGAGGAGAGGCGCCCCATGATCTCGCGGAAGAGCATGAGCCCGATGAACGGGAGCCACGCCTTCGAGAGGAACGTGCGCGGGAGGCTGTCGAGGTTCGGCGGGGCGACCCAGTGCGGGATGTCCTGCGCGACGCCCGTCGAGACCGCGGCGTCGGAGCGCACGAGGAACTGCGTGAAGAGCGGGGTGTTCCAGACGTTGGTGGACATGACCATGCCGGCCATGTAGAACAGGATGAAGAGCTGGGCCCGGTTGAGCTTGGCGTTGGCGCGCTTGGCGACCTCGACGAACAGGAGCACCGTCACCCACTGCGCGGCGCCGCCGATGCCGGCGCCGGCGACGAGCTCCATGTAGAGCGCGCCGGGGACCATGACGAGCGCGACGAAGAGCGTGCCGAGGACGGAGGTGAGGGTGAGTCCCTCGTCGAAGGTCGCGGGCACCTCCAGGAGGCGGCGGAAGTCCTCGAGTTCGGCGTCCTGCGTCTTGACGCGGCGGCGGAAGAGATTCTTCAGGGAGATCATGGGAGGGGAAGCGGTCGGGCCGGCGCGACGGCGCGCGGCGTGCGCGAGAGAATACCACAAACCCGCCCGGGAATCCATCCCGAAATTTCGCTTCGCGCGCCCGCGCGCGAACACTTGCGCGTCCGCCCGAAATGCTGTACAATCCGCCCCACGCGTCCGCCCTCCGGCCCCGCCGACCCCGATGCCCCGCAAACCCGCCCAGCCGAACACCCCCGCCCCCGCCCCGCCGCGGAACGACATCGTCGTCTACGAAAGCGGCTCGGACGTCCGTCTCGAAGTCCGTACCGACGGCGAGACCGTCTGGCTCACGCAGGGCCAGATTTGCGAACTGTTCGGAGTGGTAAAGTCCAATGTGTCCTACCACCTGAAGAACATCTTCGGTTCGGGAGAACTCGACAGGTCGGCAACGGTTCAAAAAATTCGAACAGTTCAGGCCGAAGGTTCACGACAGGTTGTCCGCGATCTTGAGTTCTTCAACCTGGACGTTGTCATTTCTCTTGGTTATCGCGTAAACTCGATTCGCGCTACGCTCTTCCGCCAGTGGGCGACGCGCGTCCTCCGCGAGATGCTCCTCAACAAGCTCGACGAAATCAAGCGCATCGGCGCGCTCGAACGCCGGATGGACGCCGCCGAGGGCGACATCAAGCAGGTCCAGGCCGGCGTGAACTACCTCGTGCAACAACTCTCGTCGCCACCCCCTGATCCGCCCCGCCGCAAGATCGGCTTCGCGCAAGACCGCCGCTAACCTCTTCATTCAGCATTCAGCATTCTTCCACCTCTCCCCATCCGAAAGGACCCGCCATGAAAAAGCTCCTTCTCCCCCTCCTCGCGCTCGCCGCCTTCGCGCTGCCCGCACGGGCCGCGATTGACCTTGAGGCGATTCAGCCCGACGGCTTCGCCCGTGGTGTCGCCTTCACAGTCAACGGCTACGACGCGAACCGCCCGCCGCTCACGAACTTCCCGGTCCTCGTGCGAATCTCCGAAACCGGCATCTCCGGGTTCGACTATGAGGATGTCTATTCGCATACGGCCAACGGCACTACCGTCCCGCATCTCGCCTTCACCGACGCCGAAGGCAACGCGCTTGCCTTCGACGTTGACACATGGAACAACTCTTCAACATCGCTCGTCTGGGCCACGCTGCCCGTGATGACGAATGGCGCGGAGTTCGCGATGTTCTGGCGCGCAACGGAGGCTTCCGCCAATGCCGCGGCAGGCGGAAACGCTTTCACGAACTATGTCGGCGTCTGGCACCTCGGCGAATCCGGAGACGGTCAGCAGACTATCAACGATTCGTCGACCAACGGCCTTGTGGCGACTTCTTCCAGCAGGTCTTTGGCCAAGACCGACGGCAAAATTGGCGGAGCCCGCCAGATTACCAACGTACGTGAGAAAAATGTGGGCGAAAGAGGAATTCTGGTCACCAGTACGTCGGCCGCAATTACCGCGCTAAACAAACTGGGCACGGATTTCACCGTTTCCTTCTGGCTTCGCCCTCAGGGAAAAATGGACAACACCAACAACACAAACCCCAACCAAGGAGGCATTGGCTACGACGCGCTCATTTCCCGCAAGGATGCCACTACAACTCCCGTGTGGGCGCTTCAGTTCATGGACTCGCCCACGAAAATGCGCATGTGGACATGCCAGACTGATGACAAAAAAATGAAGACGGCTAGTGGGATATCCCTGACAAGATATGCTTGGAGCAAGATGGATGTCGTCTACAAGGCGGCAGGCAACGGTACCTATGCGCTTTATGTCGATGGAGCTCTGGTCATGTCGGAAACAGGTGCCGGCGTTGTGGGTCAGGGGTCTTTGACACTTGACATCGGTGGATACGTCGGAGGCGCGGAGCGCTCCTTCCTTGGCGACATGGACGAAGTGCGCGTGGGACCGTTCACTCCCGGTTTGGACTGGGTCAAAGCCGATTACGACCAGGCCACCAATACGACATTCCTTTCCCATGGAACGACAGTGGAATTTGAAGAGGCGAAGAATCCGGTCGCATCGTTCGCACTTGAAGACTGGGGAGCCGCCTTTGCGCAGTTCTCGGGCTCGATCACAGTTTGCGGCGGCGAAGCGACGGCATGCACCGTCTACGCTCGCGCCTATCCGACGGGTAGCACGGAGTCGGAGTGGACGCTTCTCGCTTCAGGTCTGGCGGCGGGCGATACGTTCTCCGGCGTCCTTGTCGATCTGCTCCCCCAGACGGACTACACCTACGAAATCAAGGCGGTGAACAACCTCGCGGAGCCGTTGGACTCCGTTGTCGCGACCGATACGTTCACGACAAGCGGCGCGGGCGAAATCGGCTCGGGCGGCGACGCGAAACGCGTCCGCGACAGCATCGTCCACACGTTCAAGATCGCGCGCGACGGAACGGACACCTTCGAGTTCGTTCCGCCGTCCTACGCGACGAGCGTCGAGGCGCTTGTCGTGGCGGGCGGGGGTCCCGGCGGTTACTATGCCGGTGGCGGCGGCGGCGCGGGCGGCCTCGTCTACAACGCAGCGCTTGGCGTCACGGGCGGTGCAACCTACCTGGTGACGGTCGGCGCAGGCGGCGCGGCCTCCTCAAGCGAAACGGAGCGCGGCGCAACAGGAGGCAATTCCTTGGTTGCCTCCAATGGAGGTTCCGTTACCAATGCGCTGGCCTTTGGCGGCGGAGCCGGCGGCAACGGCGAACGCAACGGAAATGCTGAAGCGGTTCGCGTCGGCGCAGACGGCGCCAGCGGTGGTGGCGGCGGTGGACGCAGCACAAAAGGCACTGTCGGCTACAGCGGCGGCAGCGGGTCGAATGGTCAAGGCAATTCCGGCGGAGCCGGGTTGCTCGAAAAACTTGTCGGCGGCGGCGGTGGCGGCGCGGGCGGTGCAGGAGCCGCCGTTTCCGGCAGCGGAACGGTTGGCGGCGGTGGCGGCGGCAATGGTATCGAGTATTCCATTTCCGGGACGCCGACCTATTACGCGGGTGGCGGCGGCGGCGGCGGCAAGGAGAACAGCAAGGACGGTGCATACGGATATCCGGGATCCGGCGGCCGCGGCGGTGGCGGCAATGGCGGCATGTACACGGTTGCCAATGCCGGAACGGAGGTCTGCTCGGCCGGCGCGGCCGGCACGGGCGGCGGCGGCGGCGGCGGCGCGACCTATGGCGGCTTCTTCCAAGGTGGCGACGGCGGTAGCGGCATCGTGATCCTCCGCTACGACGTGAAGGGCAATGGCGCGGGCATGACGACGCCGGCCGTCGCGCTCGAAAGCCTTGACCGAGTCGATGATACCAACGCTCCAAACCATGGTCTTACGACCATCGAATACCGTGTGGCGTGGGCCGGCGATACGTACGACTATGCGGACGTCTTGGTGGTGTGGGGCTTCCGGAAGGGAGAGCTCGACCATACGAACTCGATTGCCGTGGGCGTGATCGGCCGCGGAACGGGCACGTTTACATTGCCCGACCAGACCCGCACGGTCTATGTCCGCGCGCTTGCGACGAACGCGGTGGCTGGCGCGCTTTCGCCCGAGATCGAAACGATTCCGTTCGTGAACCCCGAGGCGCCGGAGGCTACCGTCTCCGTGACGGCCACCGATCAACACACAGCAACCTTCACCGCGAACGTGACGGGGCTCGGCAATGGCGCGACGAGCGTCTCGGGTGTCTTCCAGGTCTGCAGCGACGAGGACTTCGAGGAAGGAACCTACCTGACCTTCCCGGCCAGCGGAACGCTCACGACCGCCGGAACGCTCACCGGTACCGCATCCGGGCTGGCGTTCAACACGGCCTATTTCGTCCGAGCGTCGCTCACGAACAACCTCCCGGAATTCTTTGAAACCGAACCGGTGGAGTTCCGGACAAAGGTTCTTGGCGCTCCTTCCGGCAGCGTCAAGAATGATGAAACCTACCCGGTCCAGGTCGGCAGCACTACGATTACGGCGACGGGGCAGCTCTGGAATCCTGGCACTGGCGCGACTACCGCGACGGTCCGGTTGGAGGCGTCGACGACCGCCGATTTCGCGACCTTCCTGTTCTCCGAGAGTGTCGAGAACCAGGGGGAAAAATGGTACGCCACCCTCACCGTCACCGGTCTAGAGCCGGAGACGGACTACTACCTTCGCCTGCGCATGGAGAACGAAGGACATATGGTCCAGCGTTCCACGGTCGTCGGCCCGTTCACCACGGTCTCGGGCGATCCGAACCTGATGCTCCTGGTCTGGTAGTCCTGCGGCTTCGCGGGATCGGCGGCGGCGCGGCTTGTTCGCGCCGCCGCCGGTCGCTTTTTTCCGTGACTTTGCTCGCGCGCGGGTGTATACTCGCGCGCATGTCCCCGATTCCCCGTTGCCATGTCGTCGCCGGACCGAACGGTTCCGGCAAGTCGACGTTCGCGCTGCGCTATCTGCCGCAGTGGGCCGGGGATGTCGAGTTCGTGAACCCCGACCTCATGGCGCAGGGCGCATCGCCGCTGGACATACGCCTCTCCGCGTTCGAGGCGGGCAAGCTTGCGCTGCGCCGCATCCGCGCGCTGGCCGCGACGGGCGTGTCTTTTGCCTTTGAAACCACGCTTTCGGGGCGCTCCCATCTGGCGACGCTCGAATCGCTCCGGGCTGCGGGCTACTCACTCGATCTCTATTACCTTTGGCTGCCCGATCCGGCCGTCCTGCCCGCGCGCATCCGGCATCGCGTCCTGCACGGCGGCCACGACGTGCCGACGGCGGACGTGCTGCGCCGCTTCGGCCGCTCGCGGGACAACCTCCGCGCCTACGCGGAGCGCGCGGACCGGCTGCTCGTCTTCGACGCCCGGCTTCCCGTGCCGGAGCTGATCTACCGCAAGAACGGGGAGGAGCGCGCGTTCGACGCGACGCGCGCCCGCTTCGCCAAGGAGGACCTCGGACTGTGACCGCCGACGAACAGGATGCCGCCCGCCAGGCGGAAGTCGCCCTGGAAGCGTTCCGGGACGCGGCGTGGGACGCCCTCTTCTCCTACCGGGAGACGGGCGAGCTCGTGCCCGCCTCCGGCAAGAAGGGCGGCGTGGACTTCCTCACCGTGGCCGAAGCGCAGCGTTGCCACCGGGGCCGCGCGAAGCGCCGGCTCGCGACCGCCCGCCGCCGGGCCGCGAACCTCCTCGACCAGCTCGCCGCCGCCGGACTTCCCGTTCCCGGAAACCTCTGGGACCGGCTCGAAGCCGACGCACACGCCCGCCTCGCCGACGACCTTCTCTACATCGCCGAAGCCCGCAAGCTCGCCCGTTCGCGCGTTCTTCCACATCCTCCGGCCGAGCGGCTCCGCCGCGAGCGCCGGGTCGCCGCAAGCCCGGCGCGCCGCGCAAAGCGCGCGCGCCCGGACTTGCAAAACCCATAATTTCAAAACCTCCGACTCCGAAAGGACTCCCCATGACAACTCCCCCCATCCGTTCCTTCCTCCTCGCGCTGGCCCTCGCCGCATTCGCGTTGCCGAGCTTCGCGGCACCGACGGCGACGAAAATCTCCTCTCGGCGAAACTGCATCTTGTATCGTGACGGAACGGCCACCTCTTGGGCTTCCGGCAACTGGGTCGGAATCAACGGGAATAGTCACGCCGACGAACTTTTTGACGGCGATTTTGAAAATTACATCAACCAAAACTCGGCTGGTGCCTACCTTGTGATGGATCTTACGCCCATCTGCGTAGAAGAAGATGGCCAGCCGTTCGTGACAGATATTCTGATTGGCCATGCTGGCAACGCTCAATATTCGCTTTACTACACGACGGAAGCTGCCCCCGCGGCGGGCTCAACGTCAGATGACCGTACGTGGAATCCCGTTGTCGTGAAAACGCAAGCCGGGGGTACGAAAACCTACGGCGTGAACGCCATCGCAACCGCTGTGAAATACGTGTGGGACACTTCTCTTGGCTGGGGTGGAGCGTCCCTCGCAGAAATCGAGGTTCAGGGTTACGAATATGTCCCGCCCAAAGCCGTCAAGATTTCGGATCGGCGAAACTGCATACTGTATCGCGACGGAACGGCGACTTCTTGGGCTTCCGGCAACTGGATCGGAATCAACGGGAACAGTCACGCCGATGAGCTTTTCGATGGGAGTTTTACAAACTATGTCAACCAAAACTCATCCGGTGCCTACCTCGTCTTGGATACGACCATGCGCGATAACGGTGTTTCCACCGGTAACGGCTACTTTGTCACGGATGTTCTGATCGGCCATGCTGGTAACACTCAGTATTCGCTTTACTATACGACCGAAGCTGCTCCCGCGGCGGGCGCAACGTCAGATGATCGCACGTGGAATCCCGTTGTCGTGAAAACGCAGGCCGGCGGCAAGAAGACCTATGGCGTGAACGCCATCGCGACCGCTATC
>JAEEGG010030153.1_pt1 | contig 10087 bp, 10 predicted proteins | sample 9134161 | NCBI WGS metagenome assembly JAEEGG01 (sample SAMN16246543, study PRJNA631951) | gut metagenome | biome: gut microbiome; feature: rumen; material: CR-attached | host: Bos | place: Iran: Karaj | collected 2018-10 | reverse complement strand
CGGCATCCATTCTGTGGCCAGTTTTTCCGCGAAATACCGTGTTTTGTGGACACAGAATGAACAAATGCGCACTCCTGTACTTCCCTGATTTAGGTTGACTCGGATTAGTAATAGATAATCGGCTTTATTTATACTTTTTGCTTTTTATCCCTAAAGTATGTTTACTTCTCCTGTCTTATCCCTATCAGGGGTTGACTGAAGATCGTAAGTTTGAAGGAGTCTCCTGACCGAATAGTAAAGGTAAAGATTTTTCAGGTATATTATTTTTATCCCTGTTTTTTATTGCCAGATGTCTTACGCTAGTCCATCTCATATCCTTCTCTCCTGTCAGCTCGGATGCTTCTATTGGCGTCATCATGCCTATGCTCATATGAGGTCTTCTATAGTTATAAAAGTCTACGGCAACAGCCACTGATGTAGTTACTTGATCAATATTATGAAAGACCTTTCCTTTAAGTAGTTCATTCTTCATAGTATTGTTGATTCTTTCTGCTTGCGCATTATCCTTAGGATCTCCCGTTTCAGTCATGCTTATTCGTATTCCTTGTTCCTTTAGGGCATTGACATATTCTCGGCTTGCATATTGGCAACCACGGTCTGAGTGGTGTATGAGGTTGGTGTCCTTACCATCAATTCTTTCAAGGGCCATTCTGAGCGCTTTCATTGGATAGGTCGTATTCAGGCTTTCCCCTATACTCCATCCGATAATTTCTTCACTATATGCATCAAGGATCATCGAAAGGAAACAGAAGTGATACTGATAGTCATTATCCATAATAATGATGTATGTTATGTCGCTTACCCACAGCTGGTTGGAAGCTGTTGGCAAGAAGTCTTTCGTGAGGTCCGGGTATGTAGGAAGACCATGCGTGGAATCTGTCGTTCTCGGTTTTTTAATACGTAGTCGAAGTTTCAAGTTGTTTTCATCGATGATGCGACAGAATCGATCGCGACCTATCGGACAATCGATACCGAACTCCTTTTGATACATATGCCATATCTTCTCGCCGCCAATTCCGGGATCGAGCTTCCGTATGTCTTTTATGTATTGAAGTGCGAACTCTTCTCTGGCTGCCTTCGCCAGTGCAGCATCATCGTCATACTGATAATATGCCTGCTTGCTCACACCAAGCAGCTTGCAGAGTTCCGACACGGGATTGTCCGTAGCGGATTCCGCATGCAGGTCTGTCACTGCTTGGCGCCAGCTTTTTTTCGTATGGCGATACCATACTTCTTCTCTGCAATCTCGATAATCTTGTCATTGAGCCGGTTGCGCATTTTTTCGACCCGAAGCTCTTCTTCCAGGTCGGCAATCTGCTGTTTCAATGACTCTATCTCTGTGGGTTTCGATTCGTTATTGTCCATGCCCTGTGGCTTCCCATTTTCCTTCTCAAAGGTAGTAATCCATTTCAATACAGTGGTGGGCGAAAGATGCAATACCTGAGCAATCTTATTTGCTTTGTATCCCTCTTGATAGTGGAGCCGAAGCACTTCTTCTATGTGCAGCTCCTTCTTGTCTGTACAATGAATATCTGTCCTCTTCTCGTTAATGTCGAATTTCGAGATCCATCTTCGTACTGTTCTGTCTGATAATTGCGTCTCCCGGATAATTGCTTTCACTGACATCCCCGCATCATATAGATTCAGGACTTTTAAAATTAGTTCATTCTTTTCTCTTGTGTATGTTCCCATTTGTTAACTCTTTTTTGAGTCAACTTTTTTCAGGGGAAGACATCTCATCCATTCTGTGTCCAGCTGGCACAGGCAAAGCCTCCGACCCCGCCGCCATCCAAGAGCAGATGATGGGGTTCTATCAGGCTCTCTGCAACAGGAATTTCAGGTAACTTTTCATTTTAATCTCTTTTGTGCTCCTGCCGTCCGTAAATTCCGGAAGGCGGGTGAAAGCGGGGTGCTACTGCTGACGCTTCCACTCCTGGGGAGAGAGGCCGGTGGCGGTTTTGAAGCTGCGGAAGAAGGTGGTGTAGGATGAGAAGCCGGACTCGTCAGCCACCTCGTCGAGCAGCATGTCGGGATGTTCGCGCAGCAACTTCTTGGCGTAGTCGATGCGGTAGCGCGTTATCATCTTCGAGAAACTTTCTCCCGACAGATTGTTCAGCAGGACGCTGACGTAGGTTTTGTTGGTGGCAAGTTCGGAAGCCACGTCGGTGATGCGAAGATTCTTGCGGCGGAAGAGCTCTTTCTCCTCAATGAGGGTCGAAATCTCCTCCATCAGGTTACGGGGATCCTTGCTCTCCTCTGCCGCAGAAGGGACGCCGGATGCTTCAGGCTCCCGGTCCTTCCTTCGCAATGCACCAACAAACAGCAGCACTCCCACCCCAACGACGACAATGCCAACCAACAGAGCCCAAAGAGGCAAACCCGCCTCCTGCATAGGCTCAGTGTGGAGCATAAATACCGTCGAATATGTCTTGAAAAAATCTCCCTCGACGGGAAATGTGCCTTTCTTCCACCCCGTTCCGCCTGCCAACACAAAACGGCCGCCCGGCAGGAGCCTAGCCAGATTGAGTGGAATGTCGTCTGGCATCTCGGCAAAAAAGAATGTAGATGCGGCTTTGCCGCCATCAAGGGTGGCGTCGTAGCTGATGCGGGCGATGCAGACCCGCTCTGCCTCAGGGTCCATGCCCTGCACCCAGATAAGCCTGGCAGGACGGTCCACCTGAAGATGGCGCCATTCGACAGGATTGCCGTCCGGCCCTTTCGACGGAAGAGACTCTGACATCTCCAGAAGGGAGAATTCACCGGAAGCAACCTTTATTATGGTAGACTCGTTCGCGGAACGGCTGCACGCAGGGATAAGATAAGTATAGTCGGCAATCTGGAGGTCTTCCGGAAAGACATAATAATTGTATACCGGCTCCCACTCTTCAAGGAGCGGAACAAACTCCGCCTCTCCACCGAGGTGGTCTACCCGGTCGGCAGGAGAATTACCCACAGCGTTCCAAGGGCCGAAGACGATGATGTCATCTTGCGAGGCCGGCAAGACAAAAGGCTCGGCCCAGCCTGGAGAGAGCGGCCCGCCAGGGGCGAAGCCACCTTCAGCCGACCAGAACTCATAGCTGTCCGGGGCATGCCAGTTGCCGACAATGACGACCTTGCCGTCCGGCAGAGTTACGGCCGAAGGCATGGCACGCTTGGCCGACATGATACCGGCCGCGGAAAAGCTGTGGGAAGCCGGGTCGTAAATTTCCGCACCCCAGCTCTGCCCGATGCCGAAAGCCTCGGCGCTGCCGCCGCCAAGCAGGATAGAGCCGTCTTGCAACTGCGCAGCAAAGCCATTGAGATGCGGATAAAGCATCGGCACAGTATGCCAGACCCCATCAACAAAATACTCTGCAGTCTCGATAAGCTTGAACCCTTCGGTGTGGCCGCCAAGCACCACAATCTCGTCGCCGATCACCACCGTCCGATGGTTCCCCCTCGGCTCATTCATATCCGGCAGCCGCTCCACCGTCATCCGCCGCCACTGCGTCCCATCTGCACCGGACACAACGCCCCCGCCGCTCCCCGCCCGAGAGCAAGAAACAGCCAGAAGCATTGCAAATACCGCGAATAAATGGATCAGACGGTTCACTTTGTAAAGGTATCAAGTATTCGGCAGATATTCAACCCGATCGTCTCGTGCCTGTTGTCTTATTCCAAATCGCGCACAGGGCGGACGGAGCGACGGGTAGTTATCCAACCAAAGTCATCCGTTTGCATCAAACTCGCCCCCTGCCAATTGCCACTAAAATAGATGCTATAATAACGCATCTCGTTGCTGGCAGTGTAACCAATTGTATTACTATAATAAGCGCCATCTACTCCTACCTCTTTGTAGGTTGGTGAAGCAGCATTGTTGGTAAAATAACCTGCAGCGGGTAAAAAGATAGCGCCGGCGACTTCCATCTTTTCCCATCCTGATATGCTGACGGTAGAGGTGTAATCCGACGGGGCGTTATATGTTCCCCCCGTGAAATCCGTTCCATCGGGATGAGAATAGTTGTCTGGGAATATAATTAGTCCTTTCGTGTCGCCAATCCTGGCCATTGTATATCGTGCATTGGCACTTAAAGAATTTGTAACGCTGCGGGTATTCAAAACATAACCCCACTCTGACTCTGAGGATGCACCTGCAGTCAACACACGCCACGGAGAAGGACAAGTGTAAGTGTATCCTGTCGAATACGAGAAGAGGTCACGCTGGTTATCAGTCTGTGATTCCCCAAAGTAATCATATTGATGGCTGGCAAATTGCCATGTCGATCCGTTGATCAGTTGCAGATTCCCGGGAGCAAAGACCACCTTACCTGTAGAACTTACTGAGAACGAAACCAGAGTGGCGGTGAGCTGACGACCACGTGCGCGACTGGCTGTGTAACCGCCAGCCTTGATATGGCGAGCGGCAGCCACTTTAGTTGAACTGCCTACAGGAGTAATGTAGACATCGTCATAATCACCTGTAGGTAACGGTATATTGAGGGTCATTTCTGATGCCGTTCCGGCAGCAAAAGTGACTGCTATCTGATCTTCGCCCAATCCAGGAGCCGCATTAGATATTGTGGAAGTGCCTGCACCCGGATTGGTGACAGCAAATGTTCCGTTCACCTTTTTGCCCGGGAACTGGAACAACAGTCCGGTAGCGTCCGAAGGTATAGCTTTGACTGTAACCCGAAGCAGACCGGCTACGTTGTAAAAGGTCAGATTGCTCGATTCTTTATCATTTACTGCTACCATCGGTAACGGCGTATTTTCGCCACTGACCTGTGCCAATGTATATGATGACGGTAGAATGACATTCAAAGTGCCTTGTCCATAGTTTGAGGCATCTTTGACTGCGGCAGGATAAATGGCATAGTTGTATCGGGCCTGCCCCTCTCCCAGCGTAACAGAAATCTTTCCTCCACTGACTTCACAGTCCTGGAAAGAACCACTGGTGGCATTTGTTCCCGTCCATACGGCAATCTCGTCGCCGTCGACCCAACCGAAGGTCGTTCCGGAAAGAGTAACCTTGGTAGCCTCGCTTTCGGTCTTGACACCAATAACTTCAGTACGTATCTGCTTCCCTTGATCAGGTCCATGCTCAATGGGTGAAATATCTTTTTCACAAGATGCAACGGACACCGCCAATGCACCCAGAATAATAAACTTGTATAATTTCTTCATATCCCTTCCTCCCATTAATCTTCATCCCATCCAAAAGAATCTCCGAACATCGGGATATTGCTGTCACACAGCACCCCTTCCTGCACTACCTCGACCACTTCAGTCGCAGGCACTTCATAAAGTTGTTTCTGATTGGATTCCATATTGATTTTTTATCAATAATCGCAGACGAGGCGCATGGCCACCTGGTTATAGTAATAGTGGTTTGCACTGTCGCAATTCGAATAAGAGAAAGAAAGACCTGTACCGGAGCCACTTATTATTGCCCATTTTTGAACAACATGCGGATAACTGCCGGTATACGCGTATGTGTCGCTGGTATAGAAAAATACACTGCTTCCTATTTCATATGTCCAATCTCCAGATCCATCATTCTGCCTTGCCCTTCCGCCAGCACCCATCGCCACGTAATTTTCATTGCAATTGAATTTGACACCGTTATACTCTCCGGTAATCCATTGGCGATTGCTGGCATAGAAAAGCTCCTGAACTTCGGCATTGGTGGGCTTACGCCACCCCGTCCATTCAGCCGGGATTGCGCATTGGTTGGTAGTTCCTGCCCAAGCGCCTGAAATCAGGTTGTCGAAGTTTCGGTCATAAGAATATTCACCACCTTCGCCATGGTTTACATTGTATTGTGCCCATTTTACGCTCAAACCCAAGTCTTTCCAACTCTGGTCGGAAAGTGTACCCGTAGAATTCGATTTCACCATCGCATCGCTCAGTGTGAAACTCTTACCATAGACTGTTCCCGCGCTATAGTTTGCAGTTTTCGTGGATACCAAACGTGTATAACTCTTATTGTCTATATCAAAAGCGTGCGCCATCAGGCTGGTAGTTGTTTGCTGATACACGGCAAAATACCCAGCATAGTTATTTGATCCCGCATTCGATGCTTCTGTATAAACAGCGCTTGTTGTAGGATTGCTGCCAGTTACTGTGCCGTTTGCTGCAATAGTTACGGTTTGATACAAACCGCCGGCAGAGTCCATGCCTATCGACTCGATACCTTTTGTTGAGCTATTGAAAGTAAATCTAATGTAACTCAGGATATGTGTCGTGAGTCCGGTAATGGTAGCACTCGTCTGGTCATTCGTCAAGACCACGGCATCACCTTTGAGGATATCATGTTTCAACACATCTGCAAGGGTACTTCCGCCGGGATTTGTCAAGTCAAGGCTAATCACACCCGCAGAGACGCTGACGAAACCTTCTGTAAGCGAGCTTGCACTCACAGCATAAGGAATATATGTTCCTGCTGTTACGGGGTCGCTGGACACAAATGTTCCGCTGCTGGTTCCAATTCCACCACTGATTGTGAGTGTAATGGTTGTTCCATCGCTCTTGATTAGGTAAATCTTATCTCCTGTTTCCCAAGTTGCATCCGTAGCACCGAATGCCACCTTTGTCTTGGGATCATCTGTGCTGACTTCAGAACTTTTAGTAACCGCCGAAACGGTGAGTGTTATCTTTTCGTTTCCGTTAATCTTTTCTGTTGAGTTTTCCGGCTCTAATTTTTCCTGGCTGCATCCGGCAACAACGGCTGCCATAATAATCATAGATGCAATAATAAATGTCTTTTTCATAGCGCTACCAAATACTGCTTCCGTTATCATCTGCATCATTTTCATCTACTCCAGCTCCATAAAGAGTGACGTTATTACCACTAAGGGCGCAAATAGCACCCGCATGTACCACCTCGACCACTTCGGTCGCAGGCGCTTCATAAACTTGTTTCTGATTGGCTTCCATATCGTTTATTAATTTGTAATGTTCTGCATTTGCTTCTATAAAAGTACGCGCGCGATGCGTTAGGGCACTTTGCAAACTCAACAAACCGACATGTCATTTTGGAAAATAAAGTGGCATACAAAGAGGGTGACTAAAAAGTGGTCACCCTCTTTTTTGTGTCCTGATGAGGCTTGAGCTCCAGTTCCGAAGGTAATATGCTTTTCAGACGCTGGATTCTACTCTGAAGTGCAACGCTTTGAAGCGTGACAGTATAACTTTACTGCCATAACCAGAAAAGCGACAGAGGATGGGATACAAGCATTTGACAAGGGAGCAGCGATATACGATTGAGGCGTTGCTACAAACACCGATGAGCCTCAGGGAGATAGGAGAAGTGATTGGAGTCAGTGCAGGCACGGTGAGCCGTGAGATCCGGAGGAACTGCGATATGCGAGGCTACCATCGGTACCGATGGCACCTTGCTCAAAAGAAGTATGAAAGAAGGATGAAGGCACGACGACATACATAGAATGCAATCAGTCGCAGCGACCCCACGGTTGCTGCGACTTTTTTTGTGCCAGTCTGTTGTTACTTCTGGAACTCCAGGTAGGTCATATTCACGCCGTACATATACTTGTAGTCGATGCAGTAAACGCTGCCAGAGTAGTCAGGCTCAATCTGCATCGGCCTGCCTATGGTCTTGAATGTGACGCAAGTTATGTCCGGCTTGTCCACGAGACGGATCTCGAAGCCGCTCTTCATGCTCTTGTCCACCTTCCGCCGGTCGAGCAGCTTGCCCATCAGGCTCTCACAGCAGCCTAAGAGGGCTGCTTCCCCTGCGGCCGGAAGTTCGCAGACGGCGGCAATTATCCGGATATCCTTCATCGTCCCTTCGACTGATTGTTGGCTATACTCGACGTCGAAGTCGGCCTCCACGTCCGTAGGGAAGACCTCCTCGAGGAAAGGCGCCCGCACATTGTGTTCCCTGCGCTGAGTCCGCCAGGTCCACGCCATCTGGACGGCGAAGAGCAGCAGAGCCTGCAGGGGGAAAGCCCACCAGAACAGATCAGGACAGAGCAGGCCCGCCAACAAAGGCACTCCCGCCATAGCTCCTGCCTGCACATTTTCAAAGGCCAGGGCGAGCCGTTCACGGCCGACGACTGCATGAATATTCTCGAAGAAAGTAATCAGCGAGAGCGGGATGATGAACAGCGACATTATCCGCAGTACCCGGCAGCCTTCCGCAAGGATTGCAGCTTCGCCGTCTGCTCCGAACAGGGAGAACAAGGCCTGCGGGAAGGCCAGCATCAAGGTACTGATTGCCAGCAGCGAGATACAGATGAAGCGCAAGGTCCTCCGCACATATACGCGGAAGGCCTTGAAGTCGGACGATCCGAGCAGCATGCCGCCGATCGACTGGTTCATCTCGGTGACTCCCTCGATAAGCATCTCGCAGAGAGATACGACCTCCATCACCACTGCCCAGATAAAAATGCCGTCCACACCTTTGAAGAAGAGGACAATGCGGTTGAGTATCAGGTCCAGGGCGGCGAACAGGAACTGCGAGGCGGCCAGCGGGATGCCTACCAATAAGCTGGCGCGGAGCAACTTTGCCCATCCTGCAGGCATCTTAAAGCGGAAGGAAGATTGCTTCCGTAAGTAATACACCACTACGACGGTAAATCCGGCCAAGTCGCTGATCAGGGTGGCTATCGCAGCGCCGGCCATTCCCAGCCCGACGAAACGGATCATCACATAGTCCAGAACCGGATTGAGCAGGAAACTGACAAGGATCGATGCCGTCACAAGCCGCGGCCTCCCGTCTATATTGACAAAAGCGCGCAAGACGCTGTTCGGCGCCATGATAAGGAAGGTCGGCAGCATCCACCGCAGATAGGTGGCAGTATAGTCTCGGACGACAGATGCTTCGCTGCTTGCCAGCAGGGAAACCAGAGGCTGGAAGAACAGCACGAACAGGCCTGTCAGCAGAACGATAAATGCACTGGTGCATGTCAGCGAGACACTGAACAACTGCGACGCTCCGCGATAATCCTGCCGTCCCATCCTTCCGGCCGCCAGAAAACTGGCGCCGAATGCAAAAATGGTGATGATAGCCTCCAGCGTCGAGTCCAGCGGCATATAGAAATTGATGGCGGACAGAGCCGAAGGGCCTATCAGACGGCTGACGATAATACCGTCCGTAATGACACGCAGTTCCACGATGGTGCCCGACAGAATCGCTGCCGGCAGAAAATGCCTGAAAGCGTGCTTTACAATATACCCTTCCACTTTTAAAATACTTTTGAACGCCTATACAAATGTACACACACTCCGCCATTTTCCTTCACAAAACTTCACTAGCTGAAGCGGAATCAACGTTGTATAGCATAAGAATATTTCTTATGTTTGTAACAAATTCTGATTGTAATGAAAACTACTACTGTCGCATTAGGATCTCATTTTGATGCATTTATTCAAGCCAGTGTCCAAGGAGGCCGATACACGAACGCCAGTGAGGTGATTCGTGCTGGGCTCAGAAGGCTGGAAGAGGATGAGCAGAAAATAGCGGCTCTCCGCGCTGCTATTGAGGAAGGTGAAGTAAGCGGGTATGTCGAAGACTTTGACTTCGAGTCCCACTTGGAGGAGTTGAAAGCAAGGCGGAGGAACAATGGCTAAGATTAGATTCTCCAGAAAAGCCATTGCCGATTTGGACGGCATTTGGGACTACACCGCTGAAACCTGGTCTGAAGACCAGGCTGTCATCTATTATCGGCAGATTTATACCGCTATTCAAGGATTGAACAGATTGCCTGTTTTTCTTGAAAAGGAATACGAGGTCATAAAGCCTGTCCTATTCGGTTTTAAGGTTGGGCATCACATTGTTTTCTATAAGAAGCACAACGATGGATCCATCTGGGTAGATCGTATCCTTCACGAAAAGATGGACTATCAAAGACACTTGTAATCGGTTATTCATTGAAAACTTCTTGGGTGGCCAGAATAGCTTCTTAGGTTCTCCAGATTCATTTTTTTGCCACAAAATGAAAAAAGAGGCTGGTTCTTGGAAACCATATTAAATAAAACCGCCGCCACCTCACTCTGAGATAACGGCAGTTTTGTCATTCTATGGAATGTCATCCTGAGGCGAAGCCGAAGGATCTATTTTCCCCTCACAAAGTGCCGGTAATCAGAG
>JAEEGG010030152.1_pt1 | contig 10087 bp, 4 predicted proteins | sample 9134161 | NCBI WGS metagenome assembly JAEEGG01 (sample SAMN16246543, study PRJNA631951) | gut metagenome | biome: gut microbiome; feature: rumen; material: CR-attached | host: Bos | place: Iran: Karaj | collected 2018-10 | reverse complement strand
GCTGCCTATGCCGCCTACAAGGCCAAGGTGGAAGTGGTTATCAGCGACCTGGAGAAGAACGAAAACCTGCAGAACATAAAGCGTGACGAACTGGAGGACTACCTGACAGAGTTTGAAGATCCTGGAACGATTTACGCCAACGGTTCTGCACCATACATTCTGGAAGAACGTCAGCTGAATACGGAAGAGATAAAGTCTGAGACAGCCAAGATTGATGCCATGTACAACGCTGCGCTCACCTACGAGCCCGCTTCTGGCACAGACATCACCAAACTGCTCACCAATCCTGACTTTGCCGACGGCTTCAACGGATGGGAAGGTACTGTAGGCACGAAATATGGAAGCGCTGCCGGCAGCACCGTGCGAGCAGCCGAGTGCTACAGTGCCACAATGGACATGTTCCAGACACTCACTGGACTCCAGAACGGTGTCTATGAGCTGCAGGTGAATGGAGCCTTCCGTCCCTATCCTGGAGCAGACAACCTCTATAACACCAATTATGCCGCCACACTTTATGCCAACGGCAACCACAACTACTTCCAGGCCATCATCGAAGACATGATTCCCGTAGGCGAGGACATCGACGGATACAACTGCGACCACTCAAGCGACTGGCCCGACTTCGAGGTGAAGGACATCTCTGACAATGTGGTTGGCTACGTGGTGCATGGTTTAGACGGATGCTGCTATGCTTTCCAGGCAGACCGCTATTTCAACACCATCCTTTGCGAGGTGACCGACGGCACCCTCACCGTGGGTATCCGCCAGCCTGGCACAGGCCAGCAGCCTGATTGGGTGGGCTTTGGCAACCTGAAACTTATCTATCATGGTACGATGGACGAGTCACACGATGCGCTGCAACGTGTTCTGGAGTCACAAGCCGCACGTGCCACCACCATTCTCGAGAACTATGAATACAGCTCAGGTCCCGACTATGCTACCTATCCCAACTTCTCTCAAGAGCTGAAGGATAAGCTTCAGGCACTCGTTGAAAAGAGTTCTGAAAAGGTTTTGAGACCTAACGCTGAATACTATGCTATGATACAGGAGTTCTCTGACCTCTTCCTGCAGGTTTACGAATGCAAGAAAGCTTACATCAATCTGTTGGATCAGGCCGAGAGATGCAACGACATAGCAGGTTCGATGAGCGATCTCTTGGATCCTTCTCAAATGCAGGAGGTATATGATCTGATGGACAAGCTCAACGAATGGTATGAGGATGGTACCGCCAGCATCGAAGAAGCTCAGAAGAACTACACGAATGACTTCTCGTTCTTCCTCAAGCAAATCGATGGCATTTACCAGATAGCAACTCCTGCCGACTTCATCCAGTTTACAACGTTGGTGAACGGCAGCAAACATGATGCCAACGCCGTCCTGACGGCTGACATAGATATGGACGGCCACGATTTCACGGCTATGGGTACCAATGAATCAGCAGACACATACTATGCTGGCACGTTCGATGGTCAGTATCACACGCTCAACATCAATATGACAACGCTGGATACGAACTACGGCATCTTCCGTGCTCTCAGTGGAACGGTGAAGAACCTGCATGTGAGCGGACTTTTCACTGCTGCCAACAATCGCGTGGGTGTCATCGCTGGTGAAATGTTTGGTGGTACCGTTGAGAACTGCTGGGTATCGGCCAACATCGAAGCCACCTACAACGGTGACGGTGCCATTGCTGGTATTGCAGGACGTAGCAGCGCCGATGGAAATCTCATCCGCAACTGCGCCTTCACAGGCGACATAAACGGCATTTCATACAACTGTGCCGGTATCGTTGGATGGTGTGCCAACCTGATAACCATTGAGAACTGTCTGGTGACTGGCCTGTTCAATACAGACCAAAGTCAGGGCAACGCACGTCCCATTGCACGACATGATGCGGCCAACACAAACGCTGCCTGCCAGAACTGCTATTATGTGAATCCCAACGGCACGTTGGAGAATGTGAACACTACGAAGGTAACAGCTGAGCAGCTGGCCAGTGGTGAGGTCTGCTTCCTGCTAAACGGTAGTCAAAAGAACATTCAGTGGACTCAGACTTTGGGGGAGAGCGAATTACCCGTTCCCTTCCTGAATCAGAGTACAGTCTACATCCATGGCGATCTGAATTGTGATGGTGTCACTCCCAAGGAAGGCAGTGAAGTGTCCTATGCAAACACACCTTGCACCACCATCGACGAACACGATTTCGTAAATGGCGTATGTAGCAAATGTGGTGCTGCAGATCCTGGTATGGCAGAACTGAAGGATGGCTATTATCAGATCAGCAACGTAGATCAACTCCTGTGGTTCGCAGCCAAGATAAATGGCGGAGAGACTAATCTCAATGCTCAAATAACAGCCGACATCGACCTAAGTGAGACTGAATTCCCAGCCATCGGTTCATCAGAACAGCGCTTTGCCGGTATCCTGGATGGTCAGAACCACACCATCACCATCAATCTGACAGCTACAGGCAGCAGTTACGGATTCGTACGCTATCTGACTGGTACCATCAAGAATCTCCACCTTGACGGAACCTTGAACACTCCTTTCAACAAGGTAGGTCCCTTCGTGGGAGAGAGCTTCGCTGGTACATTGCAGAATTGCTGGAGTTCAGTGAACGTTATCAGCACACAGGGAGGCGATGGTGCCATCTCTGGTCTGGTTGGTCGTGGAAGTGCTGATGGAACAATCATCGAGAACTGTCTGTTCTCAGGCACCATCACTGGTGACAGCTACAACAGCGCAGCCTTCATCGGATGGTCTGGAAGCAAATCTACCGTCCGCAACTCTCTCTTCGCAGGAAGCATCGAGGTGGATGCCACTCAGGGTAATCCCTACGTTATTGCCCGCAATCCTGGAAACGTAACTTGCGAGAATGTATACTTCGTGAATCCTTATGGAGAAGTAAACGAAGGAGCTGTTCAGATTACTGCTGAGCAGGTTGCCAACGGTGAGGCACTCGCTTTGCTCAACGAAGGTCAAGAGACTGCCCAGTGGTATCAGGCAGGAGAATTGGCTATCCCATTCTTGAGCACAAATGCCATCGAGAGCATTGCAAGCGACACCAAGACAGGAGACACCAGCATCTACAACCTGATGGGTCAGAAGGTACAGAAGGTTCAAGTCTCTGGCATCTACATCACAGGTGGACGCAAGGTCTTCATCAAGAAATGATCTCATAACCTATAAAGTGGTAGCGTCGAGTGACTCTTGGCGCTACCACTAACCTTTTTTAATCTATTTCTCTAAAAAAAGTACACCATGAGAAGGTATACATTCTTTTTGCTCACGAGCATCTTGATATTGTCAGGATGCACAGAAGAGATAGACAAGTCGGCTCGCTACGTCTTCAAGGAAGTCACCATAACAGACTACCTGCAGAAACACGAAGAATACACTCAGTACACTGAACTGCTGAAAATAGTACCCGTCAGTGAACGAAGCAAGTCCTCCGTGTTCCAGCTGCTGACTGCACGAGGCAACTACACAGTCTTCGCACCAACCAACGAAGCCATCCACAACTATCTCCAACAGTTGACCGACAAGGAATTCATATCTGCCCCCTCATGGGAAGCTTTCACTGACAGCTTCAAACTGGATTCTATCCGAAAGGTCATCGTCTACAATAGCATCATTGACAGCGGGGATGACGAGGAAGCCATGCAAACATTTGATTTCCCAGAAAAAAGCAATGGAGAATTTCCACAAGCCAATTTATATGACCTGAAACTTACTGTCTTCTACCCTGAAAAGAGTCCTGACAGCATTTACATCAATCGAACTTGTGCCATCAACAGCCGAAACCGAGACATCCCTGCCATCAATGGCTACATTCACCAGATGGAGAGTGTCATTGCTCCTGAGGAAATTACGATGGCTGGTATTCTAACAAAATACATTCAAGGCGATCAGCAAGGATTTCTCGTGATGGCAAAACTCTGCGATGCATGCGGACTTATGGATACGCTTTCCAAGATTCGTGACGAACGTTATGAAAAGCTCTACCAATCCGGCCTCATACGAGAAAAAGTGCCTGCAAATGGAATGGCATCTGTGGAGACAGGATATTCCTACACTCCTGAACACCGTAAATACGGGTTCACCATCTTTGCAGAACCCGATGAATTCTGGGAAGAGCAATTAGGGAAACCTGCTCAGGAGATCTCGCCTGCCGATGTACAGCAATGGGTGGCACAACAGGGATACTATCCTGAATTCCAAGCCACGACCAATTATCGCGATTACAATAACCTGCTCTACCAATGGACCACATATCACATTATCGGATGGAAGTGTGCCCCCAATCGTCTCATCTTCCACTATTGCGAGTTCGGATATGACTATCGGTACAGCAAGAATTACACCATCCCTGTGATGGAATACTACACAACAATGGGCAAGCGTCGTCTGCTGAAACTTTATGAGAGCCCTGAGGCAGGAGGAATTTACTTGAACCGCTTCCCCATCATAGATAACAAACGACGCGGTACTGGTCACGAGATAGGATGCGATGCCGACAAAGTAGGCAACCGTATCTTTACCGATGACCCAACTATGGAAAGCCACAGCGGCATCAATGGTTACCTTTATAGCATCGACAAACCCTTGGCATACAGTCAACAAGTCCGCGACAATCTGGGGAAACAACGCATTCGCATGGATGCTATGAGTTGGTTCCAAGAGGCCATGAACAACGATATACGTTGCATTCCTTTGAGCGATCCCATCCATGGGTGGGTTCATTTCCCTGACGACTTGGAATACAAATATCTGGAAAACTTCAGCATAAACGAAGGTTCAACCTTTGTCTATTGCAATGGTTACGGCCACAACTGGGGTTCCTATTGCGCCGACGAGATCAAATGTGTGGGACGCTGGGAACTGGTGTTCCGACTGCCTCCTTTCCCCACAGGTGGTACTTGGGAAATACGTTATCGCGTCCTGTCTAATGGGAATCGTGGAGTTGCCCAAATTTATTTCGGCACAGACCCCAACAATCTGCCCGTTGCGGATATTCCTGTAGACTTGACCATGGGAGGCGAGGATCCACGTACTGGATGGAGAGCTGACACAGACGATGATGACTACAATGCTGAAACAGACAAACAAATGCATGCCAAAGGATTCCTGAAAGGAGAGAAAGCCATCGACCGTCTTAATGCAGCATTAAACTCTCGTGTGAACAGCAGTAGCAATATCGTACGTCATGTGATCGTACGTCAGACGATGGATCCAGATAAGACATATTACATCAAATTCAAGAGCGTTCTTGACAGGACAACCGCTGAATTCTATATGGATGGTTTGGAATTCTGCCCCAAGGCAGTTTACGATAATCCCAACGAGCCCGAAGATATATGGTAAGGAAGAAAATCCTTCTCTCAGTATTATTTGCAGTCGCTTCTGTCCCTTTGCTGGCCCAACCAAAGTTCAGCAAACCTCACGGACTCTACAAAAACCGCTTTACACTGAAAATCACAAAGAGCGATGCAAGTTCAGAAATTCGTTTCACCACTGATGGTAGCGAACCTACAGCAGACAGCAAGCTTTTCAGTTCCAGTTCAACAATAGTTCAGTCAACCACAATTCTGAGGGCTGCTGAATTCAAGAACAACGAGCGGACATCTCCCATCAGCACAGTCTCCTATATCTTCCCTAACGATGTGCTGAAGCAATCCAACACGCCCCAGGGATATCCTGACACATGGGGACGCTTCACCTCCATCAGTGGAACGGCTCCTGCCGACTATGAGATGGATCCAGAGCTAACAGCTGACAAGCAAATGGCGGCCAAGATCACAGAAGGATTCCAGACGCTGCCCATCCTGTCTATCGTCACGGATCGCGAGAACCTTTTCAACAAGACAAAAGATGAGCAGACAGGCGGCATCTACATCTATACAGGCACCTCTGACAGCAACGGACGAGGATGGGAACGCGCTGCCTCTATGGAACTGTTTGGAGGGCCACAGGAACACGATCTTACCATAGATTGTGCTCTAAAAATGCACGGTGGACAAGGTCGCGTACCCGAAAAGAATCCTAAGCATTCGTTCCGCCTCACTTTCAAGAGCGATTATGGTCCAAGCAAACTCGAATACCCCATCTATGGAGAGGATCGGGTAATGAAGTTCAACTCACTCATCGTAAGGACCTTCTACAATTTCTCATGGTTGCATACAGAATCTGGACAACGCTCCAAGGCTCAGTACACCCGAGATGCTTGGGCTCGATGCACGCAAAGACATATGGGATGGCCCACGAGTGACTGCCTCTACGTTCATGTTTTCCTGAACGGTCTCTATTGGGGCATGTATAACCTCTCGGAACGCATTGATGACAATTATTGCAAGTTTCACTTCGGTGACCAGAAAGTCAACTATGATGTCATCAAGCGAGAGGATTATCTTGAAGCCGCTGAAGGCACGCTGGACCGATGGAACGAGATGATGCGTCTCTCCGAACGAGCCTCTGACATGAAATACTACCAGATGCTCATCGGGCAGCTTCCTGTCAGTAACGAACGCGAACCCGAAATGCTTGTCGATGTGGACAATCTCATCGACTACATGCTCATCAACCAATACATGGGCAATGCAGACTGGGATCATCACAACTGGATAGCTTTCCGCAACCGCGAGCGGTTGGACCAAGGGTTCCGTTTCATCTGCTGGGACTCTGAGAACACTCTCAACAGCGTATCGGCCAATGTGCTCGATCTGAACAACAAAGATTGTCCAAGCTATCTTTTCACCAACCTGATGAAAAACCGTGCTTTCCAGCACAGATACATGGACCGTGCCTGGAAACATCTTTCAAACGGAGGCCTGCTTACCGAAACCTGTGCCGTAGACTTGTGGGACAGCCTCTACCAAACCATCTCTACTGCCATCTATGACGAATCCGCACGATGGGGCGATTATCGCCGCGATGTGCATCCCTATTCCTCAAAAGGTGAGCTCTACACCCCTGACAACCAATATCAAAACGAACGGAAACGTCTCTTGCGTGACTTCTTCCCCAAACGTACCGCCAATCTTATCGCCCAACTCCAGGCCAAAGGATGGCATACGGCTGTGGAACCGCCAAGATTCATCATAAACGGTCAAGAGAATTCCCTCTGCGACACTCTTAGCCTGGAGGACGAGCTCACGCTCTCCGGCAGCTATTATATCGTTTATACTCTCGATGGAAGTGAGCCTGTCAACTGGATAACCTCTGCCAGCGGAACACTCAGCCCAACAGCCAAGACATTCAGCAATGGGAACATTCTTCAGGACCTGAAAGGCCAGCAGGGATGGGTAAACATCCGTGTCATCTGCAAATCAACCAAAGGATGGAGTCCTATTGCAGACCGTCGCTTCTATATTCTCGACACCAGTGGCTTAGAGACTATTCCTGATATGGCCAAGCAGGGTGCACCCGACTTCATCTACGACATTTCAGGCCGACGCATCCCTGCCCCACCGCAACGCGGCATCTATATCCGCAACGGACGGAAAATATGGCACTGATACCATACTAGGGATATACAAGAAAACAAAGCGCCTCGGCTACCCGCTGGTGTCTGAGGCGTTCTGCTCTCTCTTTCTTTCTTTCACAAAAGGGTCACACGTTGACTCCACGGTTTCAACGTGTTGATTTTGCAGTTTCAACGTGTTGACTTCATGGTTTCAACGTGTTGTGTCTCGAACTCGAACGGAAAAGCCACACGATATGGAAACTTTTTTTGATTTGTCTTCTGGCTTTTTTCCGAAAATGGCTTTTTCATCCTCAAGTCTCCTTGATTCGACTGGCAAAATGAGTGAAAACTGTCGGATTATTCTTATATTTGCATCAGGTTTTCTACATACTTGATGATTTCAGAATGAACATTGCAATCTATACGCTCACATCAGAGCTTCATGACGAGAATGCTACCAGCAAAGTGACAAACGATTTCTTGGGAAGCCTTCAGGCAGATTTTGTTTTTATGGGCAATGACTATTCCGACTATGGAAGTCATTCCCTTGACTTGATCTACATACGAACAGGAGGAACCGAAGGTCTCTTCAAACGTATGCTACCCAAATTGAGCAGCCATACAGATCGCCCATTCTATCTGCTGACTTCCGGCAAGAGCAACTCTTTGGCGGCTTCTATGGAGATTCTCTCATTCCTTCGTCAGAACGGTCTCAAAGGAGAGATTCTTCATGGGTCACCTGACTACATATCCAAACGGATATATTTGTTGGCAAAAGTTGGAGAGGCCAAGCGAAAACTGAAAGGAAGCCGACTGGGCATCATCGGGGAACCCTCCGACTGGCTGATTTCAAGCCATGCTGACAGGAATCTGATAAAAAGTGTATTGGGATTAGACCTTATTGACATTCCAATGCAGGAACTTCTCAACGTGATAGCATCCACTCCTGTCAAAGAACCCAAAGAGCAAGGTCTGAGAAGCAACATCAGCCAAGCCCTCCCTGGTGCCCACCAAATATACGATGCATTGAAAGTAATCGTCCAAGAATACCAGTTACAAGGTTTCACCATCCGATGCTTCGACCTGCTTACGGCGCTACACAACACTGGCTGCCTGGCATTGGCGAAGTTGAATGCCGAAGGCATCGTTGCAGGATGCGAAGGCGATGTGCCAGCCATGCTTTCCATGAGGATTGCCCACTCTCTCTTGGATGTCAGCGGTTTTCAGGCCAATCCTGCAAGCATCGACCCAGAGACAGGCAGGATGCTGTTCGCCCATTGCACCATTCCCCTCAACATGATAGAACACTATGAATTGGACACTCATTTCGAGTCAGGCATTGGCGTCGCCATCAATGGATACATGAAAGAAGGTCCCGTAACAATATTCAAGCTAGCAGGCGACTTGTCGCGCCATTTCATTGCTGAGGGTGAACTGATGGAAAGTCAATCCAACCCCGACCTGTGCCGCACGCAGCAGATCATTCAATTGGCAGACAAGAAACAAGCAACCTATTTCCTGACGGAACCCATCGGCAACCATCATATCATCCTGCCGGGCCATCACAAAACATTGCTGGAAGAGATGGTGAGATGAGCCTGAAAAAAGAAGAGTAAAAAGACAATATGTAATTTGGCATCCTTTTTCTCTTTGATTTATCTTACATTTTGCAAGCAAACGATTCAACAGAAAACGAATGGAACAGAAATTCAACACATCAACTCTGACTTCTGAACTGCAGCTTCTACAAACGTTCTGCAAACAAGAGGGCGAATCCGTTACCTACAGCAAGGGCGAACAACTGGAACTCGAGGGTAATCCTGCTCATTGGTTCGCTTTCGTGACTGAGGGGTGCTTCAAGTATGTTAAGCATGGCATGAGCAACGTTAAGCCGCACATCACATGGTTCTCGTTCGAGGGTGAATTCGTATGCGACTACCCCACATTTCTCTATGGCCGTCCGTCACAGGCCACAATTGAGGCAATGGTACCCAGCCGTGTACTGAGGGTTACGGGCCAGCAACTGGAACAATTCTTCAATCAAAACATGGAAACGATGAAACTACGAGCCATGATTGGCGAGCACATCCTCAGCCAATTCCGCTCACGCTATCTTGACCTCCATTGTACTACGCCCCGTGAACGCTACGAGATGTTGCTGCAACGCTGTCCTGGTATCATGGAGTTTCTTGACTTACAAGACATCGCCTCGTTTTTGAACGTCCATCCAAATACTGTCAGCAAAATTCGGCGTGAAATTACATTTGGCGATAGGTAATAGTCTATAACAGATAGAAACTCTCAACCTAAGTTGAGACATTTACCCTTGGCATTTATATAATAGATTTAGCCAAGGGGCTATTTTTATGCTTTTTTGTAACTTTACGGCCCAAACAAGCAAAAATAACATCTGAAAATGGAACTAAGACATTGGACGCAAGCAGACGCAATGGAACTGACAAGCCTTTGTAATGCTGTTGACAGGCGTTTCCTTTCAGACCGTCTGCCCTATCCTTATATGGAAAAGGATGCGGAAGAATGGTTGAAGATGGTAACCGATAATGATACAATTACCGGTATCTATCGGGCTATTGTATGCGATAGGAAACTCATAGGCAGCATATC
>JAEEGG010030148.1_pt1 | contig 10088 bp, 7 predicted proteins | sample 9134161 | NCBI WGS metagenome assembly JAEEGG01 (sample SAMN16246543, study PRJNA631951) | gut metagenome | biome: gut microbiome; feature: rumen; material: CR-attached | host: Bos | place: Iran: Karaj | collected 2018-10 | reverse complement strand
ATCCGCGCATCCCGGACCGCGCAGACGCTATCCTTCGCGGAGGCGAAGACCCGGTGCCTGAAATGGTTAAAAGTGCCAGAAGGCTCGTTCGCGAAGGCGCGTCCGTTCTGGTCATGGGCTGCAATACCGCTTATTACTTTTATGACCAGGTATCAGCGGAACTTCCGGTCCCGCTGATAAATATGCCTGAGGAAACGGCAAAGGGCGCGCTCAGGCTCGGGTATAAAAAGGTCGGATTGATGGCAACAGACGGTACGGTCTGGTCGGGTCTATATAACCGGGAATTTGAGAAGTTCGGGATCGAGCTTCTGATACCGTCGACCGAAGGTCAGAAATCAGTTATGGAAATGGTTTACGACGGCATAAAAGCGGGAAACGCCGGATTTGACCCGGGACCGTTTATTGACGTCGCAAATGATTTTATGAAACGCGGCGCGGAGGCAGTAATACTCGGATGCACCGAGCTGCCTATCGCGTTCAACATGTACAACATCGACATACCGTATCTTGACCCCGCAGTATTTGCGGCAGAGGCAGCGATAACGATGGCGGGCGGAACAGTCAGACCGCTCTGAAAGGGCGGTCACGCCGGTCACACAGGAGGCATAAACTGAAATGAGTTATTCAGGGAGCCAGCCCGATTTTACGAGAAGAAGTCAGGGCGGTAAAAACGGAAATAAAAAGAAAAATTACAAGCCGGTCATCGCGGTGCTGATGCTGATCATCATCGTCCTCGTTGTCGTGCTTATTATTGTCAGTGCGACTAAAAAGCCCGGACGAAACGGAGTCATCATTTCGGATATTCCTACTCCGACCGCTTTTGACCCGAACGGGAGCGAAAGTCCGTCGAACGTACCGTTCACCGCGCCCCCTACGAGTGCTCCGGAATCTCCTCTGAATTCATTTGTTTATGCTGAAGCGGGAGAGGAACTGCCTCCCGCGAAAAACTTCCTTAAAGATGCGAACTCCGATCAGTTTGCGTACTATCTGTCGGACACGGCGCATATTGACACCAGAGTGTGCGGGATATACCACGTGCAGATACAGTGCGGGGACAAGACATACGAAGGGGATATTATTGTCCGCGACACCATGCCGCCTGCCGCTGTGACAAAGACCGTTACGGTGAGAAAAGGCGCTGAGGTCAAACCGGCTGATTTTATCGAAAGCGTAAATGATTCTACCGACGTCACTATGGAATTCGTGAGTGCGCCGGATACCGGATCACGCGGAACTTTCACGGTCGAGATCATCCTGCGCGACGGGTACGGAAACGAAACAAAAGTAACGGCGCAGATGATCGTTGACGCCGACGAAGTACCGCCCGTGATAGAGGCGATCGAATACCGCGAGATATTTGTTGGGGATACTATCTCGTACCGTCAGGGCGTCAAGGCGTACGACGATCGCGGCGGCGAGGTCAAGATCTCGATCGATTCCAGCAACGTTAATCTCAAGGAACCCGGAACATACAAAGTGATCTATACCGCGACCGACGAGGCGGGCAATTCCTCCACTTTTGAGGCGACGGTCGTTGTCAGAGATCTTTCGGAACTCGAGACTGACGAGGGCAAATATTCTGTTGCCGCGCTTCACCGCAAATACAGCAAGCTGGTGCCGAAAATCATTAAAGACGGTATGAGCGATATAGAAAAGCTCTACGCTATCTGGTATTATGTTTCCGATCCTGAACATCTAAGTTACATCAGCCACTCGGATAAGGACAGCTGGGTGCGCGAGGCGATCCGAGGCCTCGACGAGGGCGTAGGTGACTGCTTTACGTTCTATTCCGTTATGAGAGCTCTTATGGAAGAAGCCGGATTTGAAACGATCTCGGTACACCGCCTGGGCGGAGAGACGCAGCATTTCTGGAGCCTCGTTAAAGTGGGAGGCGAATGGTACCACATCGACGCCTGCCCGAGATCTGAATCCCGTAAGAGATACTGGTACTGCTTCCTCAGGACCGATGAAGAACTTATCAATTTCGGCAAGGGCGACGATAATTACGAAAAAATAAATTATTACTATAAATTCGACACTTCACTCTATCCCGCGAGCGGCACGGAAAAGCTTGCCGACGCGCTCGTAAACTGGGATACGGGAGAGATATATCTTAAATTATACTGAGCCGGAGTTTCAGTCCCCGGCGGACTTGCAGAGGCTGACGACAATGAACAACGTACTTGAATATATGGAGCAGACGGCGCCTTCCGTGCCGGACAAGGTGGCTTTCGCCGGTGAGAACGCGGAGCGCACTTTTTCACAGATCTTCAGCCGTTCTAAAAGTATCGGTACTGCACTTCACGCGAGAGGATACTACCGCGAGCCTGTCGTCGTATATATGCACAAACATCCTGATATGGTCAATGCGTTTTTCGGTGTCGTCTATGCGGGCTGCTTTTACGTGCCCATCGACGAAGAAATGCCCGCGCACAGGATCGGGCTTATCTTCAACGCCTTGAGGCCGAGGGTAGTCATCTGCGACGAAAATACATGCGAAAAAGCGCGCGCCCTCGATTTCGGCGGCGAAATACTTATGTTCAACGACATATGCGACACTCCGGAAGACGATGCGGCACTGAAGGCGATAAGAAAAGCCGCGCTCGATATTGACCCCATATACATCGTGTTCACGTCCGGCTCCACCGGCGTACCCAAAGGCGTCGTGGCTTGCCACCGCTCCGTCATCGACTACATCGAAACATTGTCAGAAGCGCTCGAATTCAACAGCGAAACCGTGTTCGGAAACCAGACGCCGCTGTATTTCGACGCTTGCCTGAAAGAACTTTATCCGACGCTGAAGTTCGGGGCAACGACGTACCTGATCCCTAAAAAATTGTTCATGTTCCCGGTCAAACTCGTGGAATATCTCAACGAAAAGCGCATCAATACAGTATGCTGGGTCGTTTCGGCGCTGACAATGATTTCCGCGTTCGGTACGTTTAAAACAGTGAAACCCGAATACCTGCGCACCGTCGCGTTCGGCAGCGAAGTGTTCCCGATCAAGCAGTTCAATCTGTGGCGCGAAGCACTGCCGGAGGCATCGTTTACGAACCTTTACGGCCCCACCGAAGCCACGGGCATGTGCTGCTACTACAGAGTTGACCGCGAATTCGGCCCCGGCGACGTAATACCGATCGGCGGACCGTTCCGCAACACAGAAATACTGCTCTTAAAAGACGACAATACGTTGGCCGCCACAGGCGAGACGGGCGAGATATGCGTGCGCGGCACGTCGGTAACGCTCGGGTACTACAACAACCCCGAAAAGACCGCCGAAGCTTTCGTGCAGAACCCGCTCAACACAGCGTACCCCGAAACGATCTACCGCACAGGCGACCTGGCGCGCAGGAACGAGCGCGGCGAACTGGAATTCATTTCCCGCAAAGATTACCAGATAAAACACATGGGACACCGCATAGAGCTCGGTGAGATCGAGGCAGTAGTAGATCTTGAAGACGAAATTCGTTCATCCTGCTGTATTTTTGATGACGCGGCGAAGAAAATTGTGCTATACTATGTAGGCGACGTGGAAAAGGACGAGCTCTCGAAGAGACTGCGCGCCGGACTTCCGCGCTACATGCTGCCGCACGCCGTCATACAGCTCGATCAGATGCCGTTCACGCCGAACGGAAAGATCGACAGGAAGCTGCTTAAAGAAAGATGGATAAACGCTGACTGACATACACCTGCCGCTCAGAACTACTGCACACGGATACGGGCCGGTCAATACAAAAGAAAAAGCATTAAGGAGAGAAAGATCTATGGAAGAATTACTCAAAATATTAAAAGAGATACATTCCGACGTTGACTACGAAGCGTGCACGACGCTGATCGACGACGGAATACTCGATTCATTCGATATTATTTCGATCATCACGGAAGTCAGTTCCGAATTTGACGTGCAGATCCCGGCCAACGAGATCGTTCCAGAGAACTTCAACTCTGCCGAAGCGCTCTGGAAACTTATTGAGAGACTCGAAGACGAGTAAAGGCGAAAAGACCCGCGAAGGTCGCGCCAAGAGCTCGTCATGCGGTAATTACTGAGGGGAACGCACGCACATGTCATTCGTATCGCTCGGATTTTTAGCATTCTTGGCAGTGCTTATGCTGCTCTATTATACCGTGCCCAAACGCGGACAATGGATATTGCTGCTCGCGGGCAGCGTGTTCTTCTATGCTTTCGCAGGCTGGAGCTCGCTCATATTCATCACCGTCACGGCGTTGTCAACGTACTTCGCGGGTATCTATATCGGTAAGCTTGCCTCCGCGCGCGACGCGTACCTTAAAGGCGAGGGAAAAGAGCTCGATAAAGAGGCGAAAAAGGCATATAAAGCGAAAGTTAAAAAGCGCACGTACCTGATAATGAGCCTCTGCCTTATCCTGAACCTCGGCATGCTCGCAGTCATCAAATATACCGATTTCGGCATTTCGATAATCAACGGCATCTTTAAGACGAACATCGGCTTCCTCCGCTTCGCGCTGCCTATGGGCATATCGTTCTATATCTTCCAGAGCATGGGGTATATCATCGACGTGTACCGCGGAAAATACGCGCCCGAGAAAAACGTTGCCCGCTTCTGCCTGTTCGTATCGTTCTTCCCGCAGCTACTGCAGGGCCCGATCAGCCGCTTCGATGAATTGTCCAAAACGCTGTACGGACCGCACGACTTTGACTGGGACAAATTCGCCCGCGGCGCATGGCGCGTTGTCTGGGGCTTTTTCAAGAAAATGATCATCGCGGACAGGATGATCACTGCGGTAATAGAACTGTCCGGCACGCCGGATAAATATAAAGGCGTATACGTCGTTGCCCTCGTACTGTTCTACGCGATAGAACTTTACGCGGACTTCACGGGCGGTATCGATATTACGATCGGTGTCGCGGAAATGCTCGGAATACAGGTGGCCGAGAACTTTGACCGCCCGTTCTTCTCGCTGAACATCACGGAATACTGGCGCCGCTGGCACATCACGATGGGCACCTGGTTCAAGGATTATATATTCTATCCGTTGTCCGTCAGCCCGAAGATGCTGAAGATCTCCAAATGGTCGCGCGAGAAGCTCGGCAATGCGATCGGGAAACGCGTTCCTGTATATCTTTCCACGATAATCGTATGGTTCGCGACAGGTCTGTGGCACGGCGCCGCATGGAACTTTATAGTATGGGGACTGCTCAACTGCCTCGTGATAATCGTTTCGCAGGAGCTTTCGCCGCTCTACGGCAAATTCCACAAACGCTTCGGCTTCAGCAATACTAAAGGGTACAACGTATTTCAGATGTTCCGCACGTTCTGGCTTATGGGCTTCATACGCGTGCTCGACGTTTACCGCGACGTGCCGGGGACGTTTAAGCAGGTCGGAACGATATTTACTACCGCGAACTGGGGCGATCTTTTCAACGGCAGTTTTCTGAAACTCGGGCTTGCATGGCAGGATTTCGTCGTTATATTGCTCGGCTGCGCGGTGATGCTCACGGTAAGCATACTGCAGAACAAAGGCCAGGTGCGCGACCGCATAATACTTAAGCGGCCGGTGCCGGTAAGACTTATACTGTTCGCGGCGCTCGTACTGATCATCGCGGTATTCGGCGCGTACGGCATCGGGTATGACGCCGGTCAGTTTATTTACGTTCAATTCTGAGGAAGGGGGCAATAAAGATGAAAAAAGCACTTAAAATAATCGTGAAGATCGTTGCCCTCGCGGCGGTGCTCGTATTGTGCCTCGGACTGCTGCAGAGGTTGCTTGTCCCCAAATATATCACCGAAAACGAAGAAGGACTGCTGGTAAAAGAATATTATGATTACGCCGGAGAAAACGACGTGCTTTTCATAGGCGACTGCGAAGTTTATTCCAACTTTTCACCCGTAAAACTCTGGCAGGATTTCGGCATCACCTCTGCGATCCGCGGCAGCCCTCAGCAGCTCATCTGGCACTCTTATTACATGCTCGAAGACACGCTCAGGCACGAAAAGCCGAAAGTCGTAGTGTTCAACGTGTTGTCAATGAAATACGGCGAGCCCCAGAGCGAAGCGTATAACCGTCTTGCCCTCGACGGAATGAAGTGGTCAAATACGAAGGTCCGGGCGATCAGGGCGTCAATGACGGAAGAAGAAGCCGATTCCGAAGGCTTTACCATTGCCAGCTACGTCTTTCCGCTGCTCAGATTCCACTCACGCTGGAACGAACTGTCCGGCGAAGACTTTAAATATCTGTTCAGTACCAGACAGCTTTCGCATAACGGCTACGTGATGCGCGTCGATTCAAAGCCTGTAACGGAGATCCCGCGCGCCAAACCGCTTGCAGATTACTCGTTCTCTGACACGTGCTGGAATTACCTTAACAAGATCCGCGAGCTGTGCGATGACAACGGCATCCAGCTGATCCTGATAAAAGCTCCCACCTTGATGCCCCACTGGTACGACGAATGGGACGAGCAGATCGTAAAATACGCTGCGGACAACGGCCTTTGCTACGTGAATATGCTGAAAGAGGCGGAAGCGATAGGTATCGATTATTATTCGGAAAATGCGGATACTTTCGATGCCGGAATGCATCTGAACCTTAACGGCGCGGAAAAACTTTCGGAATGGTTCGGAAATTATCTGAAAGCGAACACGGCCCTCGGCGACAGGCGCACCGAACCAGACACCTGCTTGATCTGGCAGGAAAAGGAAGATTATTACGAAGAAATGAAGAATGCTCAGTACACTCAGCTTCGCGAAGAAGGAAAACTGACAGGATACTGGGGATAACGTTTGAGGAGGATCATCATGAAAAAAAACGTTTTAAAAAAAGGCCGCTTAATTTCTGCGCTTATTATGGCGCTGGTCATTTCATTATTTGTCGTGCTGCTCTCGGGCTGCGGGGGAAATAATGACGGACCGTCGGATGCGACAGGGAAGCCGGTTTCAGACGCCACTGCGTTGCCCGGCGGAGCTACGACGGCTCCTTCACAGGACGACGGATACGTATTCAAAAAAGGCGACGTCACCGTGATCATGAAAGCAAAAGCAGCTGACATAATCGCCGCCCTGGGCAAGCCGACCAGCTATTACGAGTCTCCGAGCTGCGCATTTGAAGGAATGGATAAAACGTACTCCTATCCCGGATTTGACGTCACCACCTATACTGAAGGCGGCGTTGATTACATCTCCGGCGTGGTGTTCTGGGATGACAGCGTAGAAACGCCCGAAGGATTGTTCATCGGCGCATCCGCTGCTGATGTTCAGCGCATTTACGGAACTGAAGCCGCAGGGAAGACAAAAGTGGAATTAGAAAAAGGGTCGTCGCAGCTTCTGATCCTCTTAAAGGACGATACCGTAACTTCGATACAGTATCTTGCAATGTACTGATTTAGCAGAAAAAGTTATGAAAGATCAAAATAATGATGTTGTAAGCGGAATATGGCCCGAAGGCGAGCCTTATTTCGCTTCTTTTTATAAAGAATTCACGTTGCCCGACGGCGCTTCAAAAGCGTTTATCGACGTGACTGCTCTGTCCCCGGAACCGGCGCGCCAGTTCGTGTATAACATTGCCGTGAACGGCGCTGAACTGGGCGTGGGTCCGTCCAGGCTCGATGTGCAAAACGGAAAGCTGATCCTGTATTATAACACCTACGATATCACCGGGCTCGTAAGGCGCGGTGAAAAGGCAAACCGGGTAGAAGCGCTGTGCCATACGGCGGAGGGCAAGCTGTTTTATGCTTTGCTGAGTTTTTATGACGGGTTTGGAAACGAAATTGAGCGGATCCCGACGGACCGCAGCTGGCAGTGCTTCAATATGGATCCGGTGTTCCGCCCGGACAATTCGACCGGCACGCACTATTATAAAGCGTATGCTGCGAATATTGACCTTACCGCCGAACGGATCGCCGCGAAGACGGTGGTGAAACAGATCGTGGGGGATCCGTTGACCCCGGGAAAGACCGGGCCGGTAAAGCGTTTCAGGCGCGAAGCAGCGCCCGGGAATATCAGACCGATAGACGGCGGGTACTTTATTGACCTCGGCCGTGAGATCGTGGGAGGCATCGAAGCCGGTTTTAAGACCGGAAGCATTGCAGATATCTCCGCAGGATTCGGGGAGGAACTGACCCCCGACGGCAGCGTACGGTCCGCGATGCGCACGGGCAACGTTTACCGTGAAAGCTGGCGTGTTCCTGCCGGCAGGAGCGTCATCCGGACGCCTGACATGTTTACGTACCGTTACGTGGAACTTAAAAGCGACGTTCCGTTTGAATTGGAATTTGTGCGGGGGCTCCAGCTTGGTCTGGAACTGGACGACAGCGAATCTTCCTTCGATTCCGATAATCCGCTGCTTAACGAACTTTATGATTTCACGAAATATACGGTGAAGGCGACGACCCAGGATCTGTACGTGGATTCCCAGTCCCGTGAGCGCGGGGCTTATGAGGGCGACCTGCTTATAAATATGCTCGCTTCGTACACGTTCTACAGCGAGACCGCCGTCCCGAGGTTCACGTTCGAATACCTGTGCACGCACCGCACCTGGCCCGCCGAATATATATTGCTGATGCCTTACATCTGCCTTCTCGATCTGATGCAGACCGGCGACTTCTCCGCGGCAAGGCGTCAATATTCCTTCTTGAAGGAGTGCAATTTCGCAGCTTTGAAAGGCCCTCAGGGGCTGATCCGGAGCGGCAATACGGCTGCGCAGGGCGTCAATGCGGTTTTGTACGACTGGCCTCCGTCTCAGCGTGACGGTTACGACACAAACGTGCTGTATCCCGCGGTGCTGAACGCTCTGCAGGTAAAGAGTTTTGCGGCAATGGCGGAGATCTCCGGGTATCTGGGTTTTGAAGATGATCGTTTATATTATCTTGCTGCTGCCGGGGAGTTGGCTGCCGCGGTCAATGACACTTTATACGACAGTGAAAAGGGCGCGTTCTGCGACGGTTTGTACGCCGACGGCACCAGGTCAACGCATTTTTCTCAGCATGCTTCCGCTTATGCCCTCTGGGGCCTCGGAAATGCCTTTTTAAGGCGAGATCAGCTCGAGGGGGTATGTGAATATATCCGCAGCGCAAACGGCCTTAAAACGAGCGTTTACGGCGCTTTTTTCCTGCTCGACGGTCTTTACCGTTCCGGAGTGCCCGGAGCCGCCGCCCTCGCCACCTCCTGGATGCTTTCAGAGCGCCCCGGCGACGTGTACACCTGGGCCTACATGATGCACGAGCTCGGGGCAACGATCACTGCCGAGGCCTGGAGTCCTGAGCTTAAGCCCAACAGTTCTTTCTCCCACCCCTGGGGCGCCGCGCCCGCCGCATTGATCGCCCGGGGCATCTTCGGCATCGAGCCCCTTGAGCCTGGCTACAGCCGCTTCCGGGTCAATTTCCGCCGCGCCGGTATCGGTCGCGCCTCCATCGTGCTGCCAACGCCCCGGGGCCCCATTTCCGCCTCCTTCTGCGGTGACAATTACTCCGTGACCGGGCCGGAAGGGTGCGAAGGGGAGGTGTACATTAATGGGGAAATGGCAAATGGAAAATGGCAAATGAAAAGTTGCAAGTGAAAAGTGGCAAGTTGCAAGTGGGTGAACCGAGTGACGGTACGAATTTCGGGTCTCATGCGAACCGCGCTCTATGGCGCAATTCGGTCAAACGAAATTCTTAACCATTCACTCGGCTTCGCAGGGCAGATAATAAGGTAATCGTAGTCTGCTGTACAGTTAAGTGGTAAAGAAGTCCGGCACTTTATGAGTACTTATGGCGCCGCCACCTCCTTCAACACACACTGGCCGTATTTTGTCCATCTGGTTTGAACGACCTTTTGCATTATTTCACAGAGAAGTATTAATACACTGTTTTCTCTATGACTTCTACGCGTATTGTCACTGCAGGAGCAGCGCCAGGCCGGAAAAGCGGCGCAGCTATCCACTTGCAACTTCCTACTTTCAACTTACAACTTGCCACTTATAACTTGCCACTTTTCACTTTTATTATCTACCTTTTCTCCGCTCGGCGAAGCAGTGAGCAATGCGAAGAATTTCGTTTCCTCCGAAATTCGCAGCATGCTCACAGTTCGCCGTGTAACTTCCCACTTGCCATCGTCCGGTTCGGTGTTGCGTTTTGT
>JAEEGG010030146.1_pt1 | contig 10088 bp, 9 predicted proteins | sample 9134161 | NCBI WGS metagenome assembly JAEEGG01 (sample SAMN16246543, study PRJNA631951) | gut metagenome | biome: gut microbiome; feature: rumen; material: CR-attached | host: Bos | place: Iran: Karaj | collected 2018-10 | reverse complement strand
CCGACAGAGAAGATGGCAACGTGTTCTCCTTTGAGAGCAAGACACTTGTGGCTGGCGATCCTATCGTTAATGTTGGAGATGAATTCTCACTGGTTGGTACATACGATGAGACCACAACTGTGCCTGTATCAACCACTGATGAGAACTATTACATTCTCAATGGAGGAAAGTTCTATAATGTTGACTCCGAAGGGGTTTCAATAAAGAATACCCGCTTCTATATCCTTGTTGTTACTCCAAAGGTCGAGATTGACGAGAACGAGCCTTACGACAACACTTTGGCCTACAAGAGCGCTAATATCTCGCTCACCCGTACCATTAAGGAAGGCATGAACACCGTGGTTCTTCCATTCGCGCTGACTGCAGAAGATATCGAGTACATCGGTGGCGAAGGTGCAGTGGCTTACATTGTGAGTGCTTACAACGTTGCTACCGATAACCTCACTTTTGCGACTGCTACAGAAGTCCCTGCCAACACTCCGTTCTTCCTGAAGGCAACAGAGACAACTACAGGCGCAGGTGAGTTCGCTTTCGAAGGCAAGACTGTCGTTGCTGGTGATCCTATTGTCGAGGTGGGCGCAACAGGCGACTGCTCACTTGTGGGAACATACGAGAGAATCACTGTTCCAAAGTCCGATGCAAATGGTAGCTACTACATCCTCAGCGGTGGCAACTTCTACAGTGTTGACTCTTCTGTGACCATCAAGAACACTCGCTTCTATGTGGCTACAAGTGCACCTGCAGGTGCTAATACCCTCGGCTTCACCATCGAGGGCGACGGTGAGGTCGATGCTATTAACGGCATTATTGACGCTGAGTCTGCTCCTGAGGCTATCTACAACCTCCAGGGTCAGAAGATGACCAATCCTGTCAAGGGTGGCATCTACATCATCAACGGTCATAAGGTGCTGATTAAATGAACGCAAACGCACTGAACTTACTCAGGTGCTTTGCCGAACGTGAAGCACTTCGGGCGAAGCTCCAAGTGCGAAAGTAACGACCTGAGCGAGCTCATGAATGAGAGGATGTGCCTATTTGGGCGCATCCTCTTTTAGTTGCCAAAGGGAAGAGTGCTTTCCTTTTTTTTTCTATGCTCATTCCAAGGAGAGGCTTGTATTTTGGTATGCAGAACAGAACTAATTCATATAATTTGTAAGACTTCATATCGTAAAAACGTGAATAGTTCTTAATTTCAGCGTTTATTTTTGGTTATCTATTGGGAAATACGTATTTTTGCTTGTTAAAATGTGATGCAAACAAAACAATACAGATATGATTCAAAAAACACATTCTTTTATCTACACAATGGCACTGATTGTTGTGTCGGCATTGGTTGTTTCTTGTGGTTCCACCAAGAAAATCAAGAAGGATAATGATAAGTTGACCAATAATACATCGTCGTTCCAAACCACCACTTTCTTCAACAGTGTGGTGGCGAATAAGTCTACTGCTGAGTATCTCACCTCGAAGATTAAAGCGAAAATCACCTCGGGTGGCAAGGACATCTCTACAGGAGGAAATCTCAGGATGAAGCGCGACGAGGTCATACAGATTTCATTGGTTGACCCCATTCTGGGAATCACAGAGGTGGCTCGTCTGGAATTTGGAAAGGACCGAGTGCTCTTCATCGACAGGGTTCATAAGAGATATGCCGACGTGCCATATACCAGCGTTGATTTCTTGCAGAAAGCTAATATCGATTTCAATTCCTTGCAGTCCCTTTTCTGGAGCGAGTTGTTCAAGCCCGGAGCATCTCAGGTACAAGCCTCGGATTTCAAAATCGCCAAAGCTGACGCTAAGAATGTCAATATAGATTATACAGACAAGGTGCTCAACTACCAGTTTGTGGCCACCGCTGCTGATGCCTTGCTCAGTAAAACCCACATCACTGGCACTACCTCCAGTGCCTACTCTCTGAGTTGCGATTACGACGACTATACTGAGTTCAATGGTAAGAAATTTCCCAAGGACATCATCTTGTCGATCGTTTCGGCAGCCAAGACTAACAAAATAGAACTTCAATTGTCGTCCATATCCCAGAACAGCAATTGGGCTACCCACACCGATACACCGTCTGGGAAATATACCAAGGTTTCAGCTGACGAACTTTTCAAATCGCTCACTAAATGATGAAAAGAATCCTCCTGGTCGTCTTCTGCGCTTTCTTTACCATGATTTCTTTCTCACAGACGAGGAAGAAAACCACAACTGCGCCCAAAGCCAAGACGACTACTACCACCGTCAAGAAGACTAATACCACCACAAAGAAAGCGGCGACTACGGCTCAAACGCCTAAGAAAACGGCGCAGCCAGCCAAAAAAACTTCGACGACGAAGACGACGCAAACTTCAAAGAAAAAGACTACCCAGCAGAAGCCGGTTACCATCAAACAGCTGAAGAACCAGCAGTCGCAGAACCAAAAGGTCATTAAGGAGAAGAAGGCTGAGACGCAACAACTGAACAAGTCCATCAAGTCGAACCTTGATAGTGTGGTGATTCTCGACCGCCAGATTTCTGGACACCAAAACGATATCAACCGTCTGCAAGGAGACATCAAGTCGCTGAATGTCAAGATAGACTCTCTGCAGACGCAACTGCAACGACTGACAAAGGACTTGGAAGACCGTAAGACGAAGTATGCCAAGGCGGTGGCAACGATGCAGAGGAGTCATAACGTACAGGATAAACTGATGTTCATTTTCTCCGCACAGAATCTCACACAGATGTATCGTCGTATGAGGTATGTCAGAGAGTATTCAGCCTTCCAGAAAGCACAAGGTGACATCATTCTTGAGCGTCAGCAACAGGTGAAGGCTCTGAAAAACGACCTGCTCGACGCCAAGACACGTGTGGCGAGCAACCTGATTCAGGTGGAGGACAAGAAGAAGTCGCTCGAGGGAATGAAAACCTCATGTGAGAGCAAGGTGGCTTTCCTCAACAAGAACCTCAAGCAGGTGCAGAAGGAGATTGCCGACGCACAAGCCGAGGATGCCAAGCTGCAAGCTCAGATAGACCGACTCATCCAACTTGAAATTGAGGCTGCGAAGAAGCGGCAGGAGGAAGAAGCCCGCAAAAAACGTGAGGCAGAGGAACGCCGGAAGGCGGAGGAAGCCCGCAAACTGAGAGAAAAACGACTGGCAGAGGCTCGTGCCGCAGCCAAGAAAGCTGAGGAGGCCAAGAAAACCGCTAAGAACGCTGAGGAGAAGAAGATGGCTGAGGCCAAACTCAAGGCAGCAAATGCCGAGGTGAAGAATGTGGAGAAAGAGAACAAGAAAGAGGAGGCCGTAGAGCGTAAGAATGTTGCCAAGAACAGGACGACAACGGATACCGACACCAAACTTTCATCCAATTTCGCCAGCAACAAGGGACGCCTGCCCATGCCTATTACCGGGTCGTATTCAATCGTTGGACACTATGGCCGATACAAAGTACCAGGCCTCTCTAATGTGGTTCTTGACAATAAGGGCATCAATATCAAGGGACAGGCTGGCGCCATGGCTCGCGCTGTCTTCGATGGTGAGGTGACGGGTGCTTTTGAGTATGGTCCCAGTTATACGGTTATGGTGCGACACGGGAAATACATATCTGTTTATTCAGGACTGTCGTCTGTCAGTGTGTCCAAGGGGCAGAAAGTCAGTACAAAGACTCCTCTCGGCAAGGTTGGCACCAGCTCATCGGGCGATTACATTCTTCAGTTCCAACTTCGCACACTCAACAACGACCGTCTCAATCCCGAGGCATGGGTGAGGTAATTGATTGTATAATGGGGCTAATGTGTTGATAGGTGAAAAACCTATGAAATGCATTAGTCTCCATAAAATCCTAAGGAAAAAGACTTCATATTTCCAGTCCGTGGAGCAATTGTAGGTAGAGGGGTATGGCCTCTTCAATCTCGGATTTCTTAATGAATTCGTTAGCGGTGTGGCTGCGCGATGACTCTCCTGGCCCCATCTTCAACGATGGGAAACGCATAAGCGCTTGGTCAGAGAGGGTGGGCGACCCGAATGGCACACGCCCCATGGCTTTGGCGCGCTGCACAAAAGGATGGCTTTCCGGAATGCCTGACGAACTCAGGCGAAAAGACCTTGCTTTCACTTCCGACTTCACATTTCTTACGATTTCTTCGTAGATTTCCTCATTGGTGTAACATTCATTGCTACGTACATCAACCGTGAACTGGCAGGTGTCGGGGATGACATTGTGCTGGGTGCCGGCATTGATGATGGTCACTGTGGTTTTCACTGGCCCCAACAGGTCTGTGTGTTTTGGAAATGTGTGGTTCTTGAACCATTGTATATCTTCCATGGCTTTATAGATGGCGTTCTCTCCCTCGTTGCGGGCTGCGTGTCCAGCCTTACCGTGTGCGGTCAGGTCAAGCACCATCAGTCCTTTTTCAGCGATGGCAGGTTGCATGCCTGTCGGTTCACCGACAATGGCAAAAGTAATCTTTGGCAGCAGTGGCAAAACCGATTCTATGCCGTTCTTTCCTGATACCTCTTCTTCGCACGAGGCGAGATAGACGAGGTTGTAGTTTTCCTCTTCCTTCGACAAAATTCTGAAAACCTGCAACAGGCTGACCACTCCGCCACCACAATCGTTGCTTCCCAAACCATAGATGCGACCATTCACTTCTTCAGGAGTGAATGGGTCTTTTGTCCATGCTGGAACAGGTTTCACCGTGTCGAGATGGGCATTGAGAAGGATGGTAGGCTTTTGGATATCGAAATGTTCAGAAACACACCAGATGTTGTTGCCGTGTCGGCGGTAGCCGATACCCATGCCTTCCAATTGATGGCTGAAGTAATCGGCGACGGCCTGCTCGTCTCGGCTCACGGAGGGTATGCTGATCATTCCCTTGAGCATGTCGATGGCTTCTGAAATGTATTTTGCAACGTCAGACATATAGATGCGTTATGGGGTTAATGGATCGAATTCTGGATATTGAAAGAACAAAATCCTAATCCTGCCAAGACTTGTAAGGGTGTGTGGTGAGGTAGGAATTACGATAGCGACGGTCTTCAGTTACATCCTCCCCGAGAAAATCGGGGATTTCAAAAGGCTCATTTTCGTAGGCGAGCTCGATTTCTGCCACGACAAGTCCCTCGTTTTCACCGAAAAACTCATCGACTTCAACTGTATGTTTCCCATTTTTCACCAACCATCTTTCCTTTTGAATACGTCCTGGCCGACATAGTTTCATCATCTCCTTGGCGTCAGCGATGGGTATCTCGTACTCAAACTCGCTACGACCCAATCCCTTTGTGTCGGATGGACCTTTAATGGTGAGAAAACCTTTGTCGCCGTAAATGCGGACGCGTACTGTGACGCCTGGTGCCGTGGCGAAATAGCCTTGTTCGATATAGTTGTGTTCGTATGCTTTGCTCTTGTAGTCGCCGACTACTAAGAACTTGTGCTCAATCTCTATTGCCATTTCTTTATAAGATAAAGGGAGTTAAAAAGGACTTTACAATAATTACAGACACTTCTGTTCTGTTTAGACAGGATTTGCAGCGAACTCCATGAGGTATGCTTTGATGAAACCATCGATTTTGCCATCCATTACCCCGCCTACGTCCGATGTCTGATATTGGGTTCGGTGGTCTTTCACACGGCGGTCATCGAACACATAGCTTCGGATTTGAGAACCCCATTCAATCTTCTTCTTTCCTGCTTCGATTTTCTGTTGTTCAGCCATGCGTTTCTGCAGAGCGCGGTCATAGAGTTGGGAACGGAGTAGTCGGAGGGCGTTTTGTCTGTTCTCCAGCTGTTTGCGTGTTTCGGTATTTTCAATGAGAATTTCTTCTTCCTCACCCGTGTCAGGGTCAACATACTGGTAGCGCAGTCGCACACCCGTTTCCACCTTGTTGACGTTCTGTCCGCCAGCGCCGCTGGAACGGAAAAGGTCCCAAGATATCTTGTTCTTGTCGATGACCACGTCAATGGTGTCGTCAACGAGTGGTGTGACGAAGACGGAAGCGAATGATGTCATGCGCTTGCCTTGTGCGTTGAAAGGCGAGACACGTACAAGTCGATGGACTCCGTTCTCACCTTTGAGGTATCCGTAGGCAGAATCTCCCTCAATTTCCATGGTTACAGTCTTGATGCCGGCGTCATCACCCTCCTGGTAGTTGCTGATTCTCACCTTGTAGTTGTGAGCTTCTGCCCATCGCTGGTACATGCGCATAAGCATTTGCGCCCAGTCCTGACTTTCTGTACCTCCAGCGCCAGAGTTGATTTTGAGTACGCAATCCATGCTGTCGGCTTCGTTGCGGAGCATGTTCCTCAGCTCAAGTTCCTCGATGAGGCTGAGCGCTGAGTTATAGGCGTTGTCCACTTCTTCCTCGGTGACCATCTCGTCCTTATAGAATTCAACAGCAAGGGTGAGTTCCTCTGTGGCGTTCTTCACTTCATCGTATCCGTCAATCCACTTCCTTATGCCCTTCACCTTTTTCATCTGCTCCTCTGCTGCTTTGGCATCGTCCCAGAACCCGGGTGCTTGAGTGAGCAGTTCCTCTTCCTCCACTTCAATGCGTTTGTTCTCGATGTCGAGGTACTTATAAAGCGATTCTGTGCGTTCCTGGATGTCTTTCAGTTGTTCTATTGTGATCATATTCGTTTCGTTTGACTGCAAAATTACGAAAAATATGCTGAATATGGAAGATTAGGCGTATAATTTCCTCAAGATAAAGAACCCGATGAGGAAACCCAGTACTACGCCGATGCAGTTGGCAACAAAATCTATCAAGTCTCCGCTTCTTACTCCAAAAGTGCAATACCGCTGAACGAGTTCCATAAGGCCTCCGAAAATAATGGGGTAGAAGGTGGTTCTTTTCAGGTCTTTTGGACCGAATTCTTGAGTTCTTCTCACATGATAGATATCCCACCAGACGCATAGGCTCAGTGCTCCGTACATGACGAAATGCACCCACTTGTCGAGCAGGTTGAAGTTGTGCAGCGGCTCATAGTCGGGAATGGGAATTACCGATGCGATGAATATCAGGAAATAGGCCACCGATGATAGTTTGTAAGCTCTAAGGTAGTTTCTCATCTGTAGTTTCTCGTTTATGATGAAATAATGTCTTGAAACACTCAGCAAAATTAGTCGGAATTTTGTAAATTTGCACGATTTTCTTCGTATAATCTTTCAATTTGACACATTAATCCATAATAGTTGACGAAAATGGCATTGAAAAACAGAGAGAATTTCGGTCGTATAGGTGCTGTGCTTGCCGCTGCTGGTTCGGCTGTAGGACTTGGCAATATATGGCGTTTCCCCATAGAGACAGGTCGCAATGGAGGCGCGGCTTTCGTCTTAGTGTATATTATCTGTGTGATTGTTCTGGGACTGCCTGTGATGATCAGCGAGTTCATGATAGGTCGGTCCACTCAGTCGAACACTGCTGCCGCTTATCGTAAGTTGTCGCCAGGCACCCAGTGGAAATGGGTCGGTCGGCTCGGTGTGCTGACAGGTTTCCTCATCTTCAGTTATTATTCGGTCGTTGCCGGTTGGACTGTAGAGTATGCAGGCTATGCGCTCACAAATGTCTTTGCTCATGAGAGCGACTACAAGCAAATGTTCAGCAATTTCGCATCCAATCCATTTTGGCCGGTACTGTGGCTTTTTGTCTTCATGTTTATCACCCATGTGATTATCGTCCGAGGTGTGAAGAGCGGTATAGAGCGAGTTAGTAAGGTGTTGATGCCTACTTTGTTCTTGCTGATCATGATGCTGGTGTTCTGTGCCATTACTTTGCCGGGGAGCGGACCTGGCATCGATTTCATCATACGTCCCGACTTCTCAAAAATCAATGGTATGGTGGTGCTCAGTGCGATGGGGCAGGCCTTTTTCTCCTTGAGCATAGGTATGGGGTGTCTTTGTACTTATGCCTCTTATTTCCGTTCCGATACCAACCTGACTCGTTCGGCCATTAATGTGGCGTCAATCGACACGATGATAGCCATCATGTCGGGTTTCATCATCTTCCCCGCTGCAGCCAGTGCCGGTTATACACTGACGGCTGGCGATGTGGGACCTTCATTGATTTTCATTACTCTTCCTCACGTGTTCCAGCAGGCCTTCTCGGGTGCTCCTATTTTGGCATACGTTTTCTCTGTGATGTTCTATGTGCTGTTGATACTTGCCGCGTTGACTTCAACCATCTCCATGCATGAGGTGATAACAGCTTATCTGAAAGAGGAGTTTGAGATGTCACGCAAGAAAGCCGCTCGTTTTGTCACTTGCTCCTGTGCGTTTCTTGGCATCTTCTGCGCGCTCTCTTTCGGTGTGCTGAGTGATGTCAAACTCATGGACAGAACCATATTCGACTGGTTCGACTTTGTCTCTTCCACCATCCTTTTGCCTTTTGGCGGGATGTTGATTTCAATCTTCACGGGCTGGTATCTCAACAAGCGGTTGATGTATGATGAGTTGACCAATTACGGTACCATTCGTATCCGTTATTTCAAGGTGTTGGTGTTTATACTCCGTTTTGTGGCTCCAGTGGCGATTGGTTTCATCTTCCTCAACGAGTTGGGCATCTTTGATGTGTTCAGGTAGATAGTATCTGCGCCTACAAACAACAGAAAACTCAATAAGGATGAAGCGTAGTTTCTTTTATTTTACTAAAGCCGACCGTCGGGTGATTGTCATTCTTGGGGCAGTGGCGGTGATGGCTTTTGCCATCCTGCTTATTGCCAAGTTGCTGTAGAAGTAATCTGAAAAATCTGAAAATTCAGAGACCCTAAATCTTATGAGTACTTCGAGTGCGCCAAAACTTCCTATATAAAAAAAGACTTGCTGATCAGCAAGTCTTTTTTGTGGTACCTCCAGGATTCGAACCGGGGACACACGGATTTTCAGTCCGATGCTCTACCACCTGAGCTAAGGCACCAATTACAAATGGCATGTTTGTCATTTGCGAGTGCAAAGTTAGCGCATTTTATTCAAGTACCCAAATTTTTCCGCGACTTTTTTCTACAAATGTTGATTTTTGTTGTTCTAAGGGCACTTTTTGTACGAAAGAGTTGTGAGTTACGATAAAAACCTTTAACTTTGCATTGTCTTTCGAGACAATCGGAAAGTAGCGCAGTTGGTAGCGTACTACGTTCGGGACGTAGGGGTCGGGAGTTCGAGTCTCCTCTTTCCGACCGAAGGTGTCAAGCGGTTTTGCTTGACACTTTTTTGTTTTTGGGAGATGGGTCTGTTGAGATGGGGTTAATGGCATGATGGGATTGACGAGAGAATAAGGAATTGATGTTTTTTCGAGATTATTAGCAAAGAAGAATGGATGATTCATTTTATTTTTGTAAATTCGCACAAAATCAACAGAATTAACAATTTTAGAATTATGAAAACTTTCCTTTTCGCCTCATTTGTGGCACTGTTGGCAAGTCCTGGGCTTCACGCGCAGACAACCACAACTTACACTCCACCAGCATCCTGGACAGCCGATAACGGCAACGGCACTTTCACTAATCCTTTGTTTTATGATGAGTTCAGCGACCCCGACATCCTTCGTGTGGGTGATGACTACTATCTTGCCGGCACCACCATGCATGCAGTGCCAGGACTTGTCATCCTTCATTCCAAGGACTTGGTGAACTGGGAGAACATCAGTTATTGTTTCGACCGTTTCGACTTTCCTGAGGACCGTTTTTCATTGAAGAACCACGAGGAAATTTACGGCCAAGGTGTATGGGCTCCTTGTATCCGTTATGCCAACGGCCAGTTTTATGTCTTCACCAACGTGAATGGCAAGGGTTTGCAGTGCTACACGTCGAAAGACATCCGCGGTCCCTGGGTACACCACAATATGCAAGGCAACATCTACGACCTCGGTGTGCTCTTCGACGATGACGGCAAGGTCTATGCCATCCACGGCTATGGACAGGTGAAATGCACGGAGCTGAAGCCCGATATGAGTGGTCCCAAGGATGAGACTGAACGAGTCATTATCCTTGAGGGCAATGGCGTGGGCGAAGGACACCACATGTATAAGTTCATTGGCATGTACTATTTGATTTCCTCCGACTACCGCCCCTATGGACGTACACTCTGCTCGCGTTCCAAGTGCATCTGGGGACCTTAC
>JAEEGG010030144.1_pt1 | contig 10088 bp, 10 predicted proteins | sample 9134161 | NCBI WGS metagenome assembly JAEEGG01 (sample SAMN16246543, study PRJNA631951) | gut metagenome | biome: gut microbiome; feature: rumen; material: CR-attached | host: Bos | place: Iran: Karaj | collected 2018-10 | reverse complement strand
TATCTGATTAATCATGCCTGATGGTTTTACCTTATTTTTTTATCGTTACAAAAATCACACCAAAAAGCGAAAAAAAAAGGTGCGACATATGTCACACCTCTTTGTCCGGTTTTAGTTCGGTCTTTGCTTCGCAAAACCATTCATTTTAGTTCGGTCTTTGCTACGCAAATCCCGCAATAACTTCCTCACTTCGGCAGTGCCCGAGCGAGCTCGTCACTGCACTCAGTTCGTCGTTATTTTACCTCCTCATAATCCACATCGGTGGCTTCGGCGTCCTTGGGGTTGCCGGTGTTGCCGCCGGTTGGACCCTGCTGTCCGGCGAAGGGGCCGTTAGGACCGGTGAAGGGGTTGCCGCCAGCGCCGGGCTGTCCCTGCGGACCGGCCTGCTGCTGGGCGTTGTACATCTCCTGCGAGACGCTCTGCCACACCTGGTTCATCTCGTTCATGCAGGCGTCGATGCCAGCCAGATCCTTGTTCTTGTGCGCCTCCTTCAGACGGTTCAGCACACTTTCAATCTGCGACTTCTTGTCGGCGGGCAGCTTGTCGCCATAATCCTTCAGATTCTTCTCAGTGCTGAAAATCATGGCATCCGCGCCGTTCAGCTTATCTATCTCCTCCTTGGCCTTCTTGTCCTTGTCGGCATTGGCCGCAGCCTCCGAACGCATCCGCTCGATTTCGGCGTCGGTAAGGCCGGAAGAGGCCTCGATACGAATCTTCTGCTCCTTGCCAGTCGCCTTGTCCCTGGCGCTAACATTCAAAATACCGTTGGAGTCAATGTCGAAGGTCACCTCGATTTGAGGCACGCCGCGCGGTGCGGGCATGATGCCGTCCAGATGGAACCGTCCGATACTCTTGTTGTCATTGGCCATTGGACGCTCGCCCTGCAGCACATGGATTTCCACCGAAGTCTGGTTGTCGGCCGCCGTGGAGAAGACCTCCGACTTTTTGGTCGGGATGGTGGTGTTGGATTCAATCAGCCGTGTCATGACACCGCCCAGGGTCTCGATACCCAAGGAAAGCGGCGTGACATCCAACAGAAGCACATCCTTCACCTCACCGGTCAGCACACCGCCCTGGATGGCTGCGCCGATGGCCACAACCTCGTCGGGGTTGACGCCCTTGGAAGGGGTCTTGCCGAAGAAATCCTCAACAATCTTCTGGATGGCGGGGATACGGGTGGAACCGCCCACCAGAATCACCTCGTTGATGTCCGATGCGCTCAATCCGGCATCGCTCAAAGCCTTGCGGCAAGGTTCCAGCGTGGCGCGGATCAGGTGGTCGCACAGCTGCTCGAACTTGGCGCGGGAGAGGGTTTTCACCAGATGTCTGGGAACACCGTCAACTGGCATGATGTACGGCAGGTTAATCTCCGTTGAAGTGCTGGAGGAGAGCTCGATCTTGGCCTTTTCGGCAGCCTCCTTCAGACGCTGGTGCGCCATAGGATCCTTCCGCAGGTCAATGTGGTACTCGTTCTCGAACTCCTGTGCCAGCCAGTCGATGATAACATGGTCGAAATCGTCGCCGCCCAGGTGGGTGTCGCCGTTGGTGGATTTCACCTCAAACACACCATCGCCCAGCTCCAGGATGGAGATATCGAAGGTGCCGCCGCCCAAGTCAAACACCGCAACCTTCATGTCGGACATCTTCTTGTCCAACCCGTAAGCCAAAGCGGCCGCAGTCGGCTCGTTAATGATACGTTTCACATTCAAACCGGCAATTGTACCGGCCTCCTTGGTCGCCTGACGCTGTGAGTCGCTGAAGTAGGCGGGAACGGTGATAACCGCCTCCGTCACATCCTGGCCCAGATAGTCCTCGGCGGTCTTCTTCATCTTCTGCAGCACCATTGCGGAAAGCTCCTGGGGTGTGTAGAGATGGCTGCCGATCTTCACCCTCGGCATGTTGTTGTCGCCGCGCACAACCTCATAGCTCACACGGCTGATTTCGTTGGTCACGCGGTCATAGCTCTCGCCCATGAACCGTTTGATGGAGGCCACGGTGTTTTTCGGGTTGGTCACCGCCTGACGCTTTGCAGGATCACCTATTTTGCGCTCACCCTCACCGTTATCGAGAAATCCGATTACGGAGGGGGTCGTGCGGTTACCCTCGCTGTTGGGGATGACAACCGGCTCGTTGCCTTCCATCACTGCCACACATGAATTTGTGGTTCCCAAGTCAATTCCAATAATTTTACCCATTGTATGTTTCCTTTCTGTTTTCGTGTTAATAATTAATTGTTAAACCGACACCCCATTTGCCAATTATTATGCCATCTTCTTTAAAAAAACAGATGATTAAACAATATTTAGCTGTATTTCAAAATATTACATTATCACCGGTTACTGACAGGCATTTCAAACGACTGCCAAAACGACAGAAAACCATTGCGGCGGCACCGCCAGAGGCGGCATTTGTGACAGATTTTTCAGATTACACAAAAAAAGGGGGCGGTGCGCTCTCCCAATCCATTTTTTAGCTATTTTTGCACATCATTTTGCATGACAAAAAAACATCCATGGAAAAGAGGGTTTTGTTTATTGACAATCCGGCTCCGCGCATGGAGCGGGAACTCCGGCAGCTCGGCTTCACATGCGAACGCCGGGAGATAGATTACGAAGAGCTGCTGCCCGTTGCCGCGCAATATGCCGGATTTGTAATCCGCAGCCGGTTCCAAATAGACCGGCGGATGATCGATGCCGCCGCAAACCTGCGCTTCATCGCCCGCATCGGCGCCGGAATGGAGAACATCGACACCGCATACGCCGAAGCGAAGGGCATCCGCTGCATCAATTCGCCGGAAGGCAACGCGGACGCGGTGGCGGAGTATGTGATCGGGAGCATCCTGAACATGCTGCGCCAGTACGCACGCATGGACAGTGAAGTCAAGGCGGGTGTATGGCAGCGCGAAGCCAACAGAGGATACGAGCTGCACCGCAAAACGGTCGGCATTCTCGGCTACGGCACCATGGGGCGCACATTAGCCCGAAAGCTCAGCGGCTTCGGCTGCCGCGTAATCTGCCACGACAAATATCTCAAGAACTACGGCGACGAATTTGCCGAGGCGGTCACGCTGGAGCAGCTGCAGGCCGAAACGGACATTCTGAGCATACATATCAATTATCTGCCCGAAAACCACCACTACATCAATGCGGATTTCCTGAACGGCTTCGCCAAGGAGATTCTGTTGGTCAACACCTCACGCGGAAAATGCCTCGATGCGGCGGGACTGGTGCAATGCCTCCAGACCGGCAAGGTGAAACTTGCCTCCTTGGATGTGCTGGAATATGAGAACATCCGGCTGCAGATTCCTGCCCGTAAGGATTGGGAGCAGCCGCTGCGCGACCTTGCCGCCTCAGAACGGGTGTTCCTCTCCCCCCACGTGGCCGGACAAACCTACGAATCGCTGGAGAAGCACGTTGATGTGCTCATGGGGAAAATCCGCAAGGTGGTCACGGAGTAAGCTTAAAACAAATTTTTATCGCCATGAACAAAGAAATATCACACCTCCTGCTTGCTTTGCTGCTGAGCCTCTCCTGTGTTTCCGCCAAAGCACAAATAAGCCACCCGCTTTGTGACAGCCTGCACAAACATCCTGGAACCTTCTCCGCCGACTCCTCCACCTACAGTGTGCGGATTGGCAACCGGACAATGGAATTCCCATTGGCTTTCAAAGCATCGTGGGGACGTGTATATAATGCGGAAACCACTTTCGTTGAAAATGGCACAACCTACCTCTATCGGGAATACAGTTTTAATTATACAGAACAGCCAGGTTTTTCTTCATATTATATCATCCCTCACAAGCACGCGTACCATCCTGACCATCTGCAAAAGATGTTTTACCGTTGGGAAGACAGCAGCGAGTATTTTATAGAAATTGTCAATCAAATCTATGAATCGGGCATAACCCTTGTTCATAACGACTTGGGGGACATGCCACGATACTGGTATCCGGTCATGAAATACAATGGAAAGTATTATCTGAGCGTGGACAACCCATATATGACAGAGCTGCGCGATAGTGTTGAAGTGTACCATGGAATGGAACTAAGCATTTCCCCCATCCGAAATGTGTCAAAAACTGGTCAGAATTACCATTACGAAGCACTTAGCTGGCATAAAAACAAGTGGTTATGGGCCCGTATCACACTCTCTCCCTACCCCAAAAATAAACGATTGTGGGTCCGCACAGAGGAAGGTCCGGATGGAACAATCACCAGGGAACTGATGACGCCCCAAAAGGAAACCCGGCATTTCGACCTGATAGAATGGGAATCCAGTGATCATATAGAAGTTGGGCTTGAGAAATATGATAAAATTGAATTTTAATTGCAAATAAAACATCAGATCATGGACATCAACGCGGCGGAACTGCCGATAGACGAAAAAGGGAATGTATATCACCTGCAGCTGCAGCCTGAGGAGCTGGCGGACAAGATAATATTTGTGGGCGATCCCGCACGGGTCGGCTTTTTCTCCCAACGGTTCGACCATATTGAGACAAAAAAGAAGAACCGCGAAATCCACACGCACACCGGCCTTTGGAAAGGCAAGCGCATCAGCATTATATCCACCGGCATGGGCACCGACAACATCGACATAGTGTTCAACGAACTGGACGCTTTGGCGAACATCGACCTGAAGGCGCGCAAGCCGAAGGAGCGGCACCACACACTTGAAATTGTGCGCATCGGCACCTGCGGGATGCTGCAAGGGGATTTGCCAATGCACAGCTTCATCGCGGGCCGCCTCTGTATCGGCATGGACTGCCTCATGCACTTCTACCCCTACCAGGAGCGACATCCGGAACTGCTGGAGGATTTCAGGCGGCTCAGCCAGTGGCAGCTGCCCCTCACCCCCTACACCGGCGAGTGCGACGAGGATCTGCTGCAGCGCGTAGCAGCCAATTACACTCAGGGCATAACAGTGACCGCACCCGGATTTTACGGGCCGCAGTGCCGCAAGCTGCGCCTTCCGTTGGCACAGGGCGACTTTGTGCAGCGGCTGCTGAACCGCTCGTTCCAAGGCATCCCCTACACCAACCTTGAGATGGAGACCGCCGGCATCTACGGAATGGGACGCGCACTTGGACATAAGACATTGAGCCTGAACGTGGGCGTGGCCAACCGCGCCACCGGCGAGTTCAGCAAGGGCCACAACGATGCGCTGATGCAGCTTTTCGAGGAGGTTGTTTCACGCTTTTGAACTGAATCAGATACCATAATAACAAATAACATAAGACATGAAAAGATTTGCAATCATACTGAACGGATGCGGCTCCATGGACGGCTCCGAAATACATGAAAGCGTCAGCGTGATGTACGCCATCGACCGCAACGGGGCGCAATACCGGATTTTCGCACCCGACATTAACCAGCACCAGGTTGTCAACCACCTGACCAAGGAGGTGATGCCGGAACAGCGCAGCTGCATGGTTGAATCGGCCCGAATCGCCCGGGGAGAGGTCTCCCCACTGTCGGAACTCCGCATGGAGGAATTTGACGCACTGGTTTTTCCAGGCGGTTCCGGAAGTGCCAAGAACATCTTCACATACCTGCTGGACGGGGAAAACTTCAAGGTGAATGAGGACATTGCCGGAATTATCCGGGCATTCCATGCGGCAGGCAAGCCGATAGGGGCAATGTGCATCGCCCCGCTGATGGTCGCCCGAGTGATTGAGGGTGCGACCGTCACCATGGGGAAGGATCCGAAGACATCCTCCATCGTGGAGAAAATGGGAGGGCACGCCCTGCCGACACAGCATGGCGAAGTGGCACACGACCGGCGCAACCGTATTTTCTCCGTCCCCTGCTACATGCTGGAATCACGGATTTCAGACATCTTCACCGATGCGGACTGCATGATACAATCCATGCTGCAGAACATGTAAGACCTGAACAAACACCTTCTTTTTGAATTATGCGTAAAATCCTGATTGACGCGCACACGCATTCGGTGGCCTCCGGGCACGCCTACAGTTCCATACAGGAGATGGCGCAGGCCGCAGCCGAAAAAGGGCTGCAGGTCCTGGGCATCACAGAGCACGGTCCAAGCATTCCTGGCACCTGCCCTCTGATTTATTTCAAGAACATGTTTGTCGTGCCGCGCATGATGTACGGGGTACGGCTGCTGATGGGCTGCGAAATCAACATTCTGGACAACAACGGCACCCTTGACCTGAATGACGAATACATCGGACGTCTTGACATTGCCATCGCCGGAATCCATGTAAACTGCTGGAAAGGCGGCACCCGCGAAGAGAACACGGAAGGTATGCTGAAGGTGATCCGCAACCCGCGCATACACATGATATGCCATCCGGGGGACGACACGGCGGAACTCGATTTCGAACCGATAGTCATTGCGGCCAAAGAGACACATACACTACTGGAAATCAACAACCATTCCCTCGCACCGGAACGCAAGCGCACAGCCGCGCACGACCACAACCTCACACTGCTGCGGCTCTGCAAAAAGCACGGCACCCCCATCATGCTGGGAAGCGACGCGCATGTTTCATTCCAAATTGCAGACTATGAAAGGCTCTGGCCGCTGTTAGCGGAAACGGACTTCCCGGATGAGCTGGTCATGAACTACCGGCCCGAACGCTTTTTCAGCTACCTGAACATTCCCGAAAACATAGGCGATACAGGCTTGCCCACATCGGCTCCACACATGTAGCCGTGTCAGGCAAATTTTACCGCCGGCTGTTTTCCACAAACACAAGGTAATACCCGTCGGCAGGGTCACCCATGCCCACACTTGGAGTGTAAAGATACACCGCCACCTTTTTGGCAGTACGGCCGTAATACCACTGGAAAGCCTCCATGGGGGTAATGGTCTGCCAAATCCGCTTCAGCTCATACTCGTCCGTCACTGTATAATGGGAGCCACCGTCAAAGAACGAAAAACGGCTTTGTCCAGGATAGATAATATCCATCATGTTGCTACGACATGTAACAAAATCTTTAGGATATTCCATCTTGCCGCAGCCTGCCCATACAATTGAACCGTTGAAAAGCAGGTTGCCGGAATCTTTCCGTCCGTAATAGAGTTTGATATAGCCGAAATCACACGGATCCTTGTATTCCGTACAGAATGGGATGGTGTCCGCATCTGACAAGGCATCAGCAATTTTAACTGTAGAATATCCCATAAACTTGAATGTCATATAATCAACCTTCATAACCAGAATGTCATTCTCCTTCCCGACAATGTGATCCACCATCGGGAGCTCAGGCTCCTTACGCAATGCCAGACGGTTGGAGACCTGAACTTCCAAACCCTTAACATATTGCCTCCAACAAAAAGTAAAATGATACTCAAAACCATTGTTTTCCACAAGCTGCGCATACATCGATAATTCGTTCTGGAATTGCAGCCTGTCCACATCAGCCATGAATGAATCAAAATCCTCGTAGCTCTTCTTGACGTTGTCAGCAGACGAGCTGAAACCAACCCGAACCATATTCTTCAGATTCGTTACCGCCCTGAATTCCGCCAACCATCGTTTGAAGACAGATTTCATCGTGTCGAAGTTCTGGACATTCACATATAGCGAACCTTCGTATATCACATTGGTGTCATTATAATCATAACCGATAGTCCATACCGAAAATTCTTTATTGTAACCGTTTTCCTGTTTCAGGAAACGGCCTTCCCTGTTCGGTTTCGGAACCAATCCCCAGCTCCCGGCACTTTCCTTGAAATAACGGTAGCTTTTTCCGACGGAATATTTCACCAAAGCAAATTCATTGTCCGTAGGAACCGTATTCCCAACCGGTTCATCTTTCTGGCACCCGACCAAAGCACCTGACAGCACCAACACTGACAAAGCAACTGCAAAAAACGAATGTTTCATGATACCCTGTTATTATGATTAATACATTGATAAAACGTTTGGGTATGCCCAAATATTACAGGGCATCAAAAAAAATTTTCTCTTGAAAGAAAGACTCGACCTCTTCACAGGCCGCAAGAACATCCATCAGATATTTTTTGCTATACTCATCCATAAACCAAAACCTTTGTCCTATCAACATTATTACGGAATACAGGATTGCGTATGGCTTTATCCTCAACCAAATCCACCTCCCTTTCAAGCAACTCGCTCAAAGCTTTCTGAAAAGAGAAAAAATTGTCCGCATAAAGCTCAAGTGGCAGCGACTTGAACGAAACCAAAAAATCTATGTCGCTCTCGCTGTTGAACCGTTCTGTCAGCACAGAACCGAACACCGACAACGCCGAAACCCCATGCGATTTGCACAACTGTGCAATCGCTTCCCTGTTAGAATCAATTATAAACATATTTTGATAACGCGGAACAACCCGTGATATTGTAAAAAGATGAAAAAAAAGTGGCAGCCTCGTTTCATATTGATATTTTTGTTACTTTTGCACCCGATTTCAAAACGAAATCACGAAGCGTTATGCTTTTCTTGTGAATAGAAACGTGAGAAACTTCTAATTGATAGCAAGAAAGTGTAATAGGCTCGCGGTTTGGCGTGGGCTGATTGCGACTTTTTCTATCAAAGGTAATTCTCACGACCTCTATTCAAAGAAGTAGTGTATCAGTACCACGCTTCTTTTTTGGTCAAATCACGCTCCTGCGGTACTGAAGGGCAAAAAGGTTGCACCCGACACGGAAACAGGGTAAAACAAATGACTATAAAAAATTTTCTTTCAGCATCTATCTTCTCTTTTGTTTTGACAGGATGTACAGTAAATGCAAAACTAATTGGAGAAATCAACATGATTTCAAATAGAAATATAGATCATAATACTGAATATCAACTATTGTCAAGATATCAAGGTGCTAACCGAAATCAAATGATGTCATCAAGATGTGTCAATATACAGGATGCCATTAATCAGACGGTAAAAGAAGTTCCTGGAGGAGAATATCTTATGAATGCAAAAATCTATTTGGTAAACAACATGTATTACGTTGTAGAAGGAGATGTGTGGGGCATACCTGTAACAGGTGTTACATTTTCAGGATACTACAAAATAGGTGATATGGTTTCATGGAAAGCAGGATTAAACATTTTTAAAGAAGGGAAAATTGTTGCAATTGGTAACAATCATAAATACTACGTTATTGAAGACGAAAAAGGGTTAAAGTACAATGTAAAAAGAGAAAACATTCTTCAAACGCAAGAATAAACTATACAACACTTTGATTCATCTTTATCATACCGCTATCCCCGTCCGCATCACATCATCGTAGAGCGGAGAGGGATGCTCCATGGAGATAAGCACAGGTTCTATCAGCAGACTCACCTCATCAACATCATGCCACAAAGCCTTGGACAGTTCCAATTTGCGGTCTCCATAGGAGGAAACGACCACCGCCACATCGATATCACTGTCCTTATTGGCATTACCTTTGGAATAAGAACCATAAATTAGAACCTTTGGTTCCTCTGAAAAATGTTTCAAAATAATATGTTTGTACTTGCGTACAAGTTCTATTGCCTCGCTGCGAGTGAGAGTTGTTCCTTTATCCATATCTGCAATGCTTTGGTTTGATTAATGATATATCTGCACGCATCTTTGTTGAGCCTGCGAGCAATAGCATCTTTAGTCTCAGGGTAACGTGCCTCAATGTTATAAGTACTCACAGTGTTTAGAAAATCTTTCTGCTGTTCACTCATTATACCATAAAGCCCACTACCAGCAGCAAGACGCTTATGGCTATGGATATATGGAGGTTCTTCCTCTTGTGTTGCACACCAAAAAGCCTTTAACGTCTTTTCTATCACCTGATGACACATGAAAGCAACATAAAGCCAACGACCAGTTGAATACATCGCCTCTGCCGTTTCCAAATCATAGTCAGCAATACTGAGCCAATACTCTATCCTTTCTTCTTTATTCATAGCATTTGGATAACGCAGAATAATCCGTGATATTGTAAAAAGATTAAAAAAAAAAAGTGAACCATCCGTGGATGGTTCACTAGAAAAAACCAGGCGACGACCTACTCTCCCACACGGGTGCAGTACCATCGGCGCGGGCGGGCTTAACTTCTCTGTTCGGAATGGGAAGAGGTGGGGCCCCGCCGCTGTTGCCACCTGATAAGCGGACAA
>JAEEGG010030142.1_pt1 | contig 10089 bp, 9 predicted proteins | sample 9134161 | NCBI WGS metagenome assembly JAEEGG01 (sample SAMN16246543, study PRJNA631951) | gut metagenome | biome: gut microbiome; feature: rumen; material: CR-attached | host: Bos | place: Iran: Karaj | collected 2018-10 | reverse complement strand
TTCTGAAGTGGTGACATTTTTGGAGTGGAAATGTCGTCAGTTCAGTTGTTTCGGTGTCTTAATTACAATAAACATGCTGTTATCATTATATATATGTTTATCAGCAAATATTATATCTATTTTAAAGGAGAAATGTTATGTACAAGACATTCGAGATGGACCTTGCCGGCAGAAAATTAAGAGTTGATGTCGGAAGAGTTGCAGCACAGGCTAATGGTGCAGCATTTATGCACTATGGAGATACAGTTGTATTATCAACAGCAACTGCATCAGAGAAACCAAGAGAGGGAATTGATTTCTTCCCATTGTCAGTTGAGTATGAGGAGAAATTATACTCAGTTGGTAAGATTCCGGGAGGTTTTAACAAGAGAGAGGGTAAGGCAAGCGAGAATGCTATCCTTACATCACGTGTTATTGACCGTCCTATGAGACCATTATTCCCTAAGGATTATAGAAATGATACAGCAATTAACGCATTAGTACTTGCTGTTGACCCAGATATTTTACCTGAAATACCAGCATCTGTTGGTGCATCAATTGCCCTAAATATTTCAGATATTCCTTTTGATGTTTTAGTAGGAACTGTAAAAGTAGGTATTGTTGATGGAGAAATCGTTCTAAACCCAGATTTAGCACAAAGAGAAAAATCTATTCTAGATTTAACAGTATCTGCAACTCCAGATAAAATTTGTATGATTGAAGCTGGAGCAAACGAAGTACCAGACGATAAAATGCTTGAAGCTATTAAAGTAGCTCATGAAGAAATCAAAAAGCTTTGTGAATTCATTCAAGGCATAAAATCTGAAATTGGTAAACCAAAAGCAGAATATAAATCTTTTGCAATACCAGAAGATTTAGCAGCATTCATTAAAGATATCGCTTATGATAAAATGAAAGAAGCTGTACAAACAGTAGATAAAAACACAAGAGATGATCAAGTATCTGCTGTAAACGATTTCGTAATTGAAGAATATAAAGCAAAATACGGAGAAGAAACATACGAAGAAAATAAATCTATGGTAGCTGAAGCTTTATACAAAGCAGAAAAACAAGCTGTAAGAGATTTAATCATCAAAGAAGGTAAACGTGTTGATGGAAGAAAAGATGATGAAATAAGACCACTTAGTGCAGAAGTTGGACTATTTGAAAGAGTACACGGAAGTGCATTATTCTCAAGAGGACTAACTCAAGTACTATCTATGGTTACTTTAGGTTCTACTTCAGATGTTCAAGAAATTGATGGACTAGATGAAGAAGAAACAAAAAGATATATGCATCATTACAACATGCCTCCATACTCAGTAGGTGAGGCAAGAGCTTCTCGTGGACCAGGAAGAAGAGAAATAGGACATGGAGCTTTAGCAGAACGTGCTCTAGAACCAGTTATACCTTCTCAAGAAGAGTTCCCATATACAATAAGAGTTGTATCAGAAGTATTAAGCTCTAATGGTTCAACATCACAAGGAAGTGTTTGTGGATCAACTCTTGCACTTATGGATGCAGGTGTTCCAATCAAAGCTCCTGTTGCAGGTATCTCTACTGGACTATTTACTAAGAATGGTTCAACAGATGACTATATCATGGTAACAGATATTCAAGGTATTGAAGACTTCTTTGGAGATATGGACTTTAAAGTTGCTGGAACAAAAAATGGTATTACAGCTATTCAAGTAGATATAAAAATTGATGGCTTATCATATGAAATAATAGAAGAAGCTTTTGCAAGAACACATAAAGCTAGAAACTATATTTTAGATGAAGTAATGTTAAAAGCTTTACCAGAACCAAGACCACAAGTATCAAAATACGCACCAAAAATTGAGATTATTAAAATTAATCCAGAAAAAATTGGAGCAGTTATTGGTTCAGGCGGAAAAACAATTAACAAGATTATAGATGAAACTGGAGTTAAAATTGACATTGAAGATGATGGTACAGTTTATGTTGCAGGTGTTGATCAAGAAATGTTAGACAAAGCAATTACAATAATTGAATCATTAACTAAAGATGTTGAATTAAATGAAGTTTACATGGGAAAAGTTACTAAAATATTCCCATTTGGAGCTTTAGTAGAAATACTTCCAGGAAAAGAAGGTTTATTACATATTTCTAAAATTTCTAAAGAAAGAGTAGAAAAAGTAGAAGATGTTCTAAACGTTGGAGATGAAATTTTAGTTAAAGTTATAGAACTTGGAAAAGAAGACGGAAAATTCAGTCTATCAGCAAAAGACGCAATGAAAGTTTAGAGGTGTTTAGATGCAAGTATATGCATTTGTTGGAAAAACAGGAACAGGAAAAAGCTATAATGCTTTAAAAGTTGCAAAGTCATATGATATTAAATATATAATAGACGATGCTATATTAATTAATGAAACTAAAGTAGTAGCTGGAAGATCAGCAAAAACTGAGGCGAGTAAAATCGCTTCAGTTAAAGCTGCTATTTTCTTTTATGAAGATAGAAGAAAAGAAATGATCGCTGCTATTAAAAAAGAGAAAATAGATAAAATCCTACTTCTTGGTACATCAGACGAAATGGTAGCAAAAATTGCAGAAAACTTAAAACTCGGACCTATACAAAAGACAATTTATATAGAAGACATTGCTACTCCTGAAAAAATAGAAGAAGCAAGAAAATCTAGAAATGAAGAAGGAAAACATGTTGTACCAGTACCTACATTTGAAATAAAAAAACAATTTAGTGGCTATTTTATAGATCCACTTAGAATGTTTGATATCTATAGACGTGAGTCAAGTAACATGTATGAAGCAGAAAGTTCTGAAAAGACAATTATAAGACCAACTTATAGTTATCTTGGAAAATTTAGAATTTCAGACAATGTTATAAAAGAAATAATAACTCATGTTGTAGGAGAAATTGAAGGTGTATACAAGGTAGAAAAAGTATTTACAGAGAAGTATATTGACGGAATGAGAATTGAAATGGATTTAAAAATTGTGTTTGGAAAGAGTATTCCTGAAGTAAGTAAAAATGTGCAAAAAGCAACAGCACAAACAATAGAAAATATGACAGGAATAAACTTATTTGGAATAGACATTAATATTGTTGGTATTTCAAGAATATCATAATTTTGAAAATCTTGTGAAATACAAGTTATAATGTTGAAATACATTATTTTTTGTAGTAAAATGTACGCGAGGGTGATAAAATGGAGACTATTAGATTTGCAGAAAAGCGAAGAACATCAAAGTGGCCTGCTATTATCGTAACATGTTTTTTGATATTAGGAGGATGCTTTGTAGCATATTTAATAAATTTTGAGGATAATCCTAGAATGTTAGGATTCTCTGGAGAAGTGGCAATGAATGAATCAAACGGGCTTGAAGAAGTTGGTTTATCTGATGCAGAAAAATTAGATCAACTTATGAATTTGAACTATGAAGTCAAAGACGTAAGTACATCAGACCAATCAACACCAAACTTTGTTAGTAACATTCATGTACCAAACATCTATGTAGATGGTAAAGAAGTAGAAGAGATAAACTCAAAAATTAAAGATGAATATAACAAAAGATTTGAAACATTAAAAGAACAAATGGTAAAAGCAGAAAGCAAATATTCTTTTAATGTTACATACACATATTATGAAAATATTATTGGACTTAAAAAAATAGTATCTTTAGTAGTTAAACAACAAATAATTGACGCAGATTCACAAAAAGTTACTTCAGAAAAAATTACAGTATATAATGTAGACTTATCTTCTAAAGCAACTGTGGATATGAATACAATTGCACTAGATATTTTTGGAAAAGACTATAAAGACATTATGAAAAAACAAGTTAAAGAATATATCATTTCAAAAGGATATGTTAAAGAATCAGATTACAACTATGAAATAACAGGCCTTGAAAATTACTATATTCAAGAAGGTAAATTCCATATAGCTTTTAATGGCGAAAACGATGGTATTACAAAAAAAGCTGAAGTTATAGATATTGTAATAGAAAAAGTAGACAATTAGGAGGCAGTAAATAATGATAGATTCAATGGAAAAACTAGTTAATTTATGCAAAAACAGAGGAATCATATATGCAGGTTCAGAAATATACGGTGGACTTGCAAACACTTGGGACTATGGTCCACTAGGTGTTGAACTTAAAAATAATGTAAAATCTGCTTGGAGAAAAAAATTCATACAAGAAAACAAATATAATGTTGGACTTGATGCAGCAATTCTTATGAACCCACAAACATGGGTTGCATCAGGACATGTTGGTGGATTTAGTGATCCATTAATTGACTGTAAAGAATGTAAAACAAGACATAGAGCAGACAAGCTAATTGAAGAATGGGCTTTTTCACAAGGTAAAGATATGATAGCAGATGGTATGACAGACGAGCAACTATCTAACTTTATCGTAGAAAACCAAATCCCTTGTCCAAAATGTGGTAAAACAAACTTTACAGATATTAGAAAATTTAATCTAATGTTTAAAACATTCCAAGGTGTTACAGAAGATAGCACAGCTACAATATATCTAAGACCAGAAACAGCTCAAGGTATATTTGTAAACTATAAAAATGTTATGAGAACAACAAGAAGAAAACTTCCTATGGGTATTGCCCAAGTTGGTAAAGCTTTCAGAAACGAAATAACACCTGGTAACTTTACATTTAGAACAAGAGAATTTGAACAAATGGAACTTGAATTCTTCTGCAAACCTGGAACTGATCTAGAATGGCACGAATATTGGAAAACATTCTGCAAAAATTGGTTATTAAGCCTAGGTATGAAAGAAGAAAACATGAGACTTAGAGACCATTCACCAGAAGAATTATCTCACTATTCAAATGCAACAACAGATATTGAATTCTATTTCCCATTTGGATGGGGAGAACTTTGGGGTATAGCAGATAGAACAAATTTTGACCTATCTCAACACCAAAAATTCTCTGGAGAGGATATGTCATATACTGATCCTGAAACTAACGAAAAATATGTACCATATTGTATAGAACCATCTCTTGGTGCAGACAGGGTTGCACTTGCATTTCTTGCAAATGCATACGAAGAAGAAAAAGTATCTGAAGATGATACAAGAGTAGTTTTACATCTTCATCCATACTTAGCACCAATGAAAATAGCTGTACTTCCACTATCTAAAAAATTAGCAGATGGTGCAAAAGAAATACAAGAAATGCTATCTAAAAAATACATGGTAGATTATGATGAATCTCAATCTATAGGTAAAAGATATAGAAGACAAGATGAAATTGGTACACCATATTGTATAACTTATGACTTTGAATCAGAAGAAGATAAATCTGTTACAATTAGAGACAGAGACACAATGGAACAAGTAAGAGTAAAAATTGCAGATCTAGATTCTTGGTTTGAAGGTAAATTTGATATATAGTACTTTTGTAAGGGGGAGATTTATATGAAAAGTAGTAAAAAAGAAAATGCAGCATCAACAAGAACAATTACAGCATACGTAGTTGCTGGAATTATTATCTTTACAATGGTATTCTCAGTGTTTGCATCACTTGTATATGCAATTAAATAGTGAGGTGGAGAAGCCATGCAAAATGTTATAAGATATCTTAGTAGAGTATTTAATGTAATAGTAGATACGCTAAATCTAACAAGTCCTGTAAGATATGTTATTACAGCAATAGATATTATATTAGTTATTGCAATAATAATATACTTAGCAAGAATAATAAAGAAAACTAGAGCAGGACAAATATTTAAAGGATTAGTACTTCTAGCTATAATATATATAATTGCAAAATTATCTCATATGGTAATTTTAAGCTTTGTATTAGATAACTTTATGAGTTATGGTATCATATTACTAATAGTAGTATTTCAACCAGAACTTAGAAATGTATTTGAAAAATTAGGTAGAAGCAAAATAGTAGATGTTTTTGATGTAGACAACAATATCATGGTAAAACATGCTATTTCTGAAACAACAAAAGCAGTTGAAATAATGTCAATGAAACAAATTGGTGCATTAATAGTATTTGAAAGAAGCACTAGAGTATCAGAAGTAATGAAAGAAGGAATACCAATTAATGGTAAAGTTACATCTGAACTTCTTCAAAACATATTTATGCCACGTACTCCACTTCATGATGGAGCAGTAGTTATTTCAGGATCTGAAATGCTAGCAGCAAAATGTATCTTACCACTTGCTTCTGAAGTATCAGTTCCTAGAAACTTAGGAACAAGACATAGAGCAGCAGTTGGTATAACAGAAATCTCTGATGCACTAGTTGTAGTGGTATCTGAAGAAACTGGTACAATATCACTTGCTGAAGGTGGAAAACTAATTAGAGACTTGACAGCAGATTCTTTAAGAGATTTACTTACTAAAAAATTAGATAGAACAAAAACAAACGTAATAAAAAACATTGTTAAAAAGTAATAATAAACTTAGGATATTCATATATAACATTTAGGTGTTGTATATGAATATTCTTTTTATGTGTAAAAGAGCAAATAATAAAGAGAAAATTATTAAAAAAATAAATTTTAATAGCAATAAAATAATTAGCTTAAAAATTGATGAGAAAAGATTTAGTAACAAGTTAGTCGGATATACAATAAAAATGCTTTTAAAATGGCATTTTGGAACAGACAAAACATATGTTGTAATGAGTGACGAGTTTGAATCAAATATTAAAGCAATAAAATATATAAAAAGTGTATTAAAAAATATAATTATAGTAACAGATCAAAATAACTTACTCAAAAATGATTATATATATATTAATGAATATATTAATGAAAAAGAATTAAAGAGAAAAGATATTAAAGTTTTAGTAATAATAGATAGAATTTCAAATATTGAGAAAGAAAAAATCAAGGAATTAATTGGAAAATACAAAGTTGTAGATATATATTCAACTAGAAAAAACGAAAATTTAGATAGATTTGTTGACGAGTTAAACAATAATTTAGGAACAACAATTCAAATTCTTGACAAAATTGAGTTAAAGTATTATAATATTCTCCTTGTATTCTCTCAAGAATACATAAATATTAAACATAATAGCTCATTCGTTTTAGACTATAATAATAGTAATTTAGATGTAAAATCTAATACATATCTAGTATATATAAACAACAAAGAAAAAATAGAAATGTTATTAAGGAAACTAGATATAAATTCTCAAAATTTCAAATGCACAAAGTTAGGAAAATTATGTATCCACCTAAAGTGGAATAATGCTTGACATATAGTGTATAATATTATTGTTAAATTTTAAGGGGGAACATTTATGGAAGATAGAGAAATAATGTTAACAGAAGAAGGATATAAAAAATTAGTAGACGAATTACAATATCTAAAAGGACCTAGAAAAATGGAGGTCGCTGAAAGAATTAAAATAGCAAGAGAATTCGGAGATCTATCTGAAAACTCAGAATATGAAGAAGCTAAAAATGAACAAGCTATACTTGAAACTAAGATTGCTGAAATGGAAGCTACAATAAGAAAAGCAAAAATTGTTGCAGACAATGAAATTTCTACAAAAGAAGCAGGAGTAGGAACTCAAGTAACTGTTTATGATTATGAATTCGAAGAAGAAATCACATATAGTATCGTTGGAGCAACTGAAGTAAATATTGCAGAAAATAAAATCTCTAATGAATCACCAGTAGGAAAAGCTATGATGGGTAAAAAGAAAGGTGAAGACTTCGAAGTTGAAACACCAGCAGGTGTTGCAAAATACAAAATAGTATCAATCAAAAGATTATAAAATTAAAGTTTAGGAGTGAGCGCAAATGGGAGATATTAGTGAATTAAAGAGAGTTCGTTTAGAAAAAGAACAACTATTACAAGATCAAGGGATAAATATACATCCTGAAAGATATGAGGTTACACATAGCCTTAAAGATTCAAGAGAACTTGCAGATGGCACAAAAGGTGTTAGAGTTGCCGGACGTGTTTTATCTAAAAGAAAAATGGGTAAAATTAGCTTTTTAGATTTAAGAGACATTGAAGGTAAAATCCAAGTCGTAGTTAAAAGAGACGATATTGGAGAAGAAAAATATAAACTATTACACGCAACAATCGACGTTGGAGATTTTATGGGTGTTGAAGGTGAAATATTTACAACTCAAGCTGGTGAAAAATCTATTCAAATGGTAGATTATGAATTTTTAGGTAAAGCAATAAGACCTCTACCAGAAAAATTCCATGGTATATCTAACCAAGAAACTCTATATAGAGAAAGACATCTAGATTTAATTATGAATGAAGAAACTAAAAAACGTTTCTTACTTAGATCTAATTTCATTAAATTAATGAGAGAATTTTTATGGGAAAGAGGATTTATTGAAGTAGATACTCCTGTATTACAAAATACACCATCAGGAGCTACAGCAAGACCATTCATTACTCATCATAATACATATGATGCAGATGTATACCTAAGAATATCTCCTGAATTAACTCTAAAGAAGTTAATTGTTGGTGGTTTTACAAATGTATTTGAAATAGCAAGAGACTTCAGAAACGAAGGTGTAAGTGTTAACCACTTACAAGACTTCACAATGATTGAAGGATATAGTGCATATTATAACTATAGAGATAACATGAAACTATTAAGAGAAATGGTTATATACATTATTTCTAAGTTATATGATGGAAATACAACAGTAAATATATCTGGAACAGATATAGATTTTGGACAAGAATGGGATGAAGTATCATTTAGAGATCTTTTAATAAAAGATTGTGGAATAGATATAGACAAGTTCCCAACAGCTGCAGAATTACTAGCAGAAATAAGAAGAAACAATATCGTTCTAGATGAAGATAATATTGAGCAATTAGGAAGAGGTAACTTAATAGATACATTATACAAAAAAGTATCTCGTCCATATATAATTAAACCAACATATTTAACTGGTCATCCAACTGACCTATCACCACTAGCAAGAAGTAATGATGATAATCCAGATTACGTAGATAGATTCCAACTTATTGTTAATGGACAAGAAATAATTAACGGATACTCTGAGCTTGTAGATTCAGAAGAACAAGAAAAGAGATTTATTGAACAAAACACTCTAAAAGAAAATGGAGACGAAGAAGCTATGTCTATAGACCACGAATACATCAAAGCTATGGAATATGGTATGCCACCAATTTCTGGATGGGGTCTTGGAATTGATAGATTCTTACAATTCTTAACAAGTAGCTACAACATTAGAGACGTTGTATTATATCCACTTCTAAAAAGAAGAGATAATGTCGAAGATGACGAGGACGAAGAAGTAGAAGAATAATATTCACTCCTAGTAGAAATACTAGGAGCTTTTTTTAATTGACTACACTCATAATTTATGCTAAAATTATAGTGTAATTTAAAAAGGAGAAATACATTATGAGTAAAATTAAAAATAACACTGGAATTACTTCTAAAGACTTTTATGAAGACTTTACAGAAGAAGTAGAAAAAGGAAAAAGAATTATTATATTTTTAAGTCATGGAGTAAGTTATGCAAAAGAGTATTCATTCTTAGCATATACAAACAAACAATTTAACAGAAAAAAAGATAAGTATATAGTAGCAATTAAACATTTAGATAGAATTGAATGCGAAAAAATGAAACCAATTGAAGTAATTGAAATACTTCAAAAAGATATAAATCAAGCATATGATGAATTTTCAAAAAGATATCCAGATGCAAAGCTAGAAAAACCTGCAGCAGTAACATATGCAATGGATTATAGCGAGAAAAACAAACGTGGTGAACTTATGGCTGTAGCTATTAAAAGAATAGATGAAGGATATGTAAGATCACAATTCTCTCCAATTATTAACTTAACAGAAAAACAATATAGAGGTCTAATAGGAGAAGATGACTCAAAAGATGGAATACTATTAAGAGACATCCTTACAGAAAAAAGACTAGGAATTGAACAATATGGCTTAGCTGGATACTTAACAGATGGAAAATTAAAAACGTATGATTTATATATGCAATCACTTTTAGATATTATTCCAAATTACAAAGGAATAGGGGAAAACAAAAAGAGAAAAATGGTATATGCAAATTATAGAGCAAGTATGAGAGCATATTTATTCTCAATAAAAACAGACGAAGA
>JAEEGG010030135.1_pt1 | contig 10091 bp, 3 predicted proteins | sample 9134161 | NCBI WGS metagenome assembly JAEEGG01 (sample SAMN16246543, study PRJNA631951) | gut metagenome | biome: gut microbiome; feature: rumen; material: CR-attached | host: Bos | place: Iran: Karaj | collected 2018-10 | reverse complement strand
CGAGGCGTATGAAATGCTGGTGGGCCACTTCAGTACGGACAAGAATTTGCGCAACACCGTACTGCAACGCCAAACCGAGAAGGAACAGGAAAAGGTAAAACGAGACAACGAAAAAGCGGCCGCCAAGGAAAGAAAGGCACAGGAGGTCATCAAAACCGAAGTGCCCGACGAAATCAAGCCCCAGTTCAAAACGGTAGGCAAGATTGACTTGACACCAAAGCCCAAAGCGCCCAAGGCTAAGGAACGGCCCAAGCAGGAGGCTCCTAAGACGGTCCAACCCAAAGATACAAAATTTGAAGCCAAGCCTAAGCAGAAGGAAAAAGAGGCTCCCAAAACTGCGGACGTGACGCCGAAACCACAACCCGAGACTCCCAAGGTTGAAAAGAAAACGTCAGAAACGAAGAAGCCGGAGCAGCCTCAAGCGGACACTTCCGTAACTGAAACGCCCCAAGTCGAAAAGGCGCAGGAAGAGGTGTTCCGTCTGGGTACACCCCCGACCATTACCGGCCCGAAAGTGCTCGGCTCCATAGACCTTTCGTCGATTAACGAGAACATGCGTCCTCGCAAGAAGACGAAGGAAGAAAAGCGCAAGGAACGCGAAGAGAAAGCCCGTCAGACAGCTCCGGCTACCGGACAAACTGCCACGGGACAACACAAGAAAAAGCGCAACCGCGTACAGGGCAGTAAGGTGGACATCACGACCGAGGCCAAGAAGGTGACCGACGACGGACGCCAAGACAACAAGCCGGGCTCCAGCGGACAGAACCAAAACCAGCGTAACCAAAACCAGCAGCGCGGCGGAAAGAAACAAAAGAAGAGCGAACTCGCACTGAAAACGCAAGTGTCGGACGAAGACGTGGCTAACGAGGTTAAGAAGACTCTGGCCCGACTGACGAGTAAGAAAAACTTTGCCAACAGTGCCAAGTATCGCCGTGAGAAGCGCGACCAAGTACGTGCCGCAACCGAGGAACGTCTGAACGAGGAAAGCCGGGAGAGCAAGATATTGAAGTTGACGGAATTCGTGACAGCCAATGAACTGGCCAGCATGATGAACGTTCCCGTGACCAAGGTCATCGGTACTTGCATGAGTATCGGTATGATGATTAGCATCAACCAGCGCATGGATGCGGAAACCATCAATCTGGTGGCCGACGAGTTTGGCTTCCAAACAGAATATGTGAGCGCTTCTGTCTCGGAAGCCGTTCATGAAGAGGAGGACAACGAGGAAGACCTCGAACCGCGTGACCCGATTGTGACCATCATGGGTCATGTGGACCACGGTAAGACCTCATTGCTCGACTACATACGCAACTCCAACGTGATTGCCGGTGAAGCCGGAGGCATTACGCAGCACATTGGCGCCTACAATGTGGAGCTTGAGAACGGACGTCACATCACTTTCCTTGATACTCCGGGTCACGAGGCTTTCACAGCAATGCGTGCCCGTGGTGCCCAAGTCACCGACATAGCCATCATTATCATTGCGGCTGACGACGACGTGATGCCGCAGACCAAGGAAGCCATCAACCACGCCATGGCAGCCAACGTGCCCATCGTTTTTGCCATCAACAAGGTGGACAAGCCGACGGCCAATCCCGAAAAGATTAAAGAAACGCTGGCCAACATGAACTTCCTCGTGGAAGACTGGGGCGGCAAGTACCAGAGCCAAGATATTTCGGCCAAGAAGGGCATCGGTGTGAATGAACTGTTGGAGAAAGTACTGCTCGAAGCTGACATGCTTGAGCTGAAAGCCAATCCAAACCGTCGTGCTACGGGTACGGTCATTGAGTCGTCGCTTGACAAGGGTCGCGGCTATGTGGCCACAATTCTCGTGAGCAACGGAACTCTGTATGTGGGCGACAACGTGATTGCCGGTACATGCTTCGGTCGTGTCCGTGACCTGAGCGACGAACGTGGCAAGCGCATCAAGAGTGTGGGTCCGGCCAAGGCTGCCACTCTGCTTGGCTTCAACGGTGCTCCTCAGGCCGGCGACACCTTCCATGTGATGGAAACGGAACAGGAAGTGCGTGACATCGCCAACAAGCGTCTCCAACTGCAACGCGAACAGAGTTTGCGTACCAGCCACCGTACCACGCTTGAAGAGATTGGCAACCGCATTGCCCAGGGTGGTTTCCAGGAACTGAACATCATCGTCAAGGGTGACGTGGACGGTTCCGTAGAAGCTCTGAGCGACGCGCTCATCCGGTTGTCGACCGAGAAGATTGCCATCAGTGTCATTCACAAAGCTGTGGGTCAGATAACGGAAAGCGATGTTTCGCTGGCTGCTGCTTCGCAGGCCATCATCATCGGTTTTCAGGTACGTCCCAGTGCCCAGGCCCGAAAGGAAGCCGAGCAGGAAGGTATCGACATCCGTCTTTATTCCATCATTTACGATGCCATCCACGACGTGAAGACGGCCATGGAGGGCATGCTCAAACCGATTATCAAGGAAGAATCGACAGCTACTCTCGAAGTACGTCAGGTTTACCGCATCAGTAAGGTGGGAACGGTGGCCGGCGCCTTTGTGGTCAGCGGTAAGGTAAGCCGTACCGACAAGGCCCGTCTTATCCACGACGGTATTGTGAAGTATACCGGTGAAATCAATGCTTTGAAACGTTTCAAGGACGATGTGAAGGAAGTAACCCAAGACTTCGAGTGCGGTATCAGCCTATTGAACTGCAACGACATCCAGGAGGGCGACACCATTGAAACCTTCCGTGAGATAGAAGTGAAACAGAAACTGTAACCTGCAATGATAGACATAGTCATATTGATCATTGTCGTTTGGGGCGCTTGGCAAGGCTGGCGCCGCGGCTTGCTCAAAGAAGTGGTCTCTATGACCGGTTTCTTTGTAGGTTTGCTTATCGCTTACCTTTTCTACGACACCTTTGGCGCGTACCTGGCTCCGGCCTTGTCGGGCAATCCCGGCGTGGCGAAATATCTGGGTTACGTCTTGGCTTTTGTCGCCATTTGGATTGTGGTACCCATGGTGTTGGGTATCGTGGCCAACGTGCTCACGAAATCGCTCAAGTGGCTTCGCATGGGGTGTCTCAACTCAATCCTTGGCCTGTTGGTCGGTGTGTTGAAGTATGTGCTTCTACTGAGTTTCGTATTCTGTGCCATGGAGCTCTTCGGCATCATCAGCCAGGAGAAGCGCGACGCTTCCTACCTCTATGGTCCTGTCACTTCTGTGGCGCGTCCGTTCTTCGAGGGCAAGCGTCCTTTGCTCCCTGTCGACCGTCAGAAGGATGAGCCGCAGGACACACTTTATGTGGACATGCACCAGCGGAGTGCGCGTTTGACAGATTAAGATGAGCAAAGACGGAAACCGCCTGGTGCGCGACGTGGCCGAGAAGAAGTATGAATACGGCTTCACCACGGACATCGACACCGAAATCATTCCCGTAGGTCTCAACGAGGATGTCGTACGCCTCATTTCCCAAAAGAAAGAAGAACCCGAATGGCTCCTTGAGTTTCGTCTCAAGGCCTTCCGTTATTGGCAAACGCAGCGTCAGCCCGAATGGGGCCACGTGCATTTGCCTGAGATAGACTATCAGGCCATTTCATACTACGCCGACCCCCGCGGCAAGAAGAAGGACGGACCCAAGGAGCTCGATCCCGAATTGGTCAAGACCTTCGACAAGCTTGGCATTCCCCTCCACGAGCGTCTGGCTCTGGGCGGGGTGGCTGTCGATGCCGTCATGGACTCCGTGTCGGTGAAGACCACATTTAAGGAGAAACTGGCCGAGAAAGGCATCATTTTCTGTGCCATCAGCGAGGCCGTGCGGCTTTATCCCGATCTCGTGCGCCAGTATCTGGGTACCGTCGTGCCCTACCGTGACAACTATTTCGCCGCTCTCAACAGTGCCGTCTTCTCCGACGGCTCCTTCGTCTATATACCCAAAGGCGTGCGTTGTCCCATGGAACTCTCCACATACTTCCGTATCAACGCCATCAACACCGGCCAGTTCGAACGCACACTCATCGTCTGCGACGACGGCGGTTACGTTTCCTATCTGGAAGGTTGCACCGCCCCGATGCGCGACGAGAACCAGCTTCACGCCGCCATCGTCGAAATTGTGGTGGGCGAGCGGGCCGAGGTCAAGTATTCCACCGTGCAGAACTGGTATCCTGGCGACGAACAGGGACGCGGCGGTGTCTATAACCTCGTCACCAAGCGCGGCCACTTGCGCGGTGAGGGCAGCAAACTCTCGTGGACACAGGTGGAAACGGGGTCGGCCATCACGTGGAAATATCCCTCGTGCGTCCTCTCGGGCGACAACTCCGTGGCCGAATTCTACAGCGTGGCCGTGACCAACCACCATCAGGAGGCCGACACCGGCACGAAGATGATCCATTTGGGCCGCAACACGCGCAGCACCATCGTCAGCAAGGGCATTTCCGCCGGACACAGCCAAAACTCCTACCGCGGACTGGTCAAGGCCGGTCCCAAGGCCACCGGCACGCACAACTACAGTTCGTGCGACTCCCTGCTGCTCAGCGACACCTGCGGAGCCCACACGTTCCCCTACATCGATGTGAACAATGAAACATCCGTCGTGGAGCACGAGGCCACCACATCCAAGATTTCCGAAGAGCAGCTTTTCTATTGCCAGCAGCGCGGCATCAGCCCTGAAGACGCCGTGGGGCTCATCGTCAACGGCTACGCCAAGGAGGTGCTCAACAAACTGCCCATGGAATTCGCCGTCGAAGCCCAGAAACTTCTGGCCGTCTCGCTCGAAGGCAGTGTGGGTTAAGCCGTGAAACTATAATTTGCCATCCGCCGCTATGGAACAGTCCGTAGCGGCGGAGATGGGTTTTGTAGGATCAGATAAGGGGTAATGGAGTCCCCAAAAAGCCCGTCTTACCTTATCACTCCCTATTTCATCGCCTTAATCATGGCAGACAAACAGAAGCGGCGTTTCGGATTTCCGAAACGCCGCCTTTAAAGTTTAAAGTAGGACGTAAGTCCGAAAGTAGCGAAGCGAAGGTAGCTATGAAATAGCCTGGCTATTTCATGGCTTTAATCACCGCCACGATATCGGCCGAGTCGATGACTTTGTCACCGTTCACGTCGGCCTTCATGTCTCCGTCGGGCATTTCTTTAATTACGGCCACGATGTCCGCCGAGTCGACTGTGCCGTCACGGTTCACGTCGGCAGGATTGCCTATCGTTACTTCTGCCGCGATGTTGCCGTCGCTGTCGACCACGGTACCGTTCTGCACTCTGCCGCCTTCGGGCACTACTATTCTGCAGTTTTCAAGTATAATATTCTTGCTGTTCTCTTTTATTGCCGCTGTTTCTCCTTCAGCATAAATGGCAGAATTATTTATGATAAGCCGTCCCCCCTCGCTAAAACCATAGATTCCGTTTTTGGTACTGCCCTTTGCACTTAATTGGACGTTTTCCAATGCAAGGTCAGCAGCGTGCCAGATACAAGCGTCGCTTTCTGTCGTTACTGTCAGGGGCCCGCCGGCAATGGTCGTGGAACCTCGTAATACCATTGCTATGGCAAATGAAGAAATCGTTATATTCTCTTTTACATAGATGGTCAAACCGTCTATCTCATTTTGAATGCCATATTCAACGTTGCCCCATTCTTGCGTCTCTCGATCGATAGTTTTTGTCAGAACGAGTTTGTTTTCCACCGGATCGTAACTGGAGCCGTTGTCACCTCTAATGTCAAGTCTGTTGGCGTCGGTCACTTGTATGCCGCCAACCCAGAGATTGTAGCTGCGGCCTATCTTCACCGTGTAGGCTCTTCTTCCTGTGGCATCCACGATTCTGTAGGGCATACCACTGCTCCCGCTCGTTTCAATTTTGCCGCCTTCAGGCTCCATGATGGAGCAGCCTTTCAGGGTGATTCCGCCGTGAAAATCGGCAATGGCATCGTCTTGCTCGGAGTGGACCTGTACACTGGCGTTACGGATGAGCAACTGTTCCTTGCTTGTGTAGTCGTAGCCCTTGATGCCGACGTTATACCTGCCGCTGACGGAAACATCCATAACAATGTTTTCAATAGTCAGCTTGGCGCCTTGCGACACCAATATACCATTGCCGCTGGTTGACTTTACCGACAGGAATCCTGGGCCCTGGATGGTAGTGTTACCGCGCAGGACCATGGCGGCCGAGCCGGTGCTGGTAACCATGAGGTCATTCTTGGCCACTTGTATGGTCAGGTTGGCGAGGTTGCTCCAGATGCCCTGCTTGTCGTTGCCGTGAATGCTGCTCTTCAGAGTAAGCGTGTTGGTCGTCGGGTCGTAGCTGGCGGCACCGTCGCCCAGGATGTCGTTCTGGTTGCTTTCGTCCACGGCCACACCGGCCACGCGGAGATTGACGGTTTTCGCACCTATCGTCACGTTCGTAGCCACGTTGCCGTCGGCGTCAACTATGGTGCCGTCTTTCACGGTGGCGCCGGCGGGCGACTGGATGACGCGGTTGTTGAGTTCAATCCCCTGGGCGAAGTCACAGACGGCACCTTTCGTTGATTCTATAGTAATTTTAGCCGTGCCTTCCACAACAAGTTTTTCTTGGCCTTTGCCGTAAATACCCTTGCCGTTGTTACCGTGGGCCTCTAACGTCAGGTCCTTGACCGTCAGCGTGGCGCCGCCGTCGATGTATATGGCATTTTCGGAGGAGTAGATGGCCAGTGTACCTGAGCCTCTCAGGGTGATGCCCTCATAGGAGACGATGCCTTTTCCGAACAGTCCGACGGTGGAGTCGACCTTGACAGTCAACCCGACAATGTCGATGTTTTCAATGGACGGGTAGCTTGTTTCCAAGATGGATTTTTTAAATAACAGCGTCTTGACGGTCGGGGCATAGCTGCATTCGCCACCACCCAGAATATCGTTCTGATTTCTTTCGGTTACTTTCCTGTCGCATACATAGAGGTCGTATGTTTTGATGCTTGATTCTGTGAAATAGCCGGGACTTGTCCATTTGCCTCTGTCGACATGGGCATATTCAGCGTCGTAATGCTCATAGTCATATACTGTACTTACACCTCCCTTGAGAGATGTACACTGCACAAACATCATCTTTGAAGAGGTCACTTTCGAAAGATTCCAGTTATTACCTACTACATAGATGGTTTGAAGTTTACGACAATAAGCGAACATCTGAGCCATGTCCGTAACGTTGTGCGTGTCAAAACTGGCCAAATCGAGGGTCTTGAGGCTTTCACACCTGTAGAACATATAAGCCATGTCTTCCACTTTTGTGGTGTTAAAGTATTTCAAGTCCAAACTTTCGAGGGCATTGCAGCCCTCAAACATTTCTTGCATATAGCGCACTTTGCCCGTTTTAAACGAACTACCTAACTTCAGGCTTTTCAAATTCACGCAATCACGGAACATGTCCTGCATGTTTGTGACGTTTTCGGTGTTGAAGCTGGTGAGATTCAACGACGAAATAATGCTGCATCCGTTAAACATGTGGGCCATGTTGGTGACTTCTCGGGTGTCAAGATTCCCAATATTCTCGATTTTCCTAAGCTTCTCCATGCCAGTGAACCAAGCATAGGTTATTGTCGGCTGATACGATTTAAACGAAGCATCGAACTTTACCGTTGTGGTTGCTTTGTAGCAACCGTTCTTTGCCGAGAGTGCCCAATCAGGAACCCCAGTCTGTTTAGATATATTGTAAGTTCGGCCCGAGCGTGATGCTCTCTGCGTGTCAAAATAGAACGTCAATGTGGAATCATTTTCCGTGTATACGGCATACGCTTCTTGAGCCATCGTGTTGGTGAGGCCCAACAGGGTGCAGAGCACCGAAAGGATGAAAATACGTTTCATTGTTCTTCGTTTTTGTGATTATTAGGCGCAAAGATAGGAATTTTTAATGAAAAATGAATGATGAACGATGAAAAAAAACAGAAACGGCGTTTCAAAATTCCGAGACGCCGTTTCGGGGAGCAGAAACACCGCCTTTGAGAGTCAAAATCCTATCTCTGTCGGTAAAATGTCTGAAAATAATTATTATAACATGTAGCTTTCGTATGACAGTCATAAGTATTCCATTCTTTAGGGAGTGTCTTCCACAAAAAATGCGTAATTTTGCACCCGTGTTGATTAAGAAACGAATAAAACGAATAAGATGAAGAAAAGAAGGATAATATGTTCCACTGCAATGACTCTAATATGGTCTGGGCTGTTATTCGCGCAGACTCCAACGTATGAGATTAACCATAAGTGTGGTTTGGAAGTCAATCAATTTTTACGTACCTATTATCAAGAAGGGCCAGCAGCCGCGTCAAAAGCATTTGGTCAGAATATTGAAGACCCCATGGTGTCATTGGTGTTGCGTTGTATTGACATGGAGGCTACCGTCCGTCAGCTGCAAGCACGAGGCGTTGAGTACAACCGTATATCTGACGGTGTCCTGACGGTCCGAGTGATGCCTGATAGAATTGAAGAACTGGCCAATTGGTCTTCAGTCAAGAAAGTGAGCGGTTTTCAGAAACGTCAGTTGCATTTGGACAAAGCCCGGGCCAGCACAAAAGTGGATGCGGTGCATAATGGTGAGAATTTGGAGACTCCTTTCACCGGTAAGAATGTGCTGATCGGTCTGTTGGACCAAGGTTTTCAGTATACGCACGCGGCTTTCCGTGTTTCGGATGATTCGAGCCGTATTGCTGCTGTGTGGAATCTTGCGGTGTCAGGACGGAAACAATTGCGTACTCAGTCTGAAATACTTGGTTCCGGTGTGGATGGCACTCGTGAGTCACATGGCACACATGTGGCAGGCATTGCTGCGGGTGGAAAATTGTATGGCAGTAAGACGTACTACGGCGTGGCACCCGACGCACAAATGGTGTTCATTGTAAGCAAGAACTTTGACGATGCCGACGTTTTGGACGGTATAAAGTTTGTGAGTGATATCGCAAGCGAGCGTAACATGCCTTGGATTGTGAATATGAGTTTTGGTACAAATTTCAGTCCGCACGACGGTTCGTCGGAGTTGTCGCGTGATATGGACGAGATGTTGGCCAAGAAGGGTGTCGTAGTGACATCTGCAGGCAATGACGGAGGGAACGTTTTGCATGCAAGCAGTTCGTTCGCTACAGGACATACGACATCGTATGTAGCTGTGGATGAGAAGTCACAGACATATATTTTTCTTTATGTAGTCGGTGACGGTCCGGAGCCGTTTACAGTTGCACCAGTGCTTTATAACAACGTGTCGAATATATACGTAACACGTAGTGAAACATTCTGGAAAAGTAAACTCACGGAGGAATATGGCGTGGACAGTGTGACGAACCGCTATTATTACCAGCTGATGCTCAATGCTTCGTCAACAAAGAGATTGTCCGGTTTGGAGGACTGTACCATTGCGTTCCAAATAGACGGCGCTCCAGGACATTACATCCATGCATTCCTTAATGGTAACGGTCCGCAGTTCGTCGCAGAAAAATCACGTTCCGCTACAATAGATGACATGATGTCGGTGGGTAGTCCTGCCGACACGAGGAGCGCTGTAACGGTGGGTTCTTATGTGACGAAAAACAAGTGGACGACATTGGAAGGCAAAACCTATGGTTATGTTGACGCCTCAGTTGTGAACGCCCTGTCTTCCTACTCTTCATTCGGTCCCATGGTTGATAGTACCTTGCTGAAGCCTGATGTGTGCGCGCCTGGACAAGGCCTCGTTTCATCAATCTATAAGAATAGTTCAGATTTTGTTTCTGATGTCAGTTCCATTGTAGAAAAAGTGAAAATGGGAATAACGGATTACTATTATGCAATTATGCAAGGAACGTCCATGTCGGCGCCCATGGTTTCAGGTATCATAGCCCTTTGGTTGGAAGCCAATCCTGCTTTGAATGAGAAACAGATACACGAGATTATTGCCGAAAGCAGTTCCCGCGATTATTGGACGGGTACCTGTTGGAATCCGAAATGGGGATATGGTAAGATTGATGCGTACGAGGGTTTGAAACTGGCATTAAAGAAAACGGGTATTTCGGCGAAACGCAATGTCGCAGAGCCAGTAAGTATTCGTAAAAGCGGTAAAATGTGGAAGGTATTGTTTAATGCGAATGAGACATTTGCTGACCTTTTGTTATGTTCTCTCGATGGCAAAACCC
>JAEEGG010030134.1_pt1 | contig 10091 bp, 7 predicted proteins | sample 9134161 | NCBI WGS metagenome assembly JAEEGG01 (sample SAMN16246543, study PRJNA631951) | gut metagenome | biome: gut microbiome; feature: rumen; material: CR-attached | host: Bos | place: Iran: Karaj | collected 2018-10 | reverse complement strand
GACCGTCCGTCCCGCCCTCTACATGGCTTGCGGCATCAGCGGCGCCATCCAGCACCTCGCCGGCATGGAGGAGAGCGAACTCATCATCGCCATCAACAAGGACAAGTTCGCACCCATCTTCCAAGTTGCCGACCTCGGCATCGTGGGCGACCTCCACAAGATCGTCCCCATGCTCACGGAGAAGCTCCGCACCATGCAGAAATAACCATTCCACGGTTTTGCATACAACAAAAAGCGTCACAAAATTGCTTTTGTGACGCTTTTTTGTTTGCTATATTAAAATTTATTCGTATCTTTGCATTATATTTAATACATCATATTTTATGCATTAAATAGAAAAACAGAGAAATATACATAATATATTATGCATAACGCATACACATTCGACCCCTACCCATTGCCGGTGACCATGCAGCGGTTAGCCGAAAACCTGAAAGCACGTCGGTTAGAGAGAAAACTCTCCACCAAAAGCCTGTCTGTAATAAGCGGTGTGCCGGCATCGTCAATCCAACGTTTCGAATTGAAGCATTCTATCTCGCTCGAGTCGTATGTCAAACTGGCAAAGGCATTGGGCTATTCCGAGGAGCTGATGCAGCTGCTTGCGGAGCCGAAATACGACACCATGGAGGAACTCTTGGAGATAAATAAAAACAAAAACCGTAAACGAGGCGTATGATTAAAAATATTTTAAGCGTCATTGTGTTGTTTCATGGACGCAAGGTAGGAACATTATCCATGGGTAACCAGTCGTGTTGCCAGTTCGAATATGACCGTGCTTGGCTGCGAGACGGCTTTTCCATCTCCCCCTTGCAGCTGCCGCTGAAGGCTGGCCTTTTCTCGGCCCAGTGGCAACCCTTCAAGGGCAATTTCGGCATCTTCGAGGACAGTCTCCCCGGAGGCTATGGCGAGTTTCTGCTCAGCAAGGTGCTGCGACACGGAAGTTCCGAAAGTCGAGAGCAAAGCAAGCTTGATTTTTTTGCCGAGATGAAGGAACGTGGTCGTAGACAGGGCATAGATTACTACGGACTTACTCCCGTGCAGAGACTCAGTCTTGTTGGCAACTCCGGGATGGGAGCTCTGTGCTATGTCCCTGAGACCATTGTCGGTGGCAATCCATCCTCACTTTCACTCGACGAGATGCAGACGCTTGCCCTTGAGGTGCTGTCCGAAAAAAAAGACACAGGATTGGAGTTGTTGCTGGCAGGCAGCGGAAATTCCGGCGGAGTGCGTCCCAAATGCGTTTACACCGACGAGACCGGACACTGGCTTGTCAAGTTCCGTCACACCTTTGACCCAACTGATATTGGGCAGCAGGAATACCATTACAATGAATTGGCACAGCAGGCGGGCATTGTTGTGCCAGAATTCCGACTAATCGACGGCAAGTATTTCGCCACACGGCGATTTGACATCGACAAGCAGGGCAACCGGCTTCACATGGCCACCGCCAGCGGCCTCCTCAACGAGCCCCTCACACCTCCCAAGATGGACTACCACAGCCTGCTGCAGCTCACAGGATACCTCACTCAGTCGCCTGAGGCTGTCGAGCAGCAATTCCGTCGTATGGTCTTCAATCACTACGCCCACAATTTCGACGACCATGCCCGCAATTTCAGCTTCCTCTGCCGTGATGGCCGCTGGGAACTGGCACCTGCCTACGACCTCACCAACGACCAAACCCTTGGAGAGCATGCCACTACAATCAACTTCAAAGGCTTGCCCACCGACGAGGACATGATCGTTGTCGGCACGAACACCAAGATGACCCGTCTTCGCTGCCAGCAAATCATCGACGAAGTAAAAGTCATCCTCAAAGATTTATAGTACATTCCCACATTCTGCCTGGCTCCATCGGAGACACGGCCTGCGACGCAAGCTCGGCATCGCGTAAGGGGCTGGAGCAAACGCATTCATTTTTTTTGCCATATCGGAAATTATTCGTATTTTTGCACTCGATTTTGATTGAAAATCGAGTTTAGAAAACAATATTTTAAATGAAATTTACGCAATAATACAGCCATCATGTTACCACGTATCCTCAACCTATCCAACGAGATAGATAGCAGCATCTTCCTGTTCGGAGCCCGACAGACTGGCAAATCAACCATCCTGCGACAGCAGTTCCACAATGCCATCTATATCGACTTGCTCGACAGCAGCATTAAAGAAAGGTATCGTCGCAACCCAACGCTCCTTTACGAAATGCTGAACGGGAAACCCGAAGGCACGCTGGTCATCATCGACGAAATACCAGAGGTGCCCACCCTGCTCGATGAAGTACACCGACTGATTGTCGAGAGCGGTCTTGTTTTCATCCTATGTGGCTCCAGCGCCCGAAAGTTGAAACGCAAGGGTCACAACACCCTCGGAGGACGAGCCTTCCCCGTATATCTCTATCCGTTCGTCAGCGCCGAGATACCGGAGTTTGATATCGACAGGGCCGTCACTTTCGGAATGCTTCCTCCCCACTATCTTGCCAAGAACCCCTCTCGACTCCTGGCCGGATATATAAACGTTTACCTGAAAGAAGAGATAAAAGAAGAAGCCTTGGTGCGTAACCTCGACGCCTTCCAACGTTTTTTGGAAGTGGCAGCATTGACCGACGGCGAGATTGTAAACAACGCCAATATAGCACAAGATTGCGGAGTACGTGCCACCACAGTAAACGCCTACTTCGACATCCTCGAGGATACCCTGATGGGGTATCGCATTCCTGCATTCCGAAAGGTCATGAAGCGGAGGCTGATGCAGGCGCCGAAGTTCTACTATTTCGATATCGGTGTTGCTAACCACCTGCTGCACCGCAAAGAGCTGGTGCGAGGTAGTGCCGACTATGGCCATGCCTTTGAACACTTGGTGATACAGGAAATCTATGCATGGTTGCAATACACACATTCGGAGGAAGAACTATCCTACTGGCACACCTACACAGGCATCGAGGTGGATGCTGTCATTGGAGATGCCAGAGTAGCGATAGAGATCAAGTCAGCGGAAGAAATCCAACGACGTCACCTCAAAGGTCTCAAAGCCTTTGCCGACGAATACCCCGAAAGCCGACGGATACTGGTATCCCTCGACAAACTCAGCCGAACCATCGACGGCATAGAATGCCTCTATGTCCTTGACTTCTTCAAAACATTATGGAACAAAGGATTATAAAATCCACAAATTCCCACATCCCCACATTCACACATTAAAAAAGCATTCCCACACTCTGCCTGGCTCCATCGGAGACACGGCCTGCGACGCTAGCACGACAATGTGCAAAGGGCTGGAGCAAACGCATTCACACATTCCCACATTCACGCATTCAAATATATTTTGCCAATTAAAAGAATCTTTGTATCTTTGCAGTTTGATATTGATAATAAAGTTCAAAAATAAAAACAGAGAAAGAAACCAAGAAAAACTGTTTATTTAATGTGCTTTGCACCAATATTTCTATATGGCGAAAGAATAAAAGAACAATGATGTTTATGAATTCCTTGAGGAGGATTCTATAACTTGGAGGAATGCTGCACGATAAATGGCAAAACGGAGATATAAAATAGGGCTTGTGGATGCCGATCTTCTTTGTAACGGAACACGGCACCCTAATCTTGCGCTGTTAAAAATCGCCGGTTATTTTCGTGATAATGGGTTTGTTCGAGGAGATGCCGAGAATGTCAGTACCTACAAACTCATTACAAACGAAAGCAACTTTCAGGAATTGCAAAAGTATGACTACTTCTACGTCTCGTGCGTTTTTACGTTTACGATTGCCGACCCACCAATTGTTCTCACTACGCTTCTTAAAGATAAAAAACTTGCAAAGAAAGTTCGAATGGGCGGCACAGGAAACTATGCCAATCTTTCTGTGGCGGAAGGTTTCGCCGAGAAGCGAGAGGAAGATATGCACCGATTAGAGAATGATGCCTTCCTGAATACGCTAAAGAACAAATTCGGTGGATATGGCATAAACATGCGAACACAGATGCCGGACTATCATCTATACGATGAGTTTATCAACGTGATGGAAGGGATTAAAAGGGCCTCTGCATACTATAAAGATTACAAAGACTATTCTATAGGGTTCTTAACAAGAGGATGCTTTCGTCGTTGCCCGTTTTGTGTAAACAAGCTGGAGAACAAAGCAATGCCATACTCCAACCTCAATGATTTTCTTGACAATGAGATTGATGAGACGACAGGGAGGTTGAAACGCCCGTATATTTACTTGTGGGATGATAACTTCTTGGCTTCACCCCATTGGGAGAAACTGTTGGACGAACTAATTGCAACAAAACGTCCATTCCAATTCAGGCAAGGACTCGATGAAAGACTTTTGGCACAGAGTAAGCGTGGAGAGGATATGGCAAAAAAACTGGCAAAAGCAAACTATCATGGGGACTTTATCTTCGCTTTCGACAACTGGTCTGATCGAAAGCTCATTGTAAAAGCCCTCAAGATATGGAAACACTACTGTCCTAAAAAAGAGACGAAGTTTTATCTTTTCTGTGGCTTCCAGCAGTCGGAGAACGATTATAAGAAGTTTCAGCAGGATATAGCTGAAATCTTCATGCGTATTTGCGTGTTGATGAGATATGGCTGCCTTCCTTATATCATGCGTCATGAGGATTACAAGAAAGCGCCCATTCCCAATATATATGTTCAAATAGCCAGATGGTGCAACCAGCCAGGTTTTTTTCGCAACCTTTCATTCTGGCAATTCTGCTATAAAAACCAAACATTTTGGGAAGAGCATACATTGGGCCGAAAACCAACGAGATTAAAAAGCTACGAGGAGTTTATTGAAGATTACAACAGTGGATATTATGACGAAATAGGCATCTCTACACCATTGCGAACAGTGCTTGAGTTTTTGGATCGATTCAAAGAACATAAAAACCTCTTTTTATCTTTTTTCAACATGTCGTTCAAACAAATGATAAATCCTATTCTTTGGTATCGTGATACCGAAATCATCATTGATGGTGTAAAACACACAATGAACAATGATTTTTGGAACAACATCATTGGAAACGCCATTAATGAACGCGTCTTGTTGAAAGCATTTTATACTCATGCCGACGAAACTCTTCTCGAGATGGAAGAAAGATCCGCTGTACTTCTTAAGACACTGCAAAAATATGGGTGTGATGACATTTTGAAGATAATATCAGATGGGTTTGTCCCAAACAAAATAGACAAAAAAGACATTTCTCAGTTTAGTGACTTTAAAGATGTTTACTACACAGTTCCGTTTATCTTAAAAAACTGTGGAATAACTGATGTCGATTACTCTAAAATGGGATACATGATGCGAAATGAGAAGAGAAACAATGTGGCGGACAAAAAATATGGAGAAAACCATATGAAAACGTCCGCACAATTAGGATTATGTCGTTTTTATAGATGTCGCGCAAACGCGAACGCATTAGGTAACTTATTTGTCAAATTATGCGATACCGAGAGAAAAAACATCCTCCCCAAACTATGTCTTTACATACCCTATATCCAAAACTACTTCATGGCAGGAGCCACAGATGATGTACGAGACAAAATACTAAGTATTCTATCTCCAACCACTCAAAACAGAAGAAGACCCAATGTAAATATGATAATTCAAACCATAAAGGAGTCTCTGGAAAATGAGTTTTAAGGATTTAAACATAAAACCATGCTATGAATCTGGCATAGATGACATCATAGAGGACTTCTATGTTCCTGTCCTTAGCGAATCTGTACAATATGATAGAATTGCCGGATTCTTCTCGTCCTCTGCATTGGCTATCGCATCTAGAGGACTCCACGACTTCATTATACATCAAGGAAAAATGAGAATAATCACGAGCCCTATACTCAATTCCGATGATGCCGCAATTATTGAAAGGATTACAAATGCACCAGATTCTATAGAGCTAGAGGATTTGGGAGTGTATGTAGATAATATCGAAGATGAGTTTGAAAGCAATCATGTTAAGGCTTTGGGCTGGATGCTCTACAACGGCCTTTTGGAAATGAAGTTGGCCATTGTGAAAAACGAGAATGGGGAAATATCCCCAGCCTCAGAATTAATGGGTAATGGTCTTTTTCATCAAAAAGTTGGTGTGTTGACAGATGGTGATGGAAATAAACTATCGTTTAGTGGCTCGATTAATGAGAGTGCATCTGCATGGGTGTACAATGATGAAGAATTTAAGGTATTCAAAGACTGGACTGATTCAAGTGATTATTATTTGCGTGACAAAAAAAGATTTGAAGAAATTTGGTATGGACAACGGAATAATATCAAGGTATTTAATCTACCTGACGCGATCAAAAACAAACTAATCCAATATTCAAGAAATTTTGATATTGAATCGATTTCAATTAATCATTATCACAAGAAGAAACAATCATTAGCGAAAAACAAAGATATTTCTCTATTCTATTATCAGGAGGATGCCTTGGCGAAATGGAAAAACAATTCCTATCGGTTACTATTCGAAATGGCAACAGGAACTGGTAAAACAAGAACTGCTATTGCCGGAATAGCAAGGGTAAAGAAGTCCGTAAACAAAACTTTAACAATCATCTCCACTCCTCAAAACACGTTGTCTGCACAATGGAAATATGAGTTGGACAAGTTTAATCTTGGCTTTGATGAGAGCGCAATAATTGATGGCACTATTCCTCAATGGCAAACGGTTTTAAGCAAGATTTTGTTGAATAATGCTATTGGTTTAGCCGACCACGTTGTTATTTTTACCACACATACAACCGCATCCTCAAATAAATTTATTTCAACAATACAGAGTGATCTTTCTCAAGACACATTAGCCATTTTTGTTGGAGATGAAGTTCATTGGCTTGGTGCTAGAAATAATAGAAAGGCATTATTACAATTATACAAGTACAGAATTGGGTTAAGTGCAACCCCAACAAGATGGTTTGATGATGAGGGCACTCAGGTCCTACTGGACTATTTTGGCAACTCTAATTATGAATTCACTATACACGATGCACTAACAAAAACTAACCCATTAACAGGTAAACATTTTTTGGTAAACTACTTCTATCATATTTCCTCTGTCCCCCTAAATCAAGATGAAACTTTGGAGTACAAAAAGGTTTCTTCACAATTATTGAGGCTGCAATCCAGAATAAAAACAGAAGCCGATGCTCAAGAAAAATATGATAGATTACTAGAGAGACGTGCCAACATTCTAAAAAACGCAGATGCAAAATACGAGGAGTTGGAAAGAATTTTGGATGTAATAGAGAAGAAAAATGGACTAAGTAACCTGATTATTTTTGTTTCTCCTGAACAACTGGAAAGAGTGATGAAAATATTATTTAATAGAAATATTATCTTCCATAAGTTGACAGAGTCAGAAGGAACTAAGAAAGAAAGGAAGTACGGAGGTATTTCAGAAAGAGAATATATTATTAAAGCTTTCAAATCAAATCAGTACAAGGCCCTGGTCGCTATTAAGTGTTTGGACGAAGGTATTGATATACCTAGTGCTAGTACTGGCATATTAATGGCAAGTAGCACCAACCCTAGGGAATATGTACAAAGGATTGGCCGAATCATACGGCAGGATGAGGGCAAAACTTTTGCTAACCTATACGATATTTGCATTGACAAAATACACGGATTGGAAGGAGAAGAAATTGAACTTGAAAGAAGGGTAAAGAAAAAAGAAGCGATACGTTTGACTGAAATTGCAGAAAACGCTATCAATTCCGCAGATGCATTAAAAGTAATCATGAATCTAAAATATTGAAAAATGGCACTGAATGAAAATGTAGAAAAGAAATTAGCAGAGAAGACTGCCGACAAAAAGGTTGTTTATGAAGCAATGATTCACTTGCTTCAAGGGGTTGACGAGGGGAAACAACTGAAACGGTTATTGGAACCTATTCTTAAAACAATTTAGCCATGAGGATAGAATCACTTCATATCAGGAATATGCGGCAAATGAAAGATTTGTCGCTGCGATTCAGTAAAGGCAATAGTGAGAATGATCTCCATATTATACTTGCAGAAAATGGTGTAGGTAAAACAAATATTGTTAATGCCATTACCTGGTGTCTTTACAATAAAGAAATGCATCTACGAGATGAGGAAACCGCATTGCCAATATTGAACAATCAAGTAATCGATGAACTGAGACAAATTGGAGGAGGAACATCAAAAGTATCAGTAGAGTTGTCCATTCTTACAGATGAGCATCAAGGCAAGATTACATTTACTCGAGAGGGTAACTTTAATGTAACAGATGATGCATGCATACCATTGTCTGATAAACTTACAGTTTCTATGATGGGAGACGGTGGTTTTCAGATTATTGAAGATAATGAGGAAACTACACAACTAATACATAAATATCTACCAGAAGAGATTAATAGTTATATCTTTTTTGATGGAGAACAGTTAGAAAAATTCTTTTCACAAAACCAATTGGAAAATGTTCGTAAAGGCATCAATGAACTAACACAAGCATCGTACCTGAAGAAAGTGTATGACTTTTTGGATGGATATATTAAAGGTACGCTTGATCCTAAGATTGCCAGCATGGGTTCTAAAGAAATTGCCGAGCAACAAAACAAAGTGAATGGAATATCTGAACAAATTGAACTTGCGGAGAAAACCATAGATACTTTAAAGGGACAAATTAATACTTGTGAAGATGAAATATCTAAATTGACCAACACGATAAAAGGCTGTGAGTCCCTTCGGGAAAAAACAGAAGAATTCGAACATCTTGAGAAAGAAATTGAAGATTATCGTTCAAAAGAGGAAATAAAATCCCAGGAGTTAATGAAATTTACAAGGGAATATTATACTATTTTTGCTCTATATCCGTCCTTAAAAGTTTTTTATGATTATATTAGGACTCAGGATCAGATGGGCAATCTGCCTCCTCGAATTGACAAAAAAATATTGGCCGAAATATTAGCTAGTCGGCATTGCTCTATTTGCGACTCGGGGAATCTCGATGATCATAGCATAGAATGTGTGAAAAAATTAGAGAAATCTTTGGCAGTAGCATCTGCAACTTCATCTGAACTTAACCGTTCGTTGGGATCGATTAATTCATTTTTTGAAAAGTTTCGGTCTTTCAACACCCAAAAAGAAAAAATAATACAAGATTTGGTTGAAATTCGAGATGAGATAAAAAAGAAGGAAGATCGTTATGAAAAACTGCATAAATATCTTCAATCTGTGCCAAACAACGATGAAATAACTCGTGCATTAAATCAACGGGATGAATTCAATAAACAAAGAGACTTTCTAATAGGGAAAAGGGCAACAGAAGAAATTGGCAAAAAGGAATCAGAGAAAGTATATCAAGAAGAGAATAGAAAATTACAAGTATTAATTGCAAAGCAGAAAGATTTGGAAGCTATTGAGCGTCAAAAAGAGTTCTGTCAGAACTGTAGCAAAGTTTTAAAGAACTGCAAAGATGAAATTCTAGAAGAGTGTAGGCTCCAAATACAAGCAGAAACGTTTGAAATATTTAATCGTCTGATTTGGAAAAAAGAGGCCTTTTCTAAAGTAGAAATCCTCGAAAACTATGCTTTTAGATTACTTGATTCATACGGAACACAGAGTTTGGGGTCGTGCAGTGCAGCAGAAACAGCATTATTAGCATTATCATTCACATTAGCTCTTCAGGATGTTTCAAAGCACGATTCACTTCTATTTATTGATACGCCTATTGGAAGAGTCGGTGTTGAAAACAGAAGCAATTTTATGAATACGCTTCTGACAATCTCAAAGAATAAACAAGTTATCTTGACTTTTACTCCGACAGAGTATGATGATAATGTGAAAAGAATTTTAGCCGATAATTTTAACACGTTCCATACGCTGGAAATGAGGAATAATGTCACTAACACAAAATAATAGGCGAGTTATGAAGGCAGCAATAAGTATAACAAAAGAGAATATCGAAGGGATTGTAAAAGAATTAGACAATAGTAAATATTTCCTTCTTGACAATTCAAATGCTTCACGTGCGGAACTATTTAATTTTGCACTGGCTCTTGGTCTCAATAATGGGACCCCAACTCCATTATCAACTTCGGTCAGTTTTATCAGGACATCCTACATTGAAAAC
>JAEEGG010030129.1_pt1 | contig 10092 bp, 11 predicted proteins | sample 9134161 | NCBI WGS metagenome assembly JAEEGG01 (sample SAMN16246543, study PRJNA631951) | gut metagenome | biome: gut microbiome; feature: rumen; material: CR-attached | host: Bos | place: Iran: Karaj | collected 2018-10 | reverse complement strand
GAGTGCCCACACAGATTGTCTAAGCTGTTTGTTAAAGAACTTCGCTGAGCTTTACCCTGTCAGCGAATGCGTATTTTAGAGTTTTTTTGAACCTCGTCAATACTTTTATCAAATTTTTTCAAAAAAATTCCAAAACGGTCATTTTTTGACCAGTGTTTGGGTTTTATCCGGAGTTCCTTACCGTCAGTTCAGTGGATAAGTGATGGCTATGCGAAGACCATGAGGCTCAATGTTCTCGATGTCGATGCTGCCACCCTGCTTCAGCACCAGATTTCGCACAATGGAAAGCCCCAGCCCCACATGAGCGTCATCAGTGGCGCGGGCCTTATCAAGACGCATAAAGGGCTTAAACACATTCTCCTGCTGATCCTCCGGTATGCCGGGGCCGTTATCCTCAACCATGAGCCTGATGGCATCTGAGTTTTCCTGAAGCCGCACCTTTACCTGCGTTCCATAGCACAGGCTGTTATCAATAAGGTTCTGCAAAATACGATGCATTTCCGTGGGACGGCAGAGAAAGGTATTGGCATTCTTAAAAGCGCTTTCCTCCGTAAAGGAAACATCATGACCGTTATCCTGATAATCTGACGCAATGCTTTCCACCAGCGATGACAGTCTGAGTTCCCGGCATTCCTCGCGATTTTCCTCGCTTCTGGCAAAATCCAATGTGGCTCTGACCATCTTGGACATATTGCTGACGGTGTCAATCAGCTTATTTTTGTCCTCGCAATCTGGCAGCATTTCCGCTCTTAGGACAATGCTGGTAAGCGGAGTTTTCAAATCATGAGAGATAGCAGCCAGAATTCTCGTGCGATCCTGAATGAATGTGGTTATCCGTTCCTGCATGCGGTTGAAGGATTCCAGAAGATCCTTTATTTCCTCCGGGCCGGTAACGGGCAGCGGCTTTGATTCATAGTCATGACTCAGACGATTGACCTGCTTGGTAAGAGTGTGCAGAGGCTGAGTAAAACCGCGTACCAGGAAAAACAGCAAAAAGGCGCCGAACAGCGAAGCAAAAACAATGGTGTAAAAGACCCGGGGAGTTACCGTGGGTATTATCACATCAGGTCTGAAATAGGCAAATGCCAGATATTTGCCGTCATTAAGAAGCACTGTTCCATGAGAAGACGGCACGTGCGATTCCAGATAAGACGCCGGAATCATAACCTTGTCGGCCATTTCATCCATGGTCATCAGAGAAGAATGATCTTCGTATCGGATAAAGGACTGCTTCAGGCTTTGAGCCGAAACCATGGCATCTGCAGGCTCCTCTGCGGCGCGTTCGTACATCATGACTTCCGGAGCTGCCGCTGTTTCCGCCTTCGCTCTGCGGGAAGCAAAAATACCGAAGAACCGGTTCCCGCTCCCCCTCCGGTCGTCCACAAAGATCTCTCCGTCATTGGGAACAGGAAAGTCATCGGCATAATAATCCGGAGCATCATCGGTCATCATATTGACAGCTCCGGCATCAAGAGCCAGAGAGCTTTCGATCTTGGATTCCATGCTTCTGTTCCTGACTGCGGTTTCCAAAGGCTTGTCCGTAATCAGAAAAAACGAGCTTCTGCCGTTCTGTCCCCGGAGCAGGCTTTTTCTGAGCTCGGGAGGCGTGTTATTAAGAATGCGCGCCGTATTGATGATCTTAATGGCAGAAAACTTTAGTCCGGTCTCTGTCCAGCGCTCATGCATATCCCAGAAAAATACGCAGATGATGATAATCTGAATAAGAAACAAGGTAGCCGTGGAGCTCAGAAGAAGCCGCCCCTTGATGGTTCCTGGTAACAGTCTAAACAAGCTCATGCTCAACTTCTGCCGTAAAACAATAACCGCCCCCCCATACCGTCTTAATGATATCCTGGCTGTCCGTGGATTCCCGGAGCTTTTTCCGCAGTCTGCTCACCAGAGTATCAATGGATCGGTCAAACACCTGCGCCGTCCGTCCCCGGGCCAGATCCAGAAGCTGATCCCGGGACAGCGTTTCCGCAGGATGCGTCAGGAATGTCAGCAAAAGGTCATACTCCGCGGTGGAAAGGGCAATCAAGGTTCCGTTATCATCAGTAAGCTCGCGCTTCTGCACATCCAGCCGGAGATTAATAAAACGGTAATATTTCAGATTTTTGGCGCCGGCTTCATCTCCTGAGATTCCCGCTGTTCTTCGCAGCACGGCCTTTATCCGGGCCAGAAGCTCCCGGGGATTGAACGGCTTCGTCATATAATCGTCAGCCCCGATCTCCAGCCCTACTATCCGATCCGTATCATCGGACATGGCCGTCAGCATGATCACGGGAATTTTGTTCCCGCTGCTTCTGAGCCGCTTGCAAATGGAAACGCCGTCCTCTCCCGGCAGCATGATGTCGAGAACAATGAGATCCGGCTTCTGACTCATAAGAACCGTATCCAGTTCCTTGCCGTCCCTTGCCGTGACAGCTTTGACTCCGTGCTGCTCCAGAAATCTTTTTACCAGATCTCTTATGTCCTGATGATCATCAACCACCGCTATCAGCGGAATTCGCGCAAAGTCTGTCATTATGAGTTATCCCAAAAGTGCTGTCAGTAATTCTCTCAGGCTTCTGAAAAACGGCCTGCGACCGCCATGAGGAGCAAAAACCGCATTAAGATCGGTATCCGGACGCGCCGCAATATACCTGAACAAAGACCTGAGATATGCCTTGTCTGTATTTTCCAACAGATAATCCTTTTTTAAAAGCAGAAATCTCACAATATCCGGCAGGGCATGACTGATGCTGTGGCTCTTCCTGGCGCAGGACTCCACAGCCGTCATATCCGGAACAAAATTCAAAGCGCGTCCCAGTTCGGGCGTCATCAGATCTCCAAGTTCTTCCGGAAACATCTCCTGAAATTTCCGAAACGCCGCTGATAAATCCTGAGATGAGCTATGCTGTTCCGGAATAAAAAGACGCCTGAGGATAGCCCGATCTTCATCGGAATAAGCACCGCGGCATCTCATAAGAATATAATCGGCTGCATCTGAAGAAGAAATCTCCTCACCGGAAAAAAAAGTTTCCGGAGCTACCGCAGCAGCATGCCACCACGCCGGCAGCGGATAACGAATTTCCCGCAAAGGCAAATTCCGGCGGAATTTTTCTGCCATTATCCCTGCGGAAATCCGGGAATAGCGGTGGCACCCCCAGAGACAAATTGCAGAAGCCATGCCGCTGGCCGCATCCTTGGTAATACCGGCATGAACAAGAAGAAATCCGTTTGCTTTCCAAAAGGCATAGGTATCCGGCTTAAACGCAAATGCGGCGCCGATAAAGTCTATGGTATCCGGACAGAATGCGGCCCGCTGCTCCTTAAGATAATGCAGCAGCCGGCTCCCGTATTTCCGCCGTCTCAGTTCCGGCCGCGTTATTATTCTCTCAGCCCGGAGGTACCGCAAAAGGCCGGCGCCGGCAATACCCGCATGCGCCATCAGAGTCTGGGGGAGCAGGTTTCCCGGAGGCTGTCTTTCACCGTTAAACACCGCCGCTGCCAGATCTCCTGTTAGTCCGCCCTCTTCCCGAAAAACCAGAATGCTGCATAATCCGGTCTCGTCATCTCCCTCGTCTTTCCCATTCTCTCTCTCGTTTTTCCCCTCCCCGTCATCATTGCTGTCATCTCCGCCATCCTCATAAAGGAGCAGAACCCGGGCCTCCGGATCCCGGAGCCAGCGCGCCAGATCCTGCGGCGAGGTTTCATAGTGATTCCGGTGAATAATTTCAGATACTTCCCAAAGAGTCTCAGGAACATCAAGTAGCGCGGCAAAATGGCAGCAGGCATACATAAGACGGCCCTGTCTCTCCCGGTGCGCTCCGGCAGCGTCCAGCTTACGATATAACACCGCCTTTTTCACCCGCCGGGAATTATTTCCAGAGCCCCTGCCGTTTTCGGGATCCGCTATAGAGCTTCTGGCAATAAAATCAGGCAAAAAGAGCGCTTCCTTTAAAAAATCTGACAGTCTGTCGTAACAATAACGGTACCTTTTGGTAAATTCAAAAACATCGGCCTGAAGATCCTTTATGACGATGTTCCGAAAACCCTGACCGCTTCCCTCATAGCCGTCTCCGGTGCTCACCATTAACACCCGCGGGTAAAGCTCCAGAGCTTCTCTCAGCATCGCAACAGGAAGCATCAAAGCTTCCTCTATCACCAGAAACGAAACCTGATCCTGAAGCTTCCGCATATTTTCCCTGGTAACCAAAACAAGTTTGTCCGGGTCATAATTTTTATTGAGAACCCCGCTGGCCCCGAACAGTATACCCGGACGTTTCTGCGCACATTTCTGCGGACATTGCGGAGCCCTCCCGGAAGAGACTTCTTTCCCCGGCTCCTCCGTCAGCTTTGCCAGAATTCTTCTTACTGTTAAGGTCTTGCCGGATCCGCGCGGGCCCGTCAGAAAAATTCTGAAGGAAGGCCGGAAGCAGTAATCGGCAGTAACCCTGAAATAAAAATCCTGCTGTTCCGGCGAAAGCTCGCAATCATTCCATCCTGAGCAAGAAGATCCTGCTCCTGCAAATACTGTTTTCCGAAGCTCATTACCGGCGGCACGGCAAAAAAACTCCTTTATAAATTCTCCGGCTTCGGTAAGCTCAGCCGCACTTTCCGGGTCTCGGGTAATAACTCTGAAACCGTAAGAGGCGGCCTTTTCCTTCAGGAATCCTTCATAACGGTCTCCTGTTCCGGAAGCTAAAACCAGCAAGGAGCCTCCGGCCGCCAGCATGCCGGAAAGCCTAAGCAGGGTGTCCATATTAAGACTGTCAAAAACAATTGCCGCTCTGTTCAGGGTACAGCCCTGCAGCTTTTCCAAAAAAGAAAATGAGTAAAACCCCATATCCTCGCTGCTCCGGGAATCAGCCTTGTTTCTAAAATACTCCCGCAGCGCCGCGCTTAAGCGCGGCGACACAAAAACAGGAGCCAGGAAGGCTCCGGGGCTGAATGCCGCAGCAAATTCCCGGGGTGTCAGATCCCGCGTCAGGAAAACAAAAGCCAGGGATCTTTCCGCAGGCTTTACTTCCGGGAGGGCTTTATTATTTTCCGACGCTTCCGTCATTGTTCTCTCCATAATTCCAAAGCCCCCATGCCGTTCTGCCGGAAATCATTACTTTAAATGGAATCGCCGCTCAAATATAATGCATTCCTGACGAATACGAACAATCACTTTCAGCATCAGGGAATCATTATGGGAGCTTCAGCAGTTTTTTTGGACAGGGACGGAGTCATTAATCAGGAATCTGACTACGTGCATACTATAGATGAATTCAAATTCATCAAGAACGTTATTCCCGCCATGAAAATGATAAAGGACAAGGGATATGCTCTCATTATTGTTACTAACCAGTCCGGAATTGCCAGAGGATATTATACCGAAGAGGATTTTCTGAAGCTGACAGCGTGGATGGATTGGTCACTGCAGCTGGAGGGCATTCGTCTGGACGGTATCTATTACTGCCCGCATCATCCTACCGAAGGCATCGGAGAATATCGCTGCCAGTGCGACTGCAGGAAACCTGCGCCGGGAATGTTCTACGAAGCCAGGGACTACCGCGGCCTTGATCTGGCAAAATGCTACATGGTGGGTGATCGTACCAGTGACATTGAATCCGGAATCAACGCCGGAATCAAAAACAACATTCTGGTGCGCACCGGATACCCCCTGGATGAACAGGGGATTAAGATGGCCTCCGGAGTATTCGATACGCTGATGGATTTTGCCAAGAGCCTCCCGGTTCTGCCGGAAAGCGATCGTCCTAAAAAGCTTAAGCCGAAACAAAAGAACCAGGAGGCCCAAACCGGAGAATCCGCAGCTGAAAGTGCCGCATCAGAAACAGCATCCGCCAGAACCGGATCCGCATCCGGAGAACTCCCGGATCCGTCCCGGGAAATTGCAGACTCAGCAGATGATAATTTCATAGACGATGAAGCATTTACCGAAATGACCAGGTCTCCCGAAAGCAAGATCTTCATGGATACAGATGAGGAATGGAGCAGTCCTGAGATGAAAAGCGCCGAAAACAGCCGCCGCCATAATAAAAACGCTGCCGCAAACAAACATCATTCAGGCTCCGGGAACAACGGCCGGCATGGCAAAAATCACGGCGCTGATGATAACAGAGGCAGGAACGGAAATCACGGAGCAACCGGCGGCAGAAACAGACACCATGGCCCGCATGATCACAAAAACCGCGATAACAGAAACACCGGCCATTTTCAGGGCGAGGACTCCGGCTTCGCCCCGTTAAGGAAGCAGAGGAACCACGAATAACGCTCTGATTTCAGGCTCCCAGAACACAGAAACCGGAAAGACAGCGTCTTTTCCGGTTTCTTTTTTTCAGGATGAGCGTTCAGAATTTACAGGCTCAGAGATTGCCTGAGATCTCTAAAATTATTTGTCATCCGGAGCAGTTTCGTCTTCTTCCCGGTCTTCCTCATCATCAAGCTGAGTGCCCCAGGAATCATAAACAACATCATACTGGTTGCAGACGGGAATAAACTTTTCGATTTCCTGCATTATTTCGTCAGCGTCAATTTTGTGCCAGCTGGCAAAATCCACGGTGAAAATCGTTGAACCGTCAACATCCTCGGTTTCCTCGGCATCGCCGATATCGATGTTCTCCCCGAAAATGCCGTCAATTTCCACCACAAACTTTTCCAGCTTGTTAAAATCAGTACAGGCAAAAAAGTGCTCAATTTCAATGACTTCCTCAGGAGAAGCTCCATCCTGCAAAAGGTCGTTTACAATAGTTTCGCTTTCAGTTCTGATTTCATCGAGGTCATTAAAGAAAGCCACATCCTTAATCGCCGCCAGCGGAATTTCATCGGTTTCTTCTTCATTCATCACAACCTTGTCAGTCATAGCAAATCACTCCAAAAATACAAATTAAAGATCACAGTTCTTAAGTTGCTGCCCGTACTTCCGAGCAGTTCCGGAAACCTTCTCAGCAAGCTTTTTAAGAGAACTGTTTTTCTTCCAGCTTCCCTTCTTATACCCTTGCCAGCCCTCATGATAATTCAGGTACTGATTATACACATCATTAACTGCCACGCCGTTCTTATCACGGGTTTTTAGTATGTACCAGCTGATAAAATCAAGAGAATCCTTAAAATTCGAGCGGGAACTCCAAAATCCCCCGGCATCGTCCTGATAATCTTCCCAGACTTCATCCTGAGCCTGCGGATAACCATAGGCCGAGCTGCCCCGGCCGTAAGGAATGAACAAAAACCAGCGCATAGGAGGTTTCGCATCATGACGGTACCCGGACTCGTGATAAATAAAGGACATCACAATGTTAATAGGAACCTTTCTCTCAGCATAAACCTCACGGGCGTCATCAAACCAGTCCCGGTTTTCCGTAAAAACAGCACAAAGATCCCTGGGCTTAGAAGGAACCGGTGTGCTGCAGGCCGTTAATGAAGCCAGCAGAATTCCCGCCAAAAGCAGCCGGGCCAAAAACTGCCGCGCAATACATTTTCTGACAAACGAAAGAGCCATTTCAACAGAGCCTGACGTGTTAAGGAAGCCTTCAATAAAAAACCCCTGTGCCAGATTCCAAAACACAGAGGCTTCACGATACTAAAAGGTATCAAAAAAATGCTGCAAAAGCAAAAACTAAATAGCGTCCTCGTTTTCTTCGCCGGTACGGATGCGGATAACTCTGGCAACATCAGTAATAAAAATCTTTCCGTCGCCGATTTTACCAGTATGAGCTCCCTTGGTGATGGCATCAACGCAGCTGTCAACATCCTCATCCTTTACAACAATTTCCAGCTTGGCCTTCGGGAGAAAATCAACAACATATTCAGCGCCGCGGTAAAGCTCAGTATGCCCCTTCTGACGGCCAAAGCCCTTTACCTCAGACACTGTCATTCCTGAAATGCCCTTGGCGCTCAGAGACTCGCGAACATCATCAAGCTTGAAGGGCTTAATAATTGCAGTAATTTTTTTCATAGCAGTAAACCTAAACAAACAGAGAGGGAATTATCAATTTAAAGGTATTATACTTGTGAACTGACATATTGTGAATAAACAGTGCGTGATATTTGTGTAATTGTTTAACTTACCACAGAAAAATTTGTGATAATTGCGTAAAATAGGTCAAACTCAGTCAAAAATACCACACAATTCAAACAAATCCACCCTGATAAAACCCGATACATGGTCATTTTTTGTGGAAATCTACAATTAACCATTATCGCAGTCATCCATCTTCTCCATATCAAAGCTGCGTCATTCATGACTGACCACTCAGACGTGCATGACCGAGGGATTCAGAGAATCCATCCCCGAATAATTGAGCCTGAATCAATCTCCAAATATGGCACGCAGATTGCATTCCATTAAATGCTAAAAAAATGTCACCGAGGGAAACAAAATGAACAAAGCATCTGAAAATCGCATTATGAGCAAGCTGAACGGCATCATGCTCTGGGCTCTGGTTCTTTCTGTATGTCTGCTGATATTTCCCTTCGATTCCATAAACCCGAATCTGGCAGCCTTCATAAACGTTGTCCATTCCTATGTCTGGCTGGTATTCATAGTTTCGCTGTCTTTCTTCATCAGCCGGGGCATTCTGGAGCTTATCAGCATGGTCACCAGAAAGTTTTACACCAAGGCCCGGAACGAACAGCTTTGCAAAACGGTCACCTGTCTGGATTTTTCAGAAAAGGCTTTGCTGAGAGAGTTCATCCTGCAGAGAAAGAGCGTGCTTACTCTTCCGGTTAACGAGCCCTGCGTCAATCAGCTTTTGACCGCCGGCATCCTCACCATCCCCAAGGATGCGAATATCACCGCCGGCAAGGCTCCCATGATGATTGCACTGGAGGCCCGTCCCTTCATAACCTATAAGGCGGTAGGACTCACCAGAAACAAGATGAGCGAGGATCAGATAAGCCAGCTTATGGATGCCCGTCCGAGATTCGCCCGTCCGGGATATTAAAAAAATCTCTGTGAATAAACAGAACCCGCTCAGGCGGGTTTTTTAGTGAGTGCCAAATAATTGACGGTAACGCCGTAATTTACAGTGACGAAAAAAGGGGCTCCGGCCCCTCTCTCACAATCTTAAAGCTTCAGCGACACAAATCAGTCATTAAAAATGCAGTTTCCGTTTTGCGCGCACTTCTCCATAGCCCGGGCTCGTGCCTTGCGGTACTCAAGGTCAGCCTTCTCACGTTCACACATCGTACGATCTTCGGTCGACTGGCATCTCCCACAGTATTCACTGGGGTCATAGCCTATATACGCCTAGGAACTGACGCTCCAGAATCCCGCCAGCGCCACCATAAACATCATAATAAGCTTCATGCTAAACTCCTCTCTCATATGGGTTCCCAGGCGTCCCCGGGAACTTTGAACGGAGTACTCCTGGAAACATAATCACCCAGATTGGTTTTGAGAATTAAGTCGTTACCCCGGACCTCAAGCCTGACATCTGAAAGATCCTCGGCGGCAAACTTCACATTGCTGTTTCCGTCCATCGTTATGCCGATAAGACTGTTCCTGAGATCAAGAGGCTCCCAGTTAACGCCATCCTGAGACCTTTCCACATCATGATTTTCCGTTACCCGGTAATGCCAGTCCTGATCATTGAATTTAATGACAGCCACAAGAAGGCTCCTTTGCAAAAAAACACTCTTCCGCTTCCAATGTATTTTTCAGTTTACCGTTGTTTTTTTGTACAGCGGCACCGGGAAAATACGTGATGAGATTAACAATCACCAATAAGAGCACAAGGAAGCCTGCAGAGGAACATCAGAATAGCCGGAATGAAATACTAAAGAGAAGGGACAACAAAGGTGACAGGAGGATTCAAGAGAGCTCTCCCGCCGTAACAAGAACGCCAAGGACGGCAATTATGAAGACGATAATTTTAAACTTCCAAATCAAAACTCTGTACATCAGGCAGTCCCCGAAAAAGGGCCAGCAAAAAAGGGGGAAGCTTCCCCCTTTCCATAATTCTCTATCCGATTTTATTCAGGATAAGAACAATTAAGCCTCAACCTCAGCTACAACGCCGGCGCCTACGGTATGACCGCCTTCACGGATAGCGAAGCGGAGACCCTTGGACATGGCAACCGGGTGAATCAGAGTTACGTTCATGG
>JAEEGG010030127.1_pt1 | contig 10092 bp, 8 predicted proteins | sample 9134161 | NCBI WGS metagenome assembly JAEEGG01 (sample SAMN16246543, study PRJNA631951) | gut metagenome | biome: gut microbiome; feature: rumen; material: CR-attached | host: Bos | place: Iran: Karaj | collected 2018-10 | reverse complement strand
GGTCAAGAGTTTCCTGTTCAGATTCATCGCCGTGCCTGCCAAGTGGGTCAGAACGGCAAGGCAGTACAAACTCAACATCTACTCCAATAAGCCATACAAACTTATTTGGGAACACGGATAAAACAACCTTCTTCATTGATGCCTCGGTCTATGCCTCTCGACCTTACGGGGTAAGGGGAAACTGGCTTATGTCCGGTCGGATTACACGCTTTGATGGCTAAAAACAGACAGACATGTCTCAAAGGACGGCAAAATTAGACCATTGAAAAATTATCTGCGGATTTTAGGTTTTACTTTTTTTTCGTTTATTTTGTCACATTATTCAATCTTTTATTGTACCTTTGCATCCGACTATATCATTATACAGAGCCATAAACAAAAAATATAGAAATATGAAAAAAAGACTATTACTTTTCGCAGCAGTTCTTACTGCAAGTGCAAACTTCATGTTTGCCGAGAACAAGACCGTACAGGATAGTAACGGCAACACATTTTCTTATGACACCAAGACTGATCTTGATGCAAGTTCGTATACTGGAGAAACCATTTATGCAAACACAGCATCATTTGACATTCTCCCAGCTCAGTACAAGATAACACTGAAATCTGATCAGAGAATTCAGGTTAGTGATTGTAGCCTTTTATACAATGTAAAATTGTCAGCTCTCTCTGCTACTCCAGGTACAATTGAGCAGTTTACCGAACATCTTCACAACGATTTCATAAAGTACAATGTTGTTGTATTTGAAAATACAATATCATCTGAGATTCTTGATGAAGACGATGATTTGATTGGATATGCAAAAAAAGAAGGAGAAGATTATAACAGATATATAATTGCATGCGAAAGAGCAAAAGTTATTGATGGATCTGTAATATATAAAGGTAGCGAACTTCTTAGTGGAGCATACAAAGGAACGATTATTAGAGAAGACTTAGACGAAGTAGCAATCTGTTCAGACCTTTATTATGCAAGAACCAGCAAGAAAGGCAATTTCATGCCAATTCTCAATGTTGATGGCGACTACGCATCAGGTGTGACTTATCTTGGCTCAACTGTTACATACGTAAGCATTCGACCATCTACAGGTAATAATACCTATATATTATAGCAATAGCAGCTACAATCACAATTGACTGTAGCTGCTATTGTCTTTTGTAGTATCTATATGTTGTACCTGTATCATGTAGTCTTAGTCATGACAGATTCCGGATGTGTGAGTTTCCACTTATGTGGTAACAGTTGTAACAGTTCCTCATGTGATGCTTTTGTATGATACGGCATCTGACTGATGACATCATTCACCTACCTTTTGATTTTATACGTATAGAAAATCAGGTGGGACGGCTCTTCTGATCATTTTTGTTTTTGATATAATAAAAGAGGTATATAGTTGGCAATTTGAGAAAAAAGGCGTAACTCTGCAAACGAAATATGTCAGATTTTGTTGATGTCAACGTAGCCGTGCATGACAGCGTAGATGGTGAGGGCTGATACGCTCTTGATGCCCAGTTTCTCCATGATGTTGCGCCGGTGTGTGACGACCGTGGCGAGGCCAATGTTAAGCTGGTCGGCTATCTCCTTGTTGATATAACCTTGCACGATGAGGTTCATCACCTGTATTTCACGCTCGGAGAGTATGCCGCGCTTCGTGTCCTGCGGCATGGGCGGCAGATTTTTACCGCCCGAGTGAGCGTGCTGCTGGAGCATCAGGAGCGAGCGCACCAGGGCTGGTTCGGGCATGGTGACGCTGAGGCAATGGAACTCGCTCAGAACGTTGGCGTTGTCGGGGCTTGAGGTCAGGACAATGGTCTTCCGGCGGTTTTCAGTGAAGAAAGACCTGTTCTGGAGTACGATGTTCATGGCCGTGAAGTAGTGGGCGTAGTCCTCAGGATGGTTGGCCTCTAACTCGGCGAACGAGCTAAAGGTGTCGACCGTCATGAAAGGAATCACCTTCTGCAACAGTTGTTGCAGTCCGATGGCGGCCAGCGTGTTAGGGTCGATGACAACTACTTTGGGCTTCACGATAATCAATGTTCAACGTTCAATGTTCAATGTTCAACGTTCAATGTTCAACGTTCAATGTGAAAAGTTCCAGCCTTGTGCTTTCAGTTCAAATTCCTGTCCGTCGCGACTGACGAGGATGTGGCCGTACTTCTGGTCGGTGATGTAGCCGATGAGCTTGACATCGTCAATTGCCTCCACCTTCTCACGGTCGCCTATGGGCACGGTGAACACCAGTTCGTAGTCCTCGCCGCCATTCAGGGCACAGGTGGTGACGTTCATATTCATCTCTTCGGCCATGACGGCTGTCTGGTAGTCAATGGGCAGGTTCTTCTCGAAGATGCGGCAGCCTACGCCAGACTGCTTGCAGATGTGGCGCAATTCGGAGCTAAGACCGTCGGAGACGTCCATCATGGCGGTGGGACGGATGCCGGCTTCGCGCAGCCGTTGGATGATGTCGCCTCGGGCCTCGGCCTGCAGCTGTCGCTGCAGCAGGTACTCCTTGCCGCTGAAGTCGGGCATGCTGAGATTTGAGATTTGAGATTTGAGGTTTGAGATTTTTTCCTGGTTCCCCTCCTTGTTGGCATCAGCCAATTTCTTTTGCAGGTCGTTCACTTGCTGGTAGTAGACTGCCTTCTCGCGCTCCAGCAGCTGCAGTCCCATGTAGGCGGCACCAAGGTCGCCGCTGACGCAGATGAGGTCGGTATCGCGGGCTCCGTTGCGATAGACAATGTCGTCCTTGGCGGCCTCGCCAATGCAGGTGATGCTGATGGCCAGGCCGGTATAGGAGGCTGTGGTGTCGCCGCCTACGATGTCGACGTTCCACTTCTCGCATGCCAGTCGCATGCCGGTGTAGAGCTGCTCGATGTCCTCGACGCTGAAGCGCTTGCTGATGGCTAATGAGACGGTGATCTGGCGTGGGGTGCCGTTCATGGCGAACACGTCACTGAGGTTCACCATCACTGCCTTGTAGCCAAGGTGCTGCAAGTCGGTGTAGGTCAGGTCGAAATGTACACCCTCCATTAGCAGGTCGGTGGTGACGAGCACTTCGTGGTCGGGATAAGAGAGCACGGCGCAGTCGTCGCCTACGCCGTACTTTGTTGACTGGTTTTTAGGGCTGAGGCCATTGGTCAGCCTGTCGATAAGTCCGAATTCTCCAATTGTTGCTATTTCCATTTGTCGGTGGGATGGTCGGTGTTGAATTTCTCTTTTTTCATGCTTTCTGTCTTTTCCGAGCGTACTATCATTTCGCGCATGATTTGTGTCATCAGCGGCTGGGCCTTGTCGGCAGCCTCCTGCACCTCTTCGTGGCTTACCTCGACGGGGATGTCGAAGCCGCCAAGGTCGGTCACCACGCTGATGCCGAAGGTGCGGATGCCGCAGTGATGGGCTACGATGACTTCGGGCACGGTGGACATGCCGACGGTGTCGCCACCCAAAGCTCGGTACATGCGATATTCGGCAGGAGTCTCGAAGGTGGGACCCTGCACACCCATGTAGACGCCGTACTGCAGGCGAATCTTCTTCTCGCGGGCAATCTGGCTGGCCAGTTGGATGAGGGAGGGGTCATAGGTCTCGTGCATGTCGGGGAATCGCGGTCCGGTGGGGAAGTTCTTGCCGCGCAGCGGATGCTCGGGGAAGAAATTGATGTGGTCGGTAATGACCATCAGGTCGCCAATCTTGAAGCCCGGGTTCATGCCACCGGCGGCGTTGCTGACGAACAGGGTCTTGATGCCTAACTCGTACATCACTCGCACGGGGAAGGTCACCTCCTTCATGGAGTAGCCTTCATAGTAGTGGAAGCGGCCTTTCATGGCCATTATATCGACGCCGCCAAGCTTTCCAAAGATGAGCTTGCCAGAGTGCCCCTCGACAGTAGATACCGGAAGATTTGGTATTTCGGAATACTCGAACTCGTAGGTGTCAGTTATTTCTGAAGCTAATTGTCCGAGGCCTGTCCCCAGAATGATGGCTGTCTTTGGACTGGTGGACATCCTTTGCTTTAGCCAGGATGCTGTTTCTTGAATTTTTGCGTACATAGCCTATAATGTTTTGGTTAAACAAATCTTCTTGCTCAAGCATGAACTTGATGTTGACGGGAATGACGTAGAAGGCCTTGCGCAGCTCATCGCCCAGCTCCCCGGCATCGTTCAGCCGTGTAGCGTCTTTCTCGGTGGTGATGATGACCTTGGGCGAGGGCATGGCCTCGAACGTGGCACTGAGCCGCTGGAGGTCTTTGTGGGTGAAGTTGTGGTGGTCGGCAAAGGTCATCGGTGTGATGCTCTTGACCTGGGACTTCAGGTCTTCCATTAGCTGGCGCGGCGAGGCGATGCCCGTCAGCAGCAGCACGTTGTAGTTGGAAAGCTGTGACGACGTCACGTTACTGCGGACCTGAGGGAAGACGGGGTGCAGTTCACCGTACTCCAGCGTGGAGAAGTAGAGGGTCTGATAGGGGAAGAGGCTCATGGCGCGGGTGATGACGCGGTACTCCATGGGTTTCAGCTCTTTCGGGCACTTGGTGACGATGACGATGTCGGCGCGGTTCTTGCCTGGTAGGGGTTCGCGCAGTCTGCCTGCGGGCAGTAGCTTGTCGTAAATGATAAGGCGGTGGTAGTCGACCAGCAGGATGTTGATGCCTGGTTTTACGTAGCGGTGCTGGAAGGCATCGTCGAGGAGTATGACATCAACGGTGTCGTCTTCGGTCAGCTGGGCTATGCCCTGTCTGCGGTTCTTGTCGACGGCAACGGTGATGCTGGGGAACTTCTGCTTCATCTGGTAGGGCTCATCGCCAATCTGCCGCATGGGCGTGTCCTTGTCGGCCAACACGTAACCGTGGCTCTTGCGCTTGTAGCCACGGCTCAGTACAGCCACTTTAAACTGGTCTTTCAATAACTTGACGAGGTATTCCACATGGGGCGTCTTGCCTGTGCCTCCAACGGTGATGTTGCCTACGGAGATGATGGGTACTTTATAGTCCTGGCTCTTCAGGATTCCCACATCGAAGAGGAAATTCCTGAAGCGTACCCCTAAGCCGTAAAGCCAGCTTAGCGGCAGCAGCCATTCGTTGATTTTTATAAAGTCCCCTTCCATGATGGGCAGTTCTTTTTGGCAGTTAGACTTTTTTTAGAAATTCAGGAGGTAGGGCAGGCGTGCCTGGAGGCGGTTGCGCTGCTGGTCACGGCGGGCGTTGAGCAGGGGCTGATAGAGCTCACCCAGAATCTCGCGCAGTTCGCCGTTGAGGTAGGAGTCCTTCTTCTGTCCCATATCCATCAGGTCTTCATACCACGGGGCTGGGGCAGGGTAGTTCTTCTGGTGGTATTCTGTGAGCTTGGCCAGTTCTGCCGCTTTCTTGACGGCATCGTCCAAGGAACCGAGCTTGTCGACCAGCTTGATGGGCAGGGCATCAGTAGCTAACCATACGCGGCCCTGGGCTATCTCGTGTACCTGATCGCGAGTCATCTTGCGACCCTCGGCCACGATGCTGAGGAACGTCTCGTAGCCACGGTTAACGTAGGTCTGCATGAACTTCAACTCCTGCGCGTTGTCTTTGCTTAATATCAAGTTCTCTTCGAAGTCGGTATAATTGTTGGTCTTTGTGCCATCGAAAGTGACTCCCAGTTTGTCGGTCACTAAGCCTGAGAAGTTGGGAATCAGTCCGAAAATGCCGATGCTGCCCGTGATGGTGGTCGGTTCGGCAAAGATGTAGTCGCCGTTGGAACTGATCATGTAGCCGCCCGAGGCTGCCACGCCGCCCATCGATACCACCACCGGCTTCTTGGCCTTCAACTGTTTGATGGCGTGATTGATTTGCTCAGAGGCTACGGCACTGCCACCGGGGGAATTGACGCGCAGCACGACGGCCTTCACGTTATCGTCATCGGCCAGCTTGTTGAGGTCGTCGACAGTCTCCTTGCCAATGATGTTATGCTCGGTGGAGAACATGCTGGTTTTCTGGTCGATGATTTCGCCATAGGCGTAGTAGACGGCCACCTCATCGCCCTTCTCGTCTGTGGTGGGCAGGGCTATCATGTCGCTGAGCAGCAGCTGGTTGATGTCGTCGTCGAGGTCGGCCCCCAAAAGGCGGTTGACGGTTGGCTTTACTTCTTCCGGATAGCGGAGTGCATCAACGAGTCCTCCTTTCAGGTAGTCGGCAGGTGAGGCGAAGGTTAGGATGCTGTCGCTCACCATCTGGTCAATCTGCTCTGCAGTAAGTCGTGAGCGGCTCTCAGCCATGTCCTTCAGCATGTGTTTCCAGATGCCTTGCTGATAGGCCTCGGTCTGCTCGCGGTTTTCGGGACTCATGTCTTTACGGGTGACGCTTTCCACATAACTTTTATATTTGCCTACACGCACGGGCTGGTACTTCACGCCGAGTTTCTCGTATAGTCCGGTCATGTATTCCCGCTTGCCGCCGATACCCTTTAGCTCAATCATGCCCGTAAGGTTCAGTATCACGGTGTCGGCCACCGAAGCCACATAATAGCCCTGCTGGGTGTAGTTATCGGCATAGGCGAGAATCCACTTGCCGCTTTTCTTGAAATCCTTTAAGGCGTCGCGCACCTGCTGGGCTGAGGCCGGAGAGTCGAATTCTGTGAGGCCGCCCTCAATGTAGATACCCTTGATGTCGTTGTGATCCTTGGCCTTCTTGATGCTGGCCACGATGTCCTCCAAGCCCATGACGTCCATGTCGCTGCTGTTGAGTAACATGGAGAGGGGAGTGTCGCCCTCCATGCGTTCCTGGACTGCTCCATCCATCTTCAGAACGAAGACCGAATTGTCCTTCACTTGAGTAGTCGATGAACCCGAAGCGGCCATACCGAGTAGGGACGCAAAGAATATTAACCCTGCGATGAATGTAAAAATAACAAGACCACAAATAGTGGCCAAAGTGTACTTCAAAAAACTTTTCATACTCTACATCATTAAAATTATGCGACAAAGATACGACTTTTTTCGAAATAATCAACAAAATATCAAATATTTTTGCTAATTTTGCGCCATAAAACTATCACTATAACGTCAAAAGCAATGAAATCCAGAACAATTATGGCGTTGACGCTTGCATTGACATGCGTCATGGCCACCGCAAAGAAGAAAGTGACAAACCAGCAGTTATGGCCCGACGGCACCCCCGTATCGGAGTGGTTCAGCGACACCTCGCGGGTAGATTTATCGGGACTGAGGCACTATGTTGTGACCGACTATGGCGTTGACGGCTACAGCACTGAGGTGCAGACAAAAGCCCTTCAGGCAGTTATCGACCGTGCGGCTCAGGAGGGTGGGGGAGTCATCGTCATCCCACGAGGCACCTTTATTTCTGGTTCGCTGTTCTTCAAGCCCGGCACCCACCTGAAGTTAGAGGAAGGCGGTGAACTGCAGGGCAGCACCCGTATCAAGCACTTCCCGATAGTGAAGACCCGTATGGAGGGGCAGACTCTTGACTACTTTGCCGCCTTGGTCAATGCCGATGGTGTGGATGGTTTTACCATCACCGGCCCTGGCACCATCAACGGCAACGGCCAGCCCTACTGGGAGGAATTTTGGATTAGGCGCAAGTATAATCGCAACTGTACCAACCTCGAAGCCATGCGCCCTCGCAATGTCTACATTTCTAATAGTAAGAACGTGACTGTACAGGACGTAAATATCATAAACTCACCGTTTTGGACGAATCACCTCTACCGTTGCGAGAACGTGAGATACCTGGGCTGTTTCATCTATGCCCCCACAGAAAATGTGACACCCGTCGACCCCAAGCGTGGTGCTCCGTCGAGCGACGCCATCGACCTCGATGTCTGCAAGAATGTGCTGGTTCACGGTTGCTACATGCACGTCAACGATGATGCCGTTGTGCTGAAAGGCGGCAAGGGCACTTGGGCTGACCAGGACCCGAACAACGGTCCATGCTCGAACATCATTATTGAAGACTGCGTATACGGTAAGGTGCATGGCTGTCTGACGCTTGGTTCAGAAAGTCTGCACGACCGCAACGTGATACTCCGCCGCATCCACGTGAAGTCTGCTACCCGTGTGCTTTGGCTGAAGATGCGTCCTGACACCCCCCAGCATTACGAGTACGTCACCGTAGAAGACATCACTGGCCAGTGCGGTTCTTTCCTCGTTGTCCGTCCGTGGACTCAGTTCTTCAAGCCTGAAGACCGTGCGGATATGCCCCTGTCGCAGTGCAATAATATCACCATCCGCAACATAAAGATGACAACGAACAACTTCTTCGATGTGGGTACCAGTGACAAGTACCGCTTAAAAGACTTCACCTTCGAGAACATTGATGTGGAGGACACAAAGAAGGCTTTTGACCCGTCGCTGATAGAAAACTGCACGGCTAAGAACGTCAATATCAGATAACATACCACATCATTATGATTTTTTGCCACTATCCTGCGTTGTTTCGAAAAAAAGTTGTATCTTTGCACCTCGATAGAAGCAAAACTTATAAAATGATGAATATGAAAAAGCTATTATTATCCCTTGCAGCCGTTGCATCCATCACAACAGGCTTTGCACAGAAGAAGCTGGTGCTCTATTACTCAGAGACAGGTACAACCAAGACCGTAGCACAGGAGTTGCAGAAACAACTCAGCGCCGACATTGAAGCCATTGAGGCCGTTGAGCCTTATTCGGGTAATTTCCAGGAAACGATTCAGCGTGGACAGCGCGAGATGCAGAGTGGTGAGACTCCGAAGCTGAAGCCTCTGAAGTCGAAGATTGCCGATTACGATATCATCTTTGTCGGTTACCCCATCTGGTTTGGTACCTACGCCATGCCGATAGCCACGCTTGTCAAGGAGAACGACTTTGCAGGCAAGAAGATAGTACCGTTCTGCACCTTCGGTAGTGGCGGCTTGAATACTTCCTCGGAAGCACTGAAGAAGGCACTGCCCAAAGCCGAGATTATGGCGGGCTACGGTGTTCGCACGGCCAGGGTGACAGCAGCAGAAAAGGAGCTTGACAGATTCCTGAAGACCAACGGTTACAAGAAGGGTAAAGTGGCCAAATTGCCTGATTATTCTGAACAGAAACCGGTGACGGATGAGGAGAAGGCCATCTTCGATGCAGCTTGCTCCAGTTATCAGTTCCCGCTTGGCACACCTTCAACGGTGGGCAAGCGTACAACAGATGACAGCATTGACTATAAATTCACGGTCAACGGTCGCGGTATGAATGGTGAACAGTCTACATCTATCATTTATGTGACTGTAGGTAAGGAGCAGGGGGCAAAGCCCGAGTTTACTGAGGTTGTCCGTTAATCAGAAGAAAACTAACACGAAAATGGGAAACAAGATAGTAACCTTCGGAGAGCTGATGCTACGCTTCTCGAAGGGAGAGAAGATGAGACTGTCACAGGGTAAGACGTTCTTAGGAAACTATGGTGGAAGCGAGGCCAATGTGGCCGTGTCGTTAGCCATGCAGGGCGAGGACGTAGAGTATGTCACCCGTCTGCCCGACACGCAGATGGGACGTGCCGGAGCGATGAGCCTGCGGCAGCTCGGTGTGGGTACTGACTACATATTGTACGGCGGCGACCGCGTAGGTGTCTATTATTTTGAAGAGGCAGCGAGCCTGCGCAACGCCAGTGTCACCTACGACCGTGCTGGGTCGGCCTACTCGTTTCTGCAGCCGGGGATGATTGACTGGCGTAAGGCACTGGCTGATGCCTCGGTGCTCCATGTATCGGGCATCACGGCGGCCATCACGCAGCCTGCTGCCGACGCTACGTTCGAGGCCATCGAGGTGGCCGAGGAGATGGGGCTGACCATATCGATTGACTTGAACTACCGCAAGAACCTGTGGCGCTACGAGGGTGCCCAGCCGCGTGAGACGTTGAAGCGGATGATGGCACATGCAGACGTGATGTTTGGCGATGTCATTGAGTACGACTTCATTACGGAGCATGAGAAGATACCGTTCGAGGCCGTCACGCCTGACTACGACATGAACCTGGACGCCTACCGCCTTTGGTACGAGGAAATCAGGGAACTTTGTCCGCGCTGCCGCAAAATCATGATTGGTATGCGCAACCAGATCAGCTCGAGCCACCACACGCTGACGGCTCTGCTGTGGGCCGA
>JAEEGG010030120.1_pt1 | contig 10094 bp, 5 predicted proteins | sample 9134161 | NCBI WGS metagenome assembly JAEEGG01 (sample SAMN16246543, study PRJNA631951) | gut metagenome | biome: gut microbiome; feature: rumen; material: CR-attached | host: Bos | place: Iran: Karaj | collected 2018-10 | reverse complement strand
CTATGACCCCACGTTCAAGGACGTGCACGTGCTCTTCCCCAAGGAGAATGTGGATAATACCCTGTCCGAGTACTTGGCCAGCCAGGGCAAGCGCCAGCTGCACATTGCCGAGACCGAGAAATATGCCCACGTGACGTTCTTCTTCAGCGGCGGCCGCGAGCAGCCCTTCGAGAACGAGGACCGTATCCTGGTGCCTTCACCTGACGTGGCCACCTACGACCTGAAGCCCGAGATGAGCGCCTATGAGGTACGCGACAAGCTTGTAGCCGCCATTCGTGAGGACAAGTACGACTTTATCGTGGTGAATTATGCCAACGGCGACATGGTGGGCCACACCGGCGTGTATGGCGCCATCACCCAGGCCGTGAAGGCCGTTGACCGCTGCGTGCACGACACCGTCGAGGCCGCACGTGCTACGGGCTATGAGGTCATCATTATCGCCGACCACGGCAATGCCGATCACGCTATCAACACCGATGGCACCCCCAACACGGCCCATTCGCTCAACCCCGTGCCCATTATCTATGTGACCGAGGATCCCGAGCTCATCATCAATACGGGCCGCCTGGCCGATGTCGCACCCAGCATTCTGCAAATCATGGGTCTGCCGCAGCCCGCCGAGATGACGGGCCACGGCCTTATCGACACCACAAAGTGATAAAACTCGTGTAACGAGGCTTATTTCAACAGCTGATCTATCAGTGCTGTTACGTCGTTGATGCTGACCTGATTATCCAGGTCAACATCAGCGGCTTTCATATTGATGGTTATCTCCCTGGGATTGAGCAGGAAGTCAATCAATGTGGTTACGTCATCAATAGTGACAGCACCGTCGTTGTTCACATCGCCCGTGCCATAGTGGAGCCTGCTGAGCACCAGCCGCATACCGGCCAGCGCATTAATCTTTCCATTGGGACCAAAGTGGGTGGACAGGGTTCCGTTGGTGTATTTGTCGTGAATGGCAGTCTGGGCAATAATGTCCTTGATTTCTCTTACCGATAGCCTGGGGTTGGCTTGCAGCCATAGCGCAATGATGCCGGCCACTGTCGGCGCGGCCATCGAGGTGCCGCCCATAGCACACCATGGGCTGCCGTCCTCGGTCCTCATCACGGTATAAGCCGAATTGTAGGCATAGGCTGAGTACCTGCTGCCAGCAGCAACTACATCATAACCCGGTGCACAGATGGTGGGCAAGGCTTTGCCTAACGGGCCAGAACCCTCGACGGCATAGCTTGAGAAACTGCTGATTTGACCAATGGTTACAGCACTGGTAACGATCCTGTCGCTTCTCAGGGAATAGTAGGAATTGCGGGCAGCATAAGCTCCCACCGAGATAATAGAATCGTGAACGGCATAGGAGCCAATCGAGCAATCACTGTTAGATCCTGTGTAGCTGCCGACCATGAGACTGCCGTCAAGCTCCGTGACAGGGGACTTGTATTGGGCAAAACGCGCGTCGCTGTTGCTCACCCAAGCATCGATATCGGTCACTTTGCGCGGGGTGATGGTAACACCTATAGCGTAACGGCTGCATTTGACCTTGCCGTCGGCCGAGAGGGTGTATTTCTTGCTCTGGAGATTGCGGGCTTGAACCGTCAAGTGGTAGCGCTTGCCATCGGTCGAGGTTTCGACAGTGCCCTTGAGATAGCACGACGTTTGATTGGCGGGCATGGCATAGTAAGCAGCGATCTGCGACACGTCAACCGACATGGTCTTCACGTCCTCGGCCGATTCCCATACAATCTGGTTGGTTGTCACGTCGAGCACATGGAATTTGTAGTCAAATCGGGTGAACTCGTTGCGCATCCAAATGTCGGCAACAAAGTTATTGTAGAAATAGGTTGAGTCATAGGTCGAGCCATCCTTTTGCATCAGCAGGAAATGGATAGGTTCGTCCGGGCCACCGTGGCAATGGGCATAGGTGGGGTTGTTGCCGTTGTTGCCCGCTGCGATGACAAAGACCTTGCCAGGGCCTACAATCTGGGCAATGGCTTTGGACAGATAGTCTTTTCCGTCATGAGGACCATCGGTAGTGCTCACGCTGACACTGATCACAAAGGGTTTGCCCACGCTGTCGGCATAACAGTTGATGAAGCGTGCACAATTGGCCACCTCAACGGCCGACAATCCCGTGCCCATCTCGCTGACGGCGCACAGCATAATGTCGGTACCGGGGGCCATGCCGCCATAGCCGTTGACATGGGTGCCCGTGGCGATGCTCGCTGTGTGGGTGCCGTGTGTCGAGCCGTCGCTGTCGGTAGTCAAGGTGTCTATCTGCTCATACATGAAAACCGAGCCAGGCAATATCGATTGCCGATATTTAGCAGAATGGCCGCTCCTGTCGCTGGTATCATAGACCCTGACAATGCGGCTCGATGTCGGGTCATTAGCACGCTTGAATGCCAAGTGCTGATAGTCAAATCCGTTGTCGATGATGGCAACAATCACACCGGTGCCATCGTAATTCATCGGCAACTGGTTGGCAGCCCCTTGAAGCACATTGATAACGCGGGTCGCGCGCATAGTGCTGTCGGTGCATAACTCAAGTTTGGTGCTGATTTCCACGTTGCTCACACCGGCAACACGTGACACTTGTTCAAGCCTATCAACGGGGACCATCGCGGTAATAAAACCGTCAAACTCGCAGCCCACAATCACACCATACTGTTGTAAACGCGCAATCACAGCATCATTGTTGATAGCGATGAAACAGTCAATTAATTCCTGGCCATCAATGACGCGAGAATGGGCGAAACGTGAGAGCGAAGTCCCTTGCTCTCCAAGGCTGCGTTCATTCAGGTATTGCCTCACGGTTGCAGGCAACACATGCTGAGCTTGGATGCTGAAGATCGCAAGCGTCAGCATCACTACTGTAATAATCAGTTTTTTAGCCATAAGCATGAAATCTATTGGTCTTGGTCCTCTTCTTCAAGTAACAAATCAATCAATTCGACTATGTCTCGAACATTGATGTGGTCATCATAAAATACATTGGCTGCTTTGAGAACAAAACCCTCAGGAGTATCACCTAGCATGTAGTCTATCAACCAGGTAACATCAGTCACGTTCAAGATACCATCGCCCGTAACGTCGCCCCAAATGAAGTTCTCATCAATTCCTAACAAATACCTTGCTCCTGCCAGAGCGTCAATTTTGCCATTGGGACCATAGCGATACCAATTAACTGGGTCTTGGGTGTAACCATCTTTTTTTGCAGTTTGGGCAATGACCTCCTTGACTTGGCTGGGTGACAAGTTAGGATTGATCTGTAACCATTGGGCAATAATTCCTGCCACGGTAGGTGCCGCCATCGATGTGCCACTCATGTAACTCCAATAATCTCTGCCCACCTTCATGACGGTAGCGCCGTTGGATTCCACATAGGGCACGAAGTGATTGCAAGCCGAAACCACATAGCGTCCTGGGGCCATGACAGTGGGCAATGCTTTGCCTGTTGGACCATAGCCTGGGTATTCATAGCTTGATATGGGCATATAGTTGCCTTCGTAAATAAAAACAGACACATTAGTAGTATCGTAGGTCATCGAGTAGTAATCTCGGCGGCCTTCAAAACCACCTGCCGAGATAATGGAATCGTGGACAGCATACGTGCCGATGCTGCAATGATTGCTCGATGGGCTGTAGAAATTGTTGAACTGTTGGGTTACCGTGTCACCTTCTTCTGTAACAATATCTTTGTAAACGGGGTCGGTGTACGCCGTCCTGCGGCCATTCACTGTGCAAATCCATGAGTCAACATAGCAGCTGTCCGGCTGGCGGGGTAGCAAAACAGATGGAGGGTAGACGGAAACTCCAATCTGATAACGGCTCACAATTTTACCTTCAGAATTATAGGAATAAGACTTGCATCTCAATTTCTTGAGCTCGCACGTTGCCTCAAATTTTCCATTAGTGGGATTGAGTGATATCAACCCAGATATATAGCCAGATCCATCTGGAGAACCGTAATAGTTTTTGATATCGGAATAAACAGTGTATTTCTTATATGAGTTGATTAGTTCAGACTCCCAGACAATGCGGCTAGTCTGTTTATCTAAGATGTGAAATTGGATTGTGGGTCGCAAGTTCTTGACTCGAGCCCATATTGTTAGCCACATGTTTTCATAATAGTAGGAATCATCTGCATCTAGATTGTAATGACCGATGAGCATATTTAAGGGTTTGTTGGCTAGAGCTGGGCCATGGCAATAGGTCTTCTCGTTGCCTGTATTACCAGCAGCTACGACAAAAATGCGGCCAGGCCCTACGCATTGTGCAACAGCTTTGGAAATTCTGTCTTCACCATCATGAGCGCCGTTCCTGTTACTCATGCTTATATTAATGACGCACGGTTTGCCAACGCTGTCAGCATATGAATAGATATACTTGATGCAGTCGATGATTTCCAATTCATCGAAACCGCCACCTAACGTACGGCACGAGCACAGGACGATGTCGGCACCAGGAGCCATACCGCCAAACCCGTTCACATGCCTGCCAGTTGCAATGCCTGTGGTGTGTGTGCCATGGGTCTCCTGTTTAGCGTCTGTAGTCAATGTGTCAATCTGTTCATTCATGAAAACTGAGCCAGGAAGCGTCCCGTCTCCGATGATTACTGGATGCCCGGTAGTATTTAGTGGGTCGTAGACTCGTACAATACGCGTTTTGCTGGGGTCGTCAGTCCGGCGGAATGCGGTGTGCTGGTAATCGTAGCCAGTATCAATCATGCCAATGATGACACCAGTTCCGTCAAAGGGCTTGGGCAGTCCATAATTGTAGCCGTCAAGCACGTCTCCAGCATGGGTAACACTCAAGGTGCTATCGGTACACATTTCAGCCATGCCGCTCACTTCAACGTTGATAACGCCTTTTAGTTGAGAGATGGTTTTCAACTTGTCAACAGGGACTTGTGCTGTCAGGAAATCGTCAAATACACAGTTAACGATGACACCTTGGGCCTTGAGTAACGAAATCACACCAGGATGCTCAAAATCAATGAATACGTCAGCCATTTCTTGCCCGTTAATCATGCGTGTCGGTGCAAAACGTGAGGAAATATAAACGGGTGCGTCATCGCTTTGGCGAGACTTGGTTTGGCTCATCATGGCTCTTTCCTCAAGAAACAATTGAACGGTAACAGGCAGCATGTCTTGCAGTTGGGCAAATCCAATTGCTGCCAGTATTAAAGCCATAAGGGTTAAAACTTTTCTTTTCATATTAGTCTGATTCTATTAGGTTATTTCTTCGTTCAGTAACGGATGTGTCACCCTTGCAACAGCAGGTCGATGAGCAGGGTTACATCAGTTATATCAATAGTGCCGTCTTGGTTGATATCTGCATTATTGGTGTTGAACGGAATGGAGGCGCTTCCCAACAGATAGTCGATGAGCAAGGTCACGTCTTGGATATTCACTTCGCCATTCTCATTCACGTCTCCTAGCAATAGCGTGGGTTGTTGCTCAACGACTTCGAGACTGAATGTGAAATCGTCGGCACTGAATGTGAACAGATAATCCCTGCCGTCGCCAATGAAATGATAGGAAAAATCATTGCTTCGTTTGGCGGTCGTGTAGGTCGTTCCAGTGGTAATGGTCGTCGTGGCTGTTGGGCCATAGCGGTAGTTGCCGTTGAATGTGGGCCAATCGTTATTCCATGCTTCAGGGGCACCGTCAGCAAAGACAAAGTAGATGGGCGCACCGATGGTCAGAGTGTCCACGTATGTGCCGTTGCCCAGGTTCGTCATCTTGCTCATCGGCTCGGTTAAGCTCCAACTGCCTTCACCGCCAACGATATAGATGCTTGCACTGTCGGTGGGCTCCTCACCGCTATTATCGGCGTACTTAGCCACCTCAAATAAAGCATCCATCACCTGACCGTTCTGGTTGTCCCACCATCCACAGTTGTACCAGTCTGTCGTCACATGATTGGTGTAGTTGATGCCATATTCGTTGGCCTCGGGGAACCACCAGTACAGGCCATCAACGTTGCTATGGGCATTGAGCCTCTCGACAAGGGCCGTAGCAAAGGCTTTTTGGCCGGCTGCTGTAGCAGGCCATGTCGATTGCAGGTCATAGGAAGCACCTGATGGGTAATAGGCATGAGGATAGCCTGTTTCAACGATTTGGATTTTCTTGTCAGGGTAGGATGTCTCGAGTGTTGTGAGCAGGTTGTCCAGCACATTCAAGTCACCATGCCAGTAAGGGTAATAGCTCAGTCCGATGATGTCGAAATCGCTTGTGTAGCCCTTGAGAGTTTGGTAAAAAGACGTGACGTTGGATGTGCGGCTCATCTCAGTGTGGACGACAACCTTGGCTGCTGGGCACACTTCACGACAGGCTTGGATGCCACGTTTGAGATAATTGGCAAACGTAGCAAATGTGCCATTGCCGTAGTTGGCACCGCTAGGATAGCAGTGCCCTGTAGGCCATAGCATGCCGTAGGTCACCTCGTTGCCCACCTGAATGAAGTCGGGAGTTGCGCCTGCAGCAATCAGAGTGTTGAGCACTCGACGCGTGTAACTGTACACGCTGTCGGCAAGGGCGCTCTGAACCGTCCATGACGATGGCGTTGAGTGTTGACCAGGGTCGGTCCACGTGTCGCTGTAGTGAATGTCAAGCAAGAGCTTGAATCCAGCATCCTTGATGCGCCTACTCAAGTCTGTCACGTAGGGCAGGTCCTGGCAGACGCCCTCGCCTTGGTCCTCGGCATCGGCCTTGGAGGGGTCGACAAACAATCTCACACGCATAGCATTTAAGCCCGTGCTCTGGAGATAACTGAGCATATTTGTGATGCGCGATCCATTCTCATTGTAATAGATGGCTCCCCGTTCCTCATACTTGGTCAACAGAGAGATGTCGCCTCCGGCATATTTCGTGGCGGCAGAAACCGTTAGGCAAAACAACAGCGCTAGGCAAGTGCTAATGAAATGAACTCGTTTTATCATAGTCTTATTTATTATAAATAGTGGTGTTATGCGTGCAGGATTTTATAGACCAGCTCCTTGAGCAGTGCATATTGGTCTTGACGTGAGCCGATGCCCTTGCTGCGGGTATCGCATTCGCGCAGATATCCGATGATGTTGATAAGCGAGCGGGTGTTGTACATGCGGGCGGCGTCCAGAAATTTGCGGGCTCGCCACGTGCTGGAAGTTCCAACAAGTGCCATCACGCTCTCGGGGGATTTGTCCCTTGCCGTTGAGGCTATCAACGCGTTGGTGAAAAAAGTGGATATCATACCGACAACTTGTGGAGTAGGGTTGTTCTTGGGATTGCGCTCAAAGTAATCAACGATGCGAAAAGCCTTGAGTGCGTTGCGGCGGGCCAAGGCGTCTTCCAACTCAAAGTTGTTAAAGTCCTTGCTGATGCCCACGTTGCGTTCGATGAGCAAGGGTGTGATGTTCTTGTCTTCGCTCAGTATGGCCAGTTTATCCAGCTCACTAAACTGTCGACTGATATCTGTGCCGATATGGTCAGCCAGCATGCTGGTAGCCTTGCTGTCGATGTTGCATCCCAGCGAGGAGGCATAGCTCACAATCATTGTTTCCAGCTCTCGCCCCTCATGCACTTTCTTGGATGAGAAGACGACCCCATTCTTAGAGGATTTTAGTGCGTCGGTAAAGGGTTTGCTCTTGAGTGCTTCGCCTTTGTGGCAGATAATGAGAATAGTCGAGGGCAACGGCTTCTCGGCATAGGATGCGAACAAGTCCAGGTCGTTTTTGTGGCCTGGTTGTTTGGCAATGAGCTGTGCTTCACGAACAACGACTACCTTATACTGTGAAAATGCGGGATATTGTTGGCAGGCGCTGATAACCTCTCGCACATTTGCCGTGTTGCCATAGTACAGCGACAAGTTGAAGTCTCGCTGACCCTCGGTCAGGACGGTGTCTATGATGAGTTGCTGCAGACTGTCAATGAAGTAGGGCTCCTCGCCCTGCAGGACGTAGATATTCCTGAATGTACCGCTCTTGATTTCCTTGCTTAGTGCGGTAAAGGTTACCGTTTCTCGTTTTACTGCCATTAGGTGATTTCGTTGATTATCCCTGCAAAGGTAATGATTATTTATAGAGAAACAAAATTATTTCCCTTCTCCGATTCTATCTACTTTACGGCAGATGTAGAGAAGATATTCTCCCTTGGCATTGGTGGTGCCAAAGATATATGTATCACCACCGTCCTTAAGCCGCAGTCGCTGCCGCAACTGCTGAGCACTTAACGGGAAGTTGCGAGTGGAAATATTTGCTTTGGAAATCCCCTTTAGTGCTCGTTTTAGCTCTTTCTTGTTCATCGTTGTCACGGCATTGATGCTGAAACAACGTCCTGGAAAATCACCCACAGGTACTGTCGAGACAAACAAGTGGCTGTCAGCGGCAATAGCCATGACGGGATAACGCTGCGTGAGCACGCCAAAGCATCCTGCCTTCATGATTGAGGCATTGGGCTCATACAGATAGGCTGCATGGTAGCCATCGGTCATCACAGCGGGCTTAGTTGCGTCACTTGAGGGCTTGTAGGTGAGACAATTCTCGTCGTTGACACAGTGTATCGTCAATTCGTTCTTCTGATCTGTATCCACGAGTATCAGCAGCTCTTTGCACTCGCCTCCCACGCTGACAATGTGAACCTGGCTCACCTTGTAGCTCAAGTCGCTCACTGTTTTGTGCCAATCAAGCATGGGTGAGAGTTTGATGAGGATACGGTGACCTGCATCAACAAGTTTGTCCATCAGTTCGAGAACGTTAGGAGTGCAATCGGCGATGGCGTAGGTGCGCCCTTCGCCCTCGTCGCGCCTAGCAGGGTCGAGGTATAGCAGAGTGGACTCGGGATTTTCCAAATCGCTTCCTCCAGTGGCGAGCACGTGTTCAGCGTCATCGTTGATGACAATAGCGTGACCCAGTTTCAGTTGCTTGAAGTTGTGCCGTGCTGTTTCGCATAAATGTGGCTGCCGCTCGACATAGATAGCACGGGCCGCTCTTGTTGCCATGAAGGCAAAGTCCACCCCGAAACCGCCCGTGAGGTCAACTAAGGTCTCATGGCTTCCGCTGGGCAAACTGTCGAGAATGCCACATTTATAAAGTGCGGTCTGCTGGCTCGAGCACTGTTCCATCGACAGGTGTGGCGGATAGATGATATCATCGATAACTGCCCATGATGGCAGCTTGCGACGCGCAGTCTGCCACCCTTGGATCTGGTCCAGCGCCCATGCCATGTCCACACCGGGATAGCGTCGTGCCTGCAGGGCCAATGCCCGCACGTCGTCTTCGCGGTGCTCATGCACAAATGCTATAGTTGCCTCGTCCTTCATATCACTGGCAAAGGTAATCAAATTATTCTGTTTTCCCTTTGGGTTTTCCTCAGATTCTTGTTTTAAAAGCTCTTGAAAACAATCAGGAAACAAGCTGCTATAAAATGAAAACTTTGGGTGTGAAACTTTAAACCATCGCCATTTTTTTTGTCTAATATGGTGGACTTTTAAAATATTTTACTACATTTGCAAATTGTAAAGGATTGAACAAACATTATTTATTATAAATTTTTAGTTTATAGAGCAATGAAAAAGATTTTATGCGTTTTATTGAGTGCAATGTTGATGCTCGGTATTTCGGGCTGTGGTTCGATGAACAATGCCACTAAGGGTGGTCTCATCGGCGGTGGCGGTGGCGCTGCCATCGGTGCTGGCATCGGTGCGCTCATCGGCAAAGGCAAGGGCGCTGCTATCGGCGGTGCTATCGGTGCTGTCGCTGGTGGTGTGGCTGGCACGCTCATTGGCAAGAAGATGGACAAGCAGGCTCGTGAGCTCGCTCAGATTACTGGCGCTCAGGTTGACACCGTTACCGATGTTAACGGTTTTGAGGGCATCAAGGTGACCTTCGACAACGGTATCCTCTTTGGCTTCAACAGTTCCAAGCTGGGTAGCGATGCTAAGGCTTCGCTTGACAAGTTCGCCACTTCGCTGCTGAACAATCCCCAGACCGATGTACAGATCTACGGTCATACCGACAACGTGGGCACCCGCGCTGCTAACGAGAAGGTTTCCAACGCTCGCGCTACCGAAGTACGCAACTATCTGACCAATGCAGGTGTGCATGCTGCCCGTCT
>JAEEGG010030113.1_pt1 | contig 10095 bp, 9 predicted proteins | sample 9134161 | NCBI WGS metagenome assembly JAEEGG01 (sample SAMN16246543, study PRJNA631951) | gut metagenome | biome: gut microbiome; feature: rumen; material: CR-attached | host: Bos | place: Iran: Karaj | collected 2018-10 | reverse complement strand
GGCATCAAGGACATGAAAGTCACGCTGGACGACCGCACCGTCTGGATCAAGTACGACGCCAACAAGACCGACAAGGAGAAACTCGCCGCCGCCATCAACAAGCTGGGCTACGAGGCCGAAGAGGTCACTCCCGCGGAGCAGGAAAAGAAATAGCCGCGACGCTGCGCGTCCGCGCAGTCACTTTGAAACGGTCGTCGATGCGACGGCCGGCAATGGCGACGATCACTTCGTCGCCATTTTCATTTTGCATCGTGATGACGACCTCCCGGCGCTTTTGCTCCACGTCGAGCTTCAGGTCGGTAAAGAAATCGCTCAGGAGTTTGGTGCCGCGATACATGCCGAAGGGGCGGAAGCGGTCGCCTTCTTTCGGCGGACGGGCCGAGAGCGGAAGCCGCACCTTATCAGCATCCACGAAAAGAACGTCTTCAGGTTTCCGCTTTGGATCGAAGCCCGGCATCACGTCAAAGGTCCGCACGTCGAGCCGGTCGGTCAGATCGGCCGAATCCGGAAGCGACAAGGGATAGACGCGTAGTTCCCGGCGGTCTTTCACCAGACGGTGCGTCGCCGACAGGAAAGTTTTGCCGCTCAGGGCGTCCAGCGAACGCTCGATTTGCCCGAGCTGGTCGGCATTGAAGCCGCGGCCCTCCAGCAGCCGGTAGAGCCACCAACCGCACTGCCCCTTGCGGCGCAAAGCGGGAATGTCGATGCAGAGCACACCGTCGCGTTCCGAACAGAGATCCGCCCGACCAGCCACGAACACTTCATCGAGAATCTGCCCTGCCTCTCCGAAATGCCGCATTTCCGTCTGCAGCGTCCGCAGGAACGACGGATTGATCTGCGCCAGCTGCGGAAACACCTCGTTTCGCAGCCGATTCCGCGGAATGGAGACATCAGCATTGGTGGCGTCCACGCGGAATTCCACGCCTGCCCGCACGGCATAGGCTTCGATCTCCCGCCGGCTGAAGTCCAGCAGCGGCCGGATGAGCTGCACGCCCGCCGACCCAGAAGCGTCCTCCGCCCCATGCAGCGGCATCGTTTCCCGGATGCCTGTCAGGCCGCGCAGGCCCGCGCCGCGCAGCAGATGCAGCAGCAGCGTTTCGGCATTGTCATCGAGATTGTGCGCCACGGCCAGGTGCGTGAAGCTCTGCTCCCGGCACAGGGCGGCAAACCAGTCGTAGCGCAGCCGGCGCGCGGCCATCTCGACGGACAGCCCGTGCGACGCGGCATACGCCGCCGTGTCGGCCTCCTGCCGGAAGAACGGAATCCCGTTCCTGCGGCACCAGTCCGCCACAAACGCTTCGTCGCCATCGCTGTCGGCACCGCGCAAATGAAAATTGAAGTGCGCCACGGCCAGGGGAAGCCGCAGCGCACTGTGGAGGAACAGGTCCGCCATCGTCATCGAATCGATGCCGCCGCTCACCGCAAGCAGCACCCTGCTGTCCGGCCGGCCGTCGGTCAGCCGCGCCAACGTCCTGTCGAAGCGGTCCTGCATCGCACGTTATTTCTTCGCCTGCCCGAAGGTGTAGGTGAAGCCGATCGAGAAGAGCTCCTTGAACTGGACGCCCTTGCCCTGATACAATTCGTTCGTGATCCGGTCGTACTTGGGCACCAGCACGTTATCATCGTAGATGAGGTTGGTGCGCAGCGTCACCGAGAAGAACTTCGTGACCTTGGCCTCGGCGTTGACGTCCCACAAGACCTTGATGTTCTGCGGCTTGTTGAGATAGTCGGAGAAGAGCACCAGCGCGGTGCCCACCTTGAAGTTCTCCACTTCCAGCTTGGCGTCGACACGCAGCTGGGCACCGAGTTCGAAACGGGCGAACTGGTCTTCCGCATTGCCGTAACGGGTGCGGAGCGCTTCCTGACGCACCATCGTGACCTTGCCCGTGAGGGGTGCGAAGTTGATGGACACATTCTTGGTCGGCGTGTAATCGATACCTAAACCGAGAGAGGTGTAGGCCGGCGCGAAGAAGTCGGAGATCACCACCTCATGCTTGGCGTCCCAACCGTCCGCGAACTGCGTGCGGAAGTTGTACACGGCCGAGAAGTACAGTTTTTCCGCCGCCTTGTAGCCGAACTTGCTGTCGAAGATCAGCCGGTCGTCGCTCTTGAGGAGATAGTCCTTGTCGAACGAGTGCACGAAGCCGTATCCGGCCTGCAGCTCGTTGTTCCAGATGATTTTCCCCTTCTTGACATTGGCATAGACGTCGGCATAGGTATTGAGCGTCAGCTGTCCGACGCCGCCGGCGGCCCATTGCATCAGGGAAAGCTGGGAGAAGCCGATGGTAGTGGTAAGGCCCTTGGTCCATTCGGCCTTCGGGGCTTCCTCCGGCGCGGGAGCGTCCTGTGCAAACAGCGCGCAGGTCGCGAAAACGGCCATGACGGCCAGAATCAGTTTCTTCATGGTATTCCGTTTTTAATAGGCTCTTGCAAAAATGACTCTCCGGTGCGAAGGCTTGCCGCTATAGACGCAGGTACCCTCTTCCTCGCACACGCACGAATCGATGGGGATGCAGCGGATCGTGGCTTTGGTCAGCTCCTTGATCTTCTCCTCGGTCTCGGCCGTGCCGTCCCAGTGGCAGAGCAGGAAGCCGCCCTTCTCGATCTCGACCTTGAATTCTTCCCAGGTATCGACCTTGCGGATATTCTCGTCGCGGAATTTCAGGGCCTTCGCGTAGAGGTTTTGCTGGATCTCGTCCATCAGCGCGGCGACGTGGTCGGCCAGGCCTTCCTGCGAGATGTTCTCCTTGGTGGAGGTGTCGCGGCGGGCGAGCTCCACGTGGCCGCCTTCCAGGTCGCGCGGGCCGATGACCACGCGCACGGGCACGCCCTTGAGTTCCCACTCGGCGAACTTGAAGCCGGGACGGAGATTGTCGCGGTCGTCGATCTTCACGCGCAGGCCTTTGGCCTCGAACTCCTTCTTGAGTTCTTCCATGCGCGCGAGGATGGCCGCGCGCTCTTCGTCTTTCTTGTAGATGGGCACCATCACCACCTGGACCGGCGCCAGGGTGGGCGGCAGCACGAGACCGTTGTTGTCGCTGTGGCACATGATCAGCGCACCCATCAGGCGCGTCGACACGCCCCACGACGTGGCCCACACGTATTCCAGCTTGCCTTCCTTGTTGGCGAACTGCACGTCGAAGGCCTTCGCGAAGTTCTGGCCCAGGAAGTGCGAGGTGCCGGCCTGGAGGGCCTTGCCGTCCTGCATCATGGCTTCGATGCTGTAGGTGTCGAGGGCGCCGGCGAAACGCTCGGTCTCGGATTTGTGCCCGATGACCACCGGCATGGCCATGAATTCGCGGGCGAACTTCGCATAGACGTTCACCATCTTCTGCGCCTCGGCCACGGCCTCGTCGTAGGTGGCGTGGGCGGTGTGTCCTTCCTGCCAGAGGAACTCGGCCGTGCGGAGGAACAGGCGCGTGCGCATCTCCCAGCGCACCACGTTGGCCCACTGGTTGCACAGGATGGGCAGGTCGCGCCACGATTTGATCCAGTTCTTATAGGTGTTCCAGATGATGGTCTCGGAAGTCGGACGGACGATGAGCTCTTCCTCGAGCTTCGCGTCGGGGTCGACCACCACGCCTTTGCCGTCGGGAGCGACTTTCAGCCGGTGATGCGTCACCACGGCGCATTCCTTGGCAAACCCTTCCACGTGTTCCGCCTCGCGGCTGAGGAACGACTTGGGGATGAACAGCGGGAAATAGGCGTTCACGTGGCCCGTTTCCTTGAACATCGCGTCAAGCTGGTGCTGCATGCGTTCCCAGATGGCGTAGCCGTAGGGCTTGATCACCATACAGCCGCGGACCGCCGACTGTTCGGCCAGGTCGGCTTTCACCACCAGATTGTTGTACCACTGCGAATAATTGTCTTCCCGGTTCGTCACCTCTTTGTTCGATACCTCTGCCATAATTTTTTATTGGTATAAAAATTGATATATTTGTATTCAAATTAAACGAACGGACAAAAAATGTGTCCAATCGACAAAGCGCAAAAATACGAAAAATACACTTATTTATAAATTTCACAGGAGGTAAAAATGAAAAACAATCGATTCGGATTCTTCGCAATCCTTGCTTTTGCGGCACTTGCCAGCTCTTGTGGTACGTCGGGGTACTATTCCTCTTCCCAGTACAACGACGGAATTTATTACCGGCCTACGGCGGAGTCTCGTGCCAAGATCGTCGCCGAACAAGAAGCACAGCGTGAAAGGGAACGCCAGCGTCAATATGATCAATACCTCGCCAAAGACGATGAGGGCAACCTCTACGTCGTCACCGAACTGATGGACGGCGAGACCTATGAATCCCGTCTCCACAAGTTCGACAGCCCCTGGTACGTGAACTACGGGGTCTACGGCTGGGGCGCCGGCTATCCCTACTTCGGCTACTACGGCCTGCGCAGCCCCTGGTACACCGACTGGTACTGGCGGACGGCCTGGTATGACAGCTGGTATTATCCTTATTACGGTTACTACGGCTACTACAGCCCGTACTACTACGGCCTCTACGATCCCTGGTACTGGGGCGTCGGCTATGCCGGCTGGTACGGATGGGACCGCTGGTATCACCGTCACTACTATCCCGGCCACTACGGCCCGGGTCCCGGCCCGCATCACGGCCATAGCGGTAACCACAACGTGGTCTACACCCCGCGCAACACCACCAACGGCGGCGGCATGTACCGCACCACCGGTTCCACCGGCCGCAGCGGCATGTACACCACCCGTCGCACCAGCTCCGGCGGCAGCGTGAGCACCCGCACTTCCAGCGGCACGGTCCGCAGCTCCGGCAGCAGCCGTCCGACCCGTACCGGCGCCTCCGGCGGCGGCAGCTACACCCGCTCTTCCGGCAGCTACAGCAGCGGTTCGAGCTCCCGCAGCGGCGGTTACAGCGGCGGTGGCGGCTACAGCGGCGGTTCGAGTTCCGGCGGCAGCCACAGCTCCGGCGGCAGCCACAGCGGCGGCGGAAGACGCTGATCAGACGCCCATCCCGCGCCAACCTTATCTTACTATCAAAACCTCTAATACTTCGAACTGACATGAAAAAGATAATCACCTTGTTCCTGTCCCTGACGACGGCAGCCTGCCTCTTCGCCCAGACCGCGGAAGACGCGCTCAACATCGCGCAGGAATATTATGAGGGTACGGCCCGTTCGATGGCTATGGGCAATGCCTTCACCGCCCTGGGCGGCGACCTCGGCGGCCTGGCCATCAACCCGGCCAGCTCCGGCGTCTACCGCTGCTCGCAGTTCTCCTTCACGCCCGGCTTCACCACGAGCCGTTCGGCCGTGAACTACCTGGGCAAAGCCGACGATGCCAGGAAGACGGGCTTCACCGTCTCCAACTTCGGCGCCCTCCTCTCGTTCGACACGGGCAACTACAACGGCCTGCTGAACTACAGCTTCGGCTTCGTCTACAACAAGAAGAACAGCTTCCGCTCCGCGATGAACGCCTACGGATCGACCGACAACACCTCCATGCTGAGCTCCCTGGCGGCCGGCCTCGAAGGCATCGATGCGAGTGTACTCGATGAGAACAACTTCAACCAGGGCATCTCCTGGCCGGCCCAGCTGGCCTGGAACGCCTACGCCCTCGCGCCCCTGTCGGTCCTCGGCGGCAAATACGCCGATGTGGAAGATTCCTATCTCGCCTCTACGGAAAACTATGACGAGATTGCCGACGAACTGCAGATCGGCGGCATGCTGAACCAGCGGTTCAACCGCCGCACCTACGGCGGCAACGAGGAATTCAGCCTCAACTTCGGCGGCAACGTGTCCGACTTCCTGTACTTCGGCGTGAACCTCAACATGCTCGCCGTGAGCAATACGGTGGAAGAGTACTATGAGGAAAAGGCCGGCAACCCTTCCGATTTCCAGGACGGCTTCGTGTCGATGGACAACAGCTACTGGCTGCGCACCACCGGCAGCGGCGTCAACCTCAAGGTGGGTGCCATCCTGACGCCGGTAGCCGGTCTCCGGCTGGGTGCCACCGTCACCACGCCGACCGCCTACGCGCTGGTCGATGAATGGGACTACACGATGAACACCTCGTTCAACAACGGCAATTCCTACACTGAGTACTCCCCGACCGGCCGCTACGACTACCGCATGACCGCGCCGATGCGCTTTAGCGTGGGCGCCGCCTATACCTTCCTCGACCGCGGCCTGCTCAGCGTGGACTACGAACACGTGAACTACGCCAGCACGCGGCTGAAGGATGAGAACGGCACCCCGGGCATCTTCACCGAAGAGAACGCTTATATGAGCCAGAACTTCCTCGGGTCGAACATCGTCCGCGCCGGTGCCGAGATCAGGCTGGGCCAGTCGATCGCGCTGCGCGGCGGCTACCAGTACTACTCGCCGGCCGTCAAGGGCTACGCCGCCCGTCAGGCCTACAGCGCCGGTATAGGCTTCAACCTGGGTCAGGCGACCACCCTCGACTTCGCCTGGACCAAACTGGCCGCCGTCTCCGACAGCTTCCAGCTCTACGACGACTACTCCAGCGCCGTGAGCGTCCCCGTGGGCACCAACACGCACAGCCTCAGCAAAGTGGTCTGCACGTTGGCCGTCAAGTTCTAAAGAAGATACTTCCCCGCGTCGGGTCCTTCTGCGGAAAGCAGATCGAGAATCGAAAGATTCGGTATGAAAGTCGACGCACCGTCATCCCCGGCCTGACCGGGGATCCGATTGACGAAAACCTGATAGTAAGCCTGCTCCCGTCCATATTCGGCGAGCAGGCTTTCGCCTTTGTATTTGGGCTGGATGCGGGCCCGGCCGTCCAGGACATCCCCGGGCAGGCCGGGCTCATAGCGTTCCGTCAGCGCGACGGGCACGGAGAGATCCAAAAGGACGAGCAGCTTCTCCAGTAAAGCCAGATTGAGGTCGAAAAGGAAAGCGGGCTTTTTTTCGAGAATCGGCAGGAGATCGTCGGCGTAATAATCGTAATAGGCGGAAGCGTTGTAGGCGGCGGAAAAGGCGCGGATGTGGTGCTGAAGCCAGGGCTCGCCGTAGTCGATGCGGATGTCGCGGATGGGACGGCTGCGCCGCTCCTCCTTGACGACGGGAATCGACAGGTCTTCCGGGCCGCCGGCCGAGAGGATGCGGCAACGGCTGCGCCACGACTGTTTCTGGTAGTTTTCGTGCTGTTCGAGCAGAAGCCGGTCGCTGTGGGCGATGGCGAAGAAATAGTCGACGGGCGGCAGGTAGGCCGTCGTCAGCAGGCAGGCGGAAAAGTGCGGGCCGCTCATCGGATGATGCCGCGGGCGGACGACTCGATGAAGGCCAGGATGGTATCGCGATGCGGGCTCTCGGGGAACAGTTCCCGCACGCTCCGGCACGCGTCGGACACGTTGTAGCCGCTTTGGTAGATGACGCGGTAGATGGCGGAGATTTCCGTGATGACGGCCTCGTCGAAGCCCCGGCGGGAAAGGCCGACACGGTTGACGCCGGCATAACTCACGGGATTGCGGTTGGTCAGGACATAGGGAGGCACGTCTTTGGTGACGGCCGATGCGCCGGCGACCATCGAATGGGCGCCGATGTGGGTGAACTGATGGATCATCGAACCGCCGCCGATGATCACCCAGTCGTCGAGGTCGACTTCGCCGGCCAGCCCGGAGAAGCTGGAAACGATGCAGTTGTCGCCCAGCCGGCAGTCGTGCGCCACGTGGGTATAGGCCATCAGCAGGCAGTTGCTTCCCACTCTCGTCAGGTTCTTGCCGCTGGCAGCCGTGCCGCGGTTGACCGTGGCGTATTCACGGATCGTGGTGCCGTCGCCGATCTCGACCCAGGTCTCCTCGCCCTGGAACTTCAGGTCCTGCGGGACCGAGCCCAGCACGGCATTGGGGAACACCTTACACCCGCGGCCCAGTTTCACATAGTCGAAGATGGTAACGTTGGGACCGATCCAGCAGTCGTCGCCGATTTCCACGTGGGCGGAAATGGTCGTGAAGGGAGAGATCACCACATTGCGGCCGATCTTGGCGTCGGGGTGGATACAGGTCATCGGATCATTCATGGCAAGGAGTAGCTAAGAAAAGTTGGAGGGCGCGCGCGTTGAAGCGGTGCCCGGGTTTATAGGCCTGGACGCGGCCCCGGATGGGCCGGCCGGCCAGGGAAAGGTCGCCCAGCAGGTCAAGCAGCTTGTGGCGGGCGGGTTCATTGTCAAAATGCAGTACAGGGTCACCCACATAGCCGCGCGGCTCGTCGACGACGAGCGCGTTGTCGAGGGAGCCGCCCCGGATCAGGCCGGTCAGGCGCATCATCCAGACTTCCTTCTTGAAGCAGAACGTCCGGGACGGAGCGACCTGGGCGGCAAAGTCGGTACCCGCGTCAAAGCGGGCGCGCTGCACGCCGACCACCCGGGACGGATAATCGACGGTGACTTCCACGGAGAAATCCTCGGCCGGATCGATCCGGAGGGTCGAGCCGCTGCGGGTATCGGCATAGACGAAGGGCTTCGTCACGATGATGGGCTTGCGGTCCGCATCCTGGGCTTCGAGGCCGGCGGCCAGGAAAGCCTCGGCGAAAGGCCGGGCGCTGCCGTCGAGAATCGGCACCTCTTCAGCGTCGAGGCGGAGCAGGGCGTTGTCCACGCCCAGGGCGTACAGGGCCGAAAGCAGGTGCTCCGGCGTCCGCACTTTCGCGCGGCCGGCCTGAAGCAGCGTGCTGCGGCGGGTCCGGCCGACATTGGCGGCGAGCGCCGGGAGGCAAGGCGCGCCGGGAAGGTCGGTCCGCTGAAAGACCAGACCGTGCCCGGCGGGAGCCGGGCATACCTCCAGGGATACGGGACGGCCCGTATGGAGGCCGGTTCCCCGGAAGGTGCAGGCGGTTTTCAGCGTATGTTGTTTCATTTCGAGCCGGATTTCGTGCCGCTGCGGCGGAACAGGGCGTAGGCGCGCATATAGGTGCCGTATTCGAGGGCCGGATAGCCGACCAGCGTGGTGTCGGGCTGGGTGATGTTCGCGATGATGCCGCTCTGGGCCGCCAGCGTCGTGCCGTCGGCCACGGTCACGTGGCCGTTGACGCCGGACTGCCCGCCGAACTTGCAGCCCCGGCCGATCCGGGTGGAGCCGGCGATGCCGGTCATCGCGGCCATCACCGTGTCTTCGCCCACTTCGACATTGTGGGCCACCTGGCAGAGATTGTCGATCTTGACGCCCCGGTGGATGCGGGTGGAGCCCATCGTGGCCCGGTCGACCGTGGCGTTGGCCCCGATTTCTACGTCGTCTTCGACCACGACGTTGCCCAGCTGGGGGATTTTCCGGTAGGAGCCGTCTTCCTGCGGGGCAAAGCCGAAACCGTCGGCGCCGATCACCGCGCCGGCGTGGAGGATGCAGCGGTCGCCGATCTCGCAGTCGTGGTAGATGCGCACGCCGGGATAGAGGATGCAATCCTTGCCGATCCGCACGTTCGGCCCGACATAGACCTGGGGATAGATGTACGTGCCCTTGCCGATGCGGGCTGAGCAGGCCACGGAGCGGCGGAAAGAAAGCCGCGCCCAGAAGCGGTTGCCGCGCTTCCGCGTCCGGCGGAGCCGGGCATAGAAATCCAGCAGCACCGACACGGCGCGATACGCGTCATCCACCCGGATGACCGTGGCGGGAATCGGTGCCTTGGGCTGAAAATCCTTATTGATCAGCAGGACGCTGGCCCGGGTATCGTAGATATAGTGCTCGTATTTGGGATTGGCGAAGAAACAGACATCGCCCTTGCGGGCCTGTTCAATGCGCGCGGGACCCGTGACCACGGTCTTCGGATCCCCCTGTATTTCACCGCCGAGCAATTCGGCCAGATACTGCGCTGTGATTTCCATAAACAATACAAAAATAATATATTTTCCTGCAAAAATTTTGCCTTTTCATCGGATATTGCTAAATTTGCGGCCGAATCGAGGGGACAGGCAGTCTCCTTTTTTTTGTGCCAAATAGACCATGATCCAGAAACAGACCATCGAAGCCCTTGCGCAGGAACATCTGCAGGGTACGGACCTCTCCCTGGTGGAGGTTACCGTGAGTGAAGACAACGACATCGAAGTGATCATCACCCGCGAAGGCGGCGTGGCGATCGACGACTGCGTGGCGCTGAGCCGCTACCTCG
>JAEEGG010030109.1_pt1 | contig 10096 bp, 8 predicted proteins | sample 9134161 | NCBI WGS metagenome assembly JAEEGG01 (sample SAMN16246543, study PRJNA631951) | gut metagenome | biome: gut microbiome; feature: rumen; material: CR-attached | host: Bos | place: Iran: Karaj | collected 2018-10 | reverse complement strand
TCTGAACATGGGCTGCCCCACGGGGAAGATCGTGCGCAGCGGGGAGGGCTGCGCCCTCATGCGGGATCTGCCCCTGGCGGGGCGGATCATCGCCGCGGTGCGCGCCGCCGTGCCGGTGCCCGTGACGGTGAAATTCCGCAAGGGCTGGGACAGCGGCTCCGTGTGCGCCGTGGAGCTGGCCCGCATCGCCCGGGAGGAGGGCGCGGACGCGGTGTGCGTCCATGGCCGGACCAGGGCGCAGCTCTATTCCGGCCGGGCGGATTGGGACGTCATCCGGGAAGTGAAGCGCAGCGTGGACATTCCGGTGATCGCCAACGGGGACGTGTTCGAGCCGGAGGACGTGCCCCGCATCCTCCGGTATACGGGAGCCGACCTGGTGATGGCGGGCCGGGGCGCCATGGGGAACCCGTGGCTGTTTTCCCGGGGCGCCGCCGCCCTGGCGGGAGAGCCCGTGCCCCCCATGCCGGGGGTCCGGGAGCGGATGCGCGTCGCCCGGCGTCAGTTCGGCCTGGCGCTGGAGGACAAGGGGGAAAAGATCGCCTGCCTGGAGGCGAGGAAATACCTGAGCTGGTATCTCCGTGGCGTTCCCTATGCGGGATATGCCCGGGAGAAGATCAGCAGGGTAACGGCAGCGGCGGATGTGGAGCGGGTGATCGACCTCATCTGCCGGGAATTGACAGGAGAAACTGAGGACCGTGACTAGAGAAGAGGAAGCCAAGCTCATCCGGGACATCAACGCCGGGGACAGCGCCGCCTTTGAGACGCTGGTCCGGGAGCATCAGACCCGCGTATACAATATAGCCCTGAAGATGTGCGCCGATCCGGAGGAGGCCTTCGATATCTCCCAGGAGGTATTCCTCAAGGCCTACCGGACCATCGCCCGCTTCCGGGGCGAGTGCAGCCTGGGGACCTGGCTGTACCGGATGACGGCGAATCAGTGCATCGATCAGCTGCGGCGGGACAAGCGGCGGCAGCGGGACAAGCTGGTATATCTGGACGACGTGGGGGAGGACGAGCGCCCCATGGAGCTGCCGGACCTGCGCTGGGAGCCCCAGTCCCAGCTGGAGCGGGAGGAGCTGCGCCGCAGCGTGCGGGAAAACCTGCAGCGCCTGCCCCAGGAGCAGCGGCTCATCCTGACCCTGCGGGACGTGAACGGCCTGAGCTATGAGGAGATCGGAGAGATCCTGGAGCTGGAGCTGGGCACGGTAAAATCCCGGATCTTCCGGGCGCGGGAGCGTCTGGCAAAACTTTTGATCGAGAGCGGAACCTTTCCCTCCGCCCATGCGTCAAAGAGACAGAAAAAGGGCAAGAGGGGGTGAGTCGGGTGACCGCGTGCAAAGAACGGATGGAAATGCTCAGCGCCAGCGTGGACGGCGAGCTGAGCGAAAGGGAAGAGCAGGAGCTGCAGGAGCACCTCAAGACCTGCCGCGGCTGCCGGGAGACTCTGGCTCTCCTCCGGGTGACGGCGGAAGCGCTGCGGCAGGAGCGGACCGAACCGCCGGAGAAGCTGGCGGAGGGGATCCTGTTCCTGGCGGAAAAGGAGCGGTCCCGCAGACGCTTCAGCCTGAAGGGCTGGCGCTTCACCGCCATTGCTGCGGTGATCTGTCTGGGCGTGCTGGGCGTGGTGCATTTTTCCGGCGCCGGGAGCAGCATGGCCCCCGCCAGATCCGCGCCCATGAAGGCGGCCGCCGATGAGCTTGAGACAGGCGCCGCGGTCTATCGCAGCGTGGCCTGGCCCGCGGCTGCGGAGGGATCGGAAGACCGGCAGGAGACGGCGGGATACGTCGTGGGGGACAGCGACCTGAGAGCCTCCGGCGGCAGCGCGGCCATGGCGGACAGCACGAATACCGTCCAGCCCGCCGCGACGCCGGCGCCCCCCCAGGCGCAGGAGGAGCCCGCCCCTGCGGAGACCATCCAGCCCGCTGCGGGCAACGCTTACGACGGCGGGACTGAAGGGAACTTCACTAACGGCGGCGCGGACAGCGCGGAAACGGAGACCGAGCCGACGGAGGAATCGTCGAACGTGCCGGGAAGCACGATCTATTACGCAAATACCCTGGCGGGCTACCAGATCTACCGGGAGCTGGAGGATGCGGACCGGTATTACAGCGTCTGCTTCGTGTACGGCAGCGTCCCGGAGACCATCTCCGGGAATCGGGAATGCACCCGGCTGGACGCCCCGGAGGGCCAGGAGCGCTGGCTGGTGCCCCTGTCCGTCTGTCTGAACGAAGAACTGAAGCAGCAATTCAACGAGGTCTATTTCGGCGATCTCCTCTCTCAGCAGGGCCTGGTGATCGCCATACAGAAGGAAGAAGAGGAGTGGGCACCATGACACTGGAGGAAGCGAGATACCGCATGCTGGACCAGGGCTTCGACTGCGCCCAGACCGTGTTCAGCGCCTTTGCCGAGGACCTGGACCTGGACGAGGAGACCGCCCTGCGCATCGCCGCCGGCTTCGGCGGCGGGATGCACAAGGGGGATATGTGCGGCTGCGTCACCGGCGGCCTCATGGCCCTCGGCCTGAAATACGGCTGGAGCGAAGAGGGAGACAAGGTGGGCAAGGACCTGATGAACGGCAAGGCCCAGGAGTATGAGCGCCGGTTCTGCGAAGCCTGCGGCGGCATCCGCTGCCGGGAGCTGCTGGAGGCGGACGTCTCCACCCCGGAGGGCAGGATGCTGGCAGGGGAGCGGGTGCCCCAGCGCTGCCCCGGCTTCGCCGTTGCCGCCTGCGAGATCCTGGAGGAAATGCTGAACGAGGATTGACGATCGTATTAAAATTGCCCGTGGGAACAGCAAATGCCGTTCCCACGGGCTTTTCATACAGATGGCGGCGATCACGATCCGTCCTGGAGAGAATACCGATAAACCGCGAACACGCCGTCTTCGGTTTTGCCGGAAAACGAGAATCCCAGCTTTTCATACAGCCGGATGGCGGAGGTGTTGTCCGGCGCGGCATGGATGCGAAGAAGAGAGAATCGCCCGTCCCGGCGGAACAGGGCGATGATCTGCCGGATGGCCTCTGAGGCATAGCCTTTGCGTTGATGCGCCTGGTCGATCAGCAGATTCGTGAATTCGTAAAAGCCTTCATGCAGGGTGAAATCCAGACGGACCATGCCCACTACCGTATCCTCGGTGCATACGGCATAGACGCCGCAATGCTGCCTGAGGGGCGTATATGCCGCCTCCAGCAGGGTCCAGATGGGCGAATTGGTAAACTGCAGCTGGTCGGGAGCGCATTTCAGGGAAGCGCAGGCTTCCACGCTGCTTTCGTCCACAGGCTTGATGGTGATCATAGGACCTCCTTTCACATACTCGGCTTTATCTCTTCCTTCGCAGGGGCAGCAAAAACCCGAATTCTCCCCCGCAGAGACCGCCGATCACGTGGCTGAGCTGGGAGACGTTGTCCTTCCGGAACAGGCCGTTCAGCACTTCGCCCCCCAGGTAGATCACCAGGATGAGGAGCATGCTCAGGGGGAGCTTTCCGTCCCGCATCCCCGCCATGGAGGAGAGGACGATCATCATGAAGGCCACGCCGCTGGCCCCCAGCACCGCGGCGCCGGGAAAGAGCAGGATCTGGGCCAGACCCGTGACCAGAGCGGTGATGAGGATGCACCACAGGATGGGCTTGGAGCCGTACCGCTCCTCCAGCCCCGGTCCCAGGGCCAGGATCAGCAGCATGTTCCCCAGGTAGTGGCTGTAGCCGCTGTGGCCCAGCACATGGAGGAACAGCCGGGGATAGGCCAGAGGATCGGCAAAGGAACTGCGGTATACGCTGAAAAGATGGGCGTTGGCCCAGCCCCCGTCCACCATGCTCAGAAGCAGCGCCCCCAGGGAGACGAGGGCGAAGGTCAGGGTCACCGGGGCGTTGTACTGTATGCGCTTCAGCATTCTATGCTCCCTCTCCCTCCGCAGCGGCCTGCTCCAGCATGGCCTCCAGCATGAGCTGGTACTTCCGGATGCTGGGGGGCTGTACGCCCTTGGCCCGGGGGAAGCAGATCTCATAGCTCTGCCCCCGGGAGGTGAGCATCATGGTCTCGCTGTTCCGGAAGTGGCAGAGCGCCGGGTCCAGCATCCCCTCCAGGGGCAGCAGCGTGCTCCCCACGGCGAGGCCCCGGCGGGTGAGCGTAATGCCGCCCCGGTCCACGGTCCGGATCCTGTGCCCCGTCTCCAGGAGCCGGAGCTCCGCGCCCTCGTCCATGCAGCGGAAGTCCGGGTCCGCCGTGAGCTCCCGCAGCCGGGCCTGCTGCCAGTCGTCCCAGGCGCTGACGCTGGGGAAGGGGGAGCCCCCGTCCAGGAGGCCGTATTCGTTATACCGGGCGCGGAGGCCGCAGGAACAGCTGAATTCGCTGCCGCTGCCCCTGAGGGTGCCAATCCCGCCGCAGGCGGGGCAGAGGAACAGCGCCTCCTCCAGCCCCTCCGCCAGACGCTCCCCCCGGTAGGGGACGGGGGCGGCGGCCTGGCTCTCGGCGGCGTCCACGTGCAGGTCCCGCTCCAGGATCGCCGTGATCTCATCCGTGCTGAGGGCCTTCAGCTCCTCCGGCGTATATACGCCGACGACGGCGCCCCGGACGCCGCCCCGGCGGACGGTGTGGGCCCAGCGGGGGTCGGAGAGGTACCCGCCGGTGATCCGGTAGGTCATCACCGGCACCTTTGCCATTTTCAGCAGCTTGGCGGTGGCGGGGTGGATGCGTCCCGTGCGTCCGTCCCAGCTCCGGTTCCCCTCGGGAAAGAGGCATACGCTTGCGCCCCGGCGCAGGGTGCGCAGGATGCTCAGAACGGCGGAGGCGTCCGCGCCGCCCTTCACCCGGGAGATGGGATCGAAAAACAGGCGCATGAGAAAGCCCACCAGGCGCTGCCGGAAGGCGTGCTCGCTCACCACGAAATACATCTGCCTTGCCCTGAAGCTCAGGGCGACGAAAAACTGATCGTAGCCGCAGGCGTGGTTGGGCAGCACCAGATAGGGACCTGGGATATCCGGCGCGGGCTCCGAGACGAAATCCCCGTATTTGCGGCGGCAGATCCGCTCCGCCAGACCGTAGCAATGCGACCAGATCCAGCGGTGGAAGCGCAGCCTCCGTTTCCACCGCCGCTCCTCTGCGGCTTTTTTGTCCTTCATTGGCTCACGCTCCCTCCGTCAGCAGTTTTTTCAGGGTGTACAGGAGGTTCATGGCCTCCAGAGGAGTGAGGGTGTCCAGATCCGTATCCCGCAGGCGGTCCATGACCTTCTCCGCGTTCAGGCCAGGCAGGCTGAGCTGGGACTGTTCCTCCTCGATAGGCTCGTCCCCGGTCTGGGACAGGTCCAGGGCGGCGGCCTTCGCGCTGCGCTCCAGCTCATTCAGCACCACCCGCGCCCGGCGGATCACCTCCTGGGGCACGCCCGCCAGCTTTGCCACCTCGATGCCGTAGCTCCGGTCCGCGCCGCCGGGGATGATGCGCCGGAGGAACACCACGTCCTCCCCCCGCTTTTTCACGGCGGCGGAGAAATTCCGGATCCCCTGCAGGGTATCCTCCAGCTCCGTCAGCTCGTGATAGTGGGTGGCAAACATGGTGCGGGCCCCCAGCTTTTTCGGGTTGACGCAGTGCTCCAGCACGGCCCTGGCGATGGCCATGCCGTCGTAGGTGGAGGTGCCGCGGCCGATCTCGTCCAGGATGAGCAGGCTGCCGGAGGTGGCGTTCTTCAGGATCTGGGCCACCTCGGACATCTCCACCATGAAGGTGGACTGGCCGGAGGCCAGATCGTCAGAGGCGCCGATGCGGGTGAAGATCCGATCCGTGATGCCGATGCGGGCGCTGCGGGCGGGAACGAAGGAGCCGATCTGGGCCAGCAGGACGATGAGGGCGGTCTGCCGCAGATAGGTGCTCTTGCCCGCCATGTTGGGGCCGGTGATGATGACGGCCCGGTCCCCGGCTGCGTCCAGGCGGCTGTCGTTGGGCACGAACAGGCCGTCCGTCAGTGTCTGCTCCACCACCGGGTGCCGTCCGTCCCGGATGTCGATCACGCCGGAAACGTCCACCTCCGGCATGCAGTAGTTCTGCTTCACCGCCACCTCCGCCAGGGAGCAGAGGGCGTCCAGGGCGGCCACGTCCTCCGCCGTGCGGCGGATGGCCGGGGCCATGGCGTTGACCTCCTTCAGCAGCCCCTGGAACAGCTCGTACTCCAGGGCGCAGAGCCGGTCATGGGCGGTGAGGAGCCGGCTCTCCAGGTCCTTCAGCTCCTGGGTGATGAAGCGTTCGCAGTTCACCAGGGTCTGCTTGCGGATGTATCCCTCCGGCACGGCCTCGCTCTGGCTCCGGGGGATCTCGATATAATAGCCGAATACCTTGTTGTAGCCGATGCGCAGCTTTTTCAGGCCCGTGCGGCTGCGCTCGGCGGTCTCCACGGCGGCCACGGCGTTTTTCGCGTTGCTGGACAGGTCCCGCAGCCGGTCCACCTCCGGATCGAAGCCCGGGCGGATCATGCCGCCCTCCCGCACGGTGAGGGGCAGATCGTCCCCCAGCATGGCGCCTACCCGGTCCCGGAGCGTCTCCAGGGCGTCCATCCCCGCAAGCTCCCGGAGCAGGGAGCATTTCATGGGCTGCAGCAGGCGTTTCAGCTCCGGCAGCACGGCGGCGGAGGAGGCCAGGGCGCTCAGATCCCGGCTGCTCGCGCTGCCGTAGACCGCCCGGCCGATGAGCCGTTCCATATCCTCCACCCGGCGCAGGGCTTCCCGCACCTCCCCCCGGACCATGTTCCCGTCCACCAGCTCGCTCACGGCGTTCAGCCGGCGCTTGATGAGGGCGGGGCTCAGCAGGGGCTTTTCCAGCCAGGAGCGCAGGAGCCTGGCCCCCATGCTGGTTTTCGTCCTGTCCAGCACCCAGAGAAGGCTGCCCTTCCGCTCCTGGTTCCGCAGGGTCTCCGTCAGCTCCAGGTTCCGGCGGGTCTGCCAGTCCAGCTCCATGAAATGGCCGTTCGTGTAGCAGCTCAGCTCGTTCAGATGCCCCAGCTCCGTTTTCTGGGTCTGGTGCAGGTAGTTCAGCAGGGCGCCGGCTGCGGTCCGGATCCCGGGGCCGGCCTGCTGCCCGCTGCCGAAATGGTCCGTGAAGTACCGGTCGGATTCGGGGGAGCCGAAGAAGCTCCCGGTCTGGCACATGCACCGCAGCCGCCTGCTCAGCAGATGCCGCAGCTCCTGGTTCGCCGCAGCGCCGTCGTTCAGGATGACCTCCGCCGGGGCGTACCGCACCAGCTCGTTCACCAGGTGGTCCGGAGCATCCTCGCCGGGGAACTCCGCCGCGAGGAATTCCCCGGTGGAAATATCCGCAAAGCAGCAGACGCCGGTCTCCGGCGTGAGGTAGACGGTGCTGATATAGTTGGCCCGCCGCTCCTCCAGCATGGAGCTGTCCATCACCGTGCCGGGGGTGATGATGCGCAGCACGTCCCGCTCCACCAGGCCCTTGGCCAGGGCGGGGTCCTCCATCTGCTCGCAGATGGCCACCTTGTACCCCTTGCTCAGAAGCTTCGCCACATAGCTCTCATAGGCATGGTAGGGCACGCCGCACATGGGGGTCTGCTCCTCCGCCGGCCGGGACCGGTCCCGGGTGGTGAGGGCCAGGTCCAGCTCCCGGGCGGCTGTGACGGCGTCCTCATTGAACATTTCGTAAAAGTCGCCCAGCCGGAAAAACAGGATGCAGTCCGGCAGACTGTCCTTGATCCGGTGGTACTGCTTCATCATGGGGGTGCCTTCAGCCATTCTGCCACTCTCCCTCCGCCGGTTCTGCGCTCAGGCTCCAGGTGGTGCTGCCGGTGATGCGCACCTCCCGGAACGTGCCGATGAGCGATCCCGGCCCCTCCAGATGGATCAGCCGGTTATGGACGCTCCTGGCGGTGAGCCTGCCGGGCTTGTCCCCCCGGCCGTCCACCAGGACCCGGTAACGATTCCCCACGTGGGCCGCCTGGGTCTCTGCGGAAATGCCGTTCTGCAGCTCCAGGAGCCGGTCAAAGCGGTCCTGCTTCGTCTGCCGGTCAAAGGGATCCGGCATGGCGGCGGCGGGGGTCCCCACCCTGGGGGAGTAGAGGAACGTAAAGAGCATATCGAAGCGCAGGTCCCGTACCAGGGAAAGGGTATCCTGAAATTCCTCCTCCGTTTCCCCGGGGAAGCCCACGATCACGTCGCTGGTCACGGCGACATCCGGCATGAGGGACCGGGCGAACTCCACCTTCTTCCGGTAGGCCTCCGCGGTATACCCCCGGTTCATGGCCTTCAGCACCCGGTCGGAGCCCGCCTGGAAGGGCAGGTGGATATGCCGCTCGATCTTATCGCTTCCCGCCATGGTCTCAAAGAGCCTTTCCGAGGCGTCCTTGGGATGGCTCGTCATGAAGCGCAGGATAAAGTCCCCGTCTATGCGGCTCAGCTCGCCCAGAAGCCCGGAAAAATCCATGCTGTTCCCCAGGTCCCTGCCGTAGGAATTCACGTTCTGCCCCAGCAGACAGATCTCCTTGTACCCGGCCTCGATGAGCTGCCGGGCCTCCCGGAGAACGTCCTCCGGCTCCCGGCTCCGCTCCCGGCCCCGCACATAGGGGACGATGCAGTAGGAGCAGAAGTTGTTGCAGCCGTACATGATGGGCAGCCAGGCCCGCACGCCGGGGCTGCGGAGCACCGGCAGGCCCTCAAAGCGCTCCCCGTCGATCTGCCGCGCCTCATAGATCCTGCCCCTGTGGGGGCTGTACAGACGCTTCAGCAGCTCCGGCAGCCGCCACAGCTCATGGGTGCCGAAAACCAGGTCCACATAGGGATAGGAGGTTTTCAGCTTTTCCTGCATATGCGGCTGCTGGACCATGCAGCCGCAGAGGGCGATGCGCTGGCCCGGCTTCTGCCGCTTGGTGTGGCTCAGGGCGCCCACGTTCCCCAGCACCCGGAGCTCCGCGTGGCCCCGGACGGCGCAGGTGTTCAGAATGATGAGGTCCGCCTGGTCCTCCGCCTCCGTGAAGCCCCAGCCCATTTCCCGGAGCATGCCCCGGATGCGCTCGCTGTCCGCCTCGTTCTGCTGGCAGCCGTAGGTATCCACCATGGCCAGGGACGGGGCGGGCAGCAGCGCATGCTCCCTTGCCAGCTCCTCCATGATCTCCCTCTGCCGACCCAGCTCTTCCTCGCTGACGGTTCGGATATCCGGCACCGGGCAGCCCTCCTTTGCGTTTCACTGTTCATAGACTCCTATTTTATCACCCTTTTTCTCCTTTGGCAACGAATAGTCGCACCCTTCCATCCGGGCCGTCCGGATCTGCCGCCCCGCCCTTGTCATCCGGGAAATAATGTGGTAAACTTACATAATGCTATCATCGGGATACCGGGAATGGACCTGCCGAATATCCGGCCGCTGCCCGGGACCCGTTTTCCTCCCGCGTCTATTCTTGTGAAAGGGTGACATAGCTTGGCATCGACCGCGTCCAACAAAAACAGCGCGTCCAACCGCAAACCCCCGGCAAAGAGCGAAAAATCCGGCGGGAGCCGGAGCGGAGCTTCCCAGCAGAAGCAGAGCTCCGCCCGGAAGCCTGCCAGGAAGCAGTCCGGGCAGACAAAGGCCCAGGGCCAGACGAAGGACCCCGTTTCCTTCCGGCGGGTGAAGGCCTTCATCCTGCTGGCGCTGGCCGTCGTGGCGGCCATCGGCTGCTTCACCAGCGAGGGCGCGTTCATCGGCTTCTTCAGCCGTCTTGCCCAGGGCCTGGTGGGGCGGGGGTATTACTTCCTGCCCGTCTTTCTGCTCTGGGCCGCCCTGCAGGTCATCCTTGTGCGGGGCAAGCCCCTGGGGGCCAGGGTGGCCTGCACCCTGCTCCTCACCGTGACCGCCGGCGCCCTTCTGCACCTCTATTTCTGCACCACGGACTTTGAGCTGACGGGGAAGGTGTTCGGCCAGCTCTATGCCGCCGGGACCCTTTCGGGGGTCGAAGGCAGCGGGGGCGTGCTGGGCGGCATCCTCACCGTGATCTTCGTCCACCTGTTCAACCGGGTGGGCGCCACGATCGTGCTCGTCGTCCTCACCGTGTTCCTGCTCCTGGTGGCCCTGGATACCACCGTGAGCGCCGTCCTGCGGGCCAGCAGGGAAAAGGCCGCCCGGAAGGCCC
>JAEEGG010030106.1_pt1 | contig 10097 bp, 8 predicted proteins | sample 9134161 | NCBI WGS metagenome assembly JAEEGG01 (sample SAMN16246543, study PRJNA631951) | gut metagenome | biome: gut microbiome; feature: rumen; material: CR-attached | host: Bos | place: Iran: Karaj | collected 2018-10 | reverse complement strand
AAGGCGAAGCGCTTGCAACGCTCGTCATCAATAAGCTGCGCGGCACGTTCACCTGCGTTGCGGTCAAGGCGCCGGGCTTCGGTGACAGACGCAAGGCGATGCTGCAGGATATCGCGATCCTCACCGGCGGTCAGGTCATTTCCGACGAACTCGGCATGGACCTCAAGGAAACCCAGCTGAATCAGCTCGGCGTTGCGAAGCAGGTCAAGGTCGACAAGGAAAAGACCGTTATCGTCGAAGGCGCGGGCGATCCCGCCGAGATTCAGGCGCGCGTCAAGTCGATCCGCGCACAGATCGAGGAAACCACGTCCGATTACGACAAGGAAAAGCTGCAGGAGCGTCTTGCAAAGCTCGCGGGCGGCGTTGCGGTGATCGCGGTCGGCGCGGCAACCGAAGTCGAAATGAAGGATTCGAAGCTCCGCATGGAGGACGCGCTGAATGCAACCCGTGCGGCTGTCGAAGAGGGCATCGTCCCCGGCGGCGGCGTTGCGCTGCTGTCCGTTGCGGATCGCGTCAGAAAGCTTGCGGAGAATGAGACCGGCGATAAGAAGACCGGTATGCAGATCGTGCTTCGTACGCTCGAAGAGCCGGTTCGCCAGATCGCGAAGAACGCGGGCGTCGAAGGCTCTGTCATCATCGAGAACATCCGCCGCGAAGGCACGCTCGGATACGGCTATGACGCGGCAACCGGCACCTACGGCATCATGACCGAAAAGGGCATCGTCGATCCGACGAAGGTCACGCGCTGCGCACTGCAGAACGCGGCATCGGTTGCGGCGATGGTTCTTACGACCGAGAGCATCGTTGCGGACATTCCGAAACCCGAACCCGCGGCTCCCGACATGGGCGGCGCAGGCATGGGCGGCATGTATTGATCCGAATATGACTGCAGAGGGACTCCGAAAGGAGCCCCTTTCTTTTTGCAGGGGACGTCAAACCTTGATTTTCCGCTTTGACTGCGATATAATAAACCAAAATCGAATGGGACGAAAACCGTGAAAAAGACAATCCGTGTCACAGTAATATTGCTTCTGTGCATTCTGCTGAGCATTCCGGCAGGATCGTTTTCGTTCGCGGATACCGTTCTGATCGGCGACGTCGACGGCGATGGCGAGCTGACGCCGCAGGACGCGAACCTGATCACGCGATACCTTGCGCATTTCCAGAACCTCGACGCTGCGCAGCGCAGCAGAGCGGACTTTGACGGCGACGGTGAAATCACCTCATACGACGCGACGCTGATCCTCGGCGCCGTCGTCGTGCAGGAGGACCGACCGAGTACCCAATGGAATCTATCGATGATCGTCACATCCGATCTGCGCGGCAACGCATGGGGCTCCAATACCGAGGAAGCGAACGGCTCCTGCTCGGCGCTCAACCTTGCCACATTTCTCAAAGAAGAACGGCAGAAGGATCCGAACGTCGTACTGATCGATGCGGGCGGTTCGCTGTTCGGCAGCGCGATTGCTGACGAATACACCGAGTATACGAACAAACGCGTCGGTCCCATGACGCGCATTTTCATGAATCTCGGCTACAACGCCGTCCTTCTCGGCACGGAGGCTGTCACGCGGCAGTCGCAGATGATCCGAAACGATATGGACGCCATGACGGCGGAGGGCATTGCCGTGCTCGGCGCGAACCTTTCGAAGGTCTATCCGCTGATCACCGATCCGGATCCGGCGCCGTGGAACGATATTCTGCCGTATCGCATCCTTGAAGTCCCGATATCGGAAGACAAGAACCTGCGCGTCGGACTGATCGGCATTGTGGAATCCGGTCTTGCGGATCCGTATGATGAGGTGCAGATTTCGGACGCGCTTTCCTGCTACGAATCCTTCAAAGCCGAACTGAAGGGAAAATGCGATCTCACGATCCTGCTGTACTGCGGCAATGTGGAGAACGACGAATCGCACGGCGAGAACGACTCGATCCGCAGCTTTTTGAGGCAGATTACGGACGTCGATATGGTGCTCGTATCGCACAGCGAGGGGAGAGGCATACGACTTGCTGCGGACGGCAGAGGACATGAGGTTCCGGTCATCTCGCTGCCGGACGGCGCGGAAACCGCATTGAAGCTCTCGGTCGCACGCCGTACAAACGGAACGCTCGCATTTTTGACCGAATCCGTCGATATCCGGTCCTATCCGCCGGACGAAGAACTGAAAAAACAGATACGTCCGTACGTCAACGCAATGTCGGAAATGATGGACGCGCAGGTCGGCACGCTCACCACGCGCATCGAGCCGTCTTCGCCCGAAACGCTCGGCATGACCGATATCATGGAGCTGCTGCACGAAATGCAGATCTGGGCAGCGAATCACTGGATTCAGAACAGCGACATCGATCTGCCGTCTACTTTGGTTTCGATCGCGTATCCGTATATGAAATGCAAGGGCTGGAACGCGGGACCGATCCGCTACCGCGATCTGTGCGCAATCAAAGCCGAACTGCCGCGTTACACGCTGATGATCGTACGCGGCGCGGAGCTTCGCGCATGGCTGACCGATTACGCAAGCCGCATCATCGGAGAAACGCCGATCTATTCGCTGCACGGGCTTTCGTATCTGCTCAATACCATGAATCCCGACATGCCGCTCGGGTATCTCGAATACAGCTCCGGACTGTCGGTTGAGGACGACGACGTGTTTACGCTGATTCTCGCCGACGATCCGCAGTCGGAAAACCTTTTGAGACCGTATATCGACGAATCGTGGATGCCGTTCGAGGATCGCGTGGTCGCGGAATTCGCCATGCCGTCGCCGGTTTCCACCGTGACGTCCGACGTCTACCGAAACATCGATCCGCTGGTCGCGTTCTTTGAGAGTGTCGGATCGTTCTCCCCAAAACACGAAACAGGATGGTTTGTCATATGATGAAAGCCGCACGAAGCAAACCGTGCGGTTTTTTGTATGGAAAGCCGGTCGTTTCGCATACGATATTTCATGAAAAAGAAACATAAAATCATGCACAGAGTTCTGCGCGCACTCGAGCTGCCGCAGGACCTCGATCCGCACCTGATCGCGATCCGGTGGATCGGCGGAGAGGATCTTTTGATCGAACAGCATCGCGGCATCCTGCGCTACGACAGCGAAACGGTTCGCTTTCTTTGCGAACAGGGCATTGTGGCGGTTTCCGGCAGTGGGCTTACGTTGGATCGGTTGACCGAAACGCGCGCGCTGATTCGCGGCGACATCCGATCGGTTTGCTTTGAGGATAAAAGTTGATGTGGCATTTTTTGAAAGGGTATGTTATACTGCAGGCAGAGGGCATGTCGCTTGCCCGTCTGCTGCGCAGATTGTCCGAAAACGGTGTTCGCGTCCGCGGTCTCCGTGAGGAGCGCGCAGGCAGTATCCGCTTTGAAACGGACGTCAAAGGCTTCTTTCGGCTGCATGCGCTGAAACGCGGACTGCCGGTTCGAATCCATATCCTCGAACGGCACGGTTTTCCGTTTCTTCTTCAGCGGCTTCGAAAACGTCCGGTCCTGTGGATCGGCACAGCTGCCGTGCTGATCGGTCTGTTCCTGTTTTCGCAGCGCATCTGGCTGATCCGGTTCGAAGGGATCGAGACGATCGACCGCGCGGAGCTTTCGGATCTATTGAAGGAACACGGAATCCGGATCGGCGCGCGTCCGAAAGGACCGGTGCTGATCACGGCGGCAAACGATCTTTCGGTGCGGATACACGACGCAGCATGGATCGGGCTCGACCGGGAAGGCATCACGCTCAAGGTCAGCGTGGTGGAAGCGCTGCCGGAGTCAGAGAAACACGCGCAGACCGTTCCGAGCGACATCGTTGCGGATCGCGACGGCATCATCACGAAGATCCTGGTCACACGCGGACAGGCACGCGTCAAGATCGGCGATACGGTACACAAAGGAGACGTTCTGATCTCCGGAACTGTGATCCGCAAGGACGCATCCTATCAGACATGGGCGAACGGCACCGTTTGCGCTGCGGTGCGTTACGAAGCGGAATGCGAGCTGTGCAATACGATTTCGGAAGCGGTTCTGACGGAACGAACGGGCTGTATCCGCGCGCTTCGGATCGGAGACCGGACGATCCTGAGATCGCAGCCGGAGTTTGAACGGTACCGGATCACGCGGACGGAAACGATTCCGGTCGGATACGGACTTCCGACCTACTGCGATCGGATTTTGACGCAGGAAGTCGTGATCCGCGAGCGAACGGTTTCGGAGGAGGAAGCGGAGCAGATTGCGCTTGCAAACGCAAGGGAAGCGGCATTGGACATGGTTCCGAAAGATGCTGTGATCCTGAATCAGTACGGAACGATTCATATGACGAACGGAACAAAGACCGCCGTTGTGATTGTCACGGCGGAAGAAAACATCGGAAGAACGGAGGAATACCCGAATGACGGATGAGCAAGGAAAAGCGATCGGACGCATCGAACTCGAGTCGATGGAGGACTCCATCGGTTTATTCGGCGTCTTTGATGAAAACCTTGCCGTTTTTGAAGAGGAAACCGGCGTACGGCTTCGCATTCACAACGACGGAATTGCGATCGAGGGCGACGAAGAACAGGTCGCGCTATGCAAAACCGTTCTGGAAAAGCTGCTGGACATGCAGCGCAAGGGCGAGCCGATCAACAGGGGCAGAATTCGCTATGCGATCGATCTTGCCAAGGAAGGCAATGCCGAGCTGATTTCGCAGATTATGGGCGACGTCGTTGCGCTGACGAACCGCGGCAAGCAGGTCAAGTGCAAAACGCTCGGTCAGAAACGCTATGTGCAGGCGCTGAAATCGCACGAACTCGTGTTCGGCGTCGGTCCCGCCGGTACCGGCAAGACGTATCTTGCGGTAGCGATGGCGGTCGTCGCGTTCAAGAATAAGGAGGTCGAGCGCATCATCCTGACGCGCCCCGCCGTGGAAGCGGGCGAGAAGCTCGGCTTTTTGCCGGGCGATCTGCAGAACAAGGTCGATCCGTATCTGAGACCGCTCTACGACGCGCTGCAGGAGTTTTTCGGCCTCGAGACATACAAACAGCTGATGGAACGCGGCGCCATCGAAGTAGCGCCGCTGGCGTACATGCGCGGCCGTACGCTGAACAATGCTTTCATTATTCTTGACGAAGCGCAGAACTGCTCGATCGAGCAAATGAAAATGTTCCTGACGCGTTTCGGCGAGGGAAGCCGCATCGTCGTCACCGGCGACGTGACGCAGATCGACCTGCCGAAGGAGAAGAAGAGCGGTCTCGTGCACGCCATTCACGTGCTCGACGGCGTGGAAGGCATCTCCGTGATCAAGCTGACGCATAAGGACGTCGTGCGGCATGAACTGGTGCAGCGCATCATTCAGGCATACGAACGGCACGAAAACGCGCATGCAAAGGAGCGTCGCGATGATTGACGTAATCTCGGAGACGATCCCGATCGACGAGCGCGAGCGGACAGGCATCGAACGCGCAGCGCAGGCGGCGCTGGATTTTGAAGGGCGGGAAGGCGATCTGACAATTTTGATCGACACGCCGGAACGCATTCAAACGCTCAACCGCGACTTTCGCAACGTCGACCGCGTAACCGATGTTCTGACGTTTCCGGCGTGGGAGGGCGAGATCTCGCTTTCCGCAGACGGATACCTAGGCGATATCATGATCTGTTATGCGCGTGCAAAGGAGCAGGCGGAGGAATACGGACATTCTTTGGAACGCGAGCTTTCGTTCCTTGCGGTGCACGGCGTGCTGCACCTTCTGGGATACGACCACATGACGGAACCGGATGAGCATGCAATGCGCGAAAGACAAACCGCAATCTTAGACAGCATAGGGGTGACAAGATGATCGGACAGGAAATGCAATCGGAACTTCTGCGGCTTGCGACGGAAGCGCGCGGCCGCTCCTATTCGCCGTACTCCAATTACGCCGTCGGAGCGGCGCTGCGGACAAAGGACGGCAGAGTTTATCAGGGCTGCAATATCGAAAACGCCTCGTTTACGCCGACGATCTGCGCGGAACGAACGGCATTCTTCAAAGCGGTTTTCGACGGCGTGCGCGAGTTTTCCGCAATCGCGATCATCGGATCGGGCGATCTGCCCGCATTCCCGTGCGGCGTTTGCCGTCAGGTGATGTCGGAATTCTGCGAAGGTGATTTTGTTATCATTACGTCCAACCACGACGGCAGCGAAACAGTCACGGAAACGCTCGATCAGATGATGCCGCATCGCTTCGGACCGAAGGACCTGCTATGAATCGCGAAGGCTACAAAAGCGGTTTTTTCAGCATCGTCGGGTGTCCGAACGTCGGAAAATCCACGTTGATCAACCGCCTTGTCGGACAGAAGATCGCAATCGTGACCGACCGTGCGCAGACGACGCGCAACCGCATCACGGGCGTATTGACACGAAAAGACTATCAGATGATCTTTCTCGACACGCCCGGCATGACCAAGCCGAGAAGCAAGCTCGGCGAGTACATGCAGAAGGTCGCCGAGGACGCCTCGCAGGATACCGAAGCGATCCTGTTTGTCGTCGATGCACTCAACGGCGTGCGGGATCGCGACGCGGACGTTATGCGCATTCTGAAGAACGAGCGCTCGCCCGTGATCGTTCTGATCAACAAGTGCGACGCGGCAAGCGCGGTGCAGATGGCGGACGCGCGCGAGAAGATTGCGCAGGCAGGATTCGACACGGTCCTTGCGATCTCCGCAAAGAACGGCGACAACATCGACGAACTGGAAGAACTGCTCAAAGGGTATCTCACCGAAGGTCCGCAGTATTTCCCCGAGGATATGGTCACCGATCAGCCGGAGCGCGTGATCTGCGCGGAAATGATCCGTGAAAAAACGCTGCAGCTTCTGAGGGACGAGATCCCGCACGGCATCGGCGTCGGCATCGACAAGATGGAACTGCGTCCGGAAGGCGATCTCATGGACGTGTGGGCAACCGTCTACTGCGAGCGTGAGAGCCATAAGGGCATCATTATCGGAAAGGGCGGCAAGATGCTCAAGCGCATCGGTACGGAAGCGCGAAAGGACATCGAATGGCTGCTCGGCGTCCGCGTCAATCTGCAGATCTGGATCAAGGTCAAGGAGGACTGGCGCAACCGCCAGCAGATGCTGAACGAGCTCGGCTATCGAGACGATTGATCGAGTCACTGCGTGTTTTTCATGCAAATCTGCACATGCTAACGACATGAAAAACGATGCGCAGAACAAATGGAAACGGTTTACGGAATCCGGCAGGGTAGAGGATTACCTTGCCTATAGAAGAGCGAAACAAACAGAATGCCCACCGAATGCATCCGGGCGATCGTAACGGGTTATGCCGACTATCGCGACAACGACAGAATGCTGACGCTGTTCTCAGCGGAGCGCGGACGGATCGACTGCAAGGCACGCAACTGCCGCAAGCCGACCGCGCCGCTGCTTGCCTGCGCGCAGCCGTTTGTGTTCGGCGAATTCGAACTGTTCACGCAGAACGACCGCAGCACGGTCAACGGCTGCGAGATTCAGGAAACCTTTTATCCGCTTCGCGAGGACGTCGACCGTTTCATGGCGGCGTCTGCGGCGACGCAGCTTGCAAACGCGGTGATCGAACACGAATCCGCCGACCGGGAGCTGTTTTCGCTGCTGTATCATATTCTGTCCTATCTGGCATACACGGACGCCGAACCGAAGGACCTGTTGATCGCATACATGATGCATTTTGTCGATCACACGGGGTACCGTCCGTCGCTGACGCGGTGCGCTATCTGCCGAAGAGACGTAAGGCAGGATCCGGTTCTGTACTATTCCGCGGAAGCAGGCGGCGTCGTTTGCGGCGCTTGTCCGCACGGCGGAAAGCAGGTGTCGAAGCTTGCATTGGAGGCGATGCGGCGAATCCTGCTGCTCTCGCATGAGGAGCTTGTGCGCGTCGTTCTGAAGGACGAATTGCGGCGCGAGCTTTCGGTGATTCTCAGAAATACCTGTGCGAAAATGCTCGGCGAAAACGACAAAGCCATCGCGCTTCTCGATCAGTTGCTTTAGGAACCGACAGTTTTTTTACGGTTGATGCAAGATTTTTCTTGCATCCTTTTTAATTGCACGGTATAATAAATTGTTAAAAAACAGTTAGGAGGAATCAACTGTGTCAAAGAAGTATGTATACCTGTTCAGCGAAGGCAACGCGGAAATGCGCAACCTTTTGGGCGGCAAAGGCGCAAACCTCGCTGAAATGACCAACCTCGGTCTTCCGGTACCGCAGGGCTTTACCATCACGACGGAAGCCTGCACGCAGTACTATGAGGACGGACGTACGATCAACCCCGAGATCCAGGCGCAGATCATGGAGTACATCGAAAAGATGGAAGCGATCACCGGAAAGAAGTTCGGCGATCACGAGAATCCGCTTCTCGTTTCCGTTCGCTCCGGCGCCCGCGCTTCGATGCCCGGCATGATGGACACCATCCTGAACCTCGGTCTCAACGAAGAAGTTGTCGATGTCATCGCAAAGAAGTCCAACAACCCGCGCTGGGCATGGGACTGCTACAGGAGATTCATTCAGATGTTCTCCGACGTCGTCATGGAAGTCGGCAAGAAGTATTTCGAGGTTCTGATCGATCGCATGAAGGCGCAGAAGGGCGTCAAGCAGGACGTCGATCTGACCGCGGACGATCTTAAGGAGCTTGCTAATCAGTTCAAGGCTGAATATAAAGAAAAGATCGGCGAGGACTTCCCGAGCGATCCGAAGGTACAGCTGTTCGAAGCAATCAAGGCCGTTTTCCGTTCGTGGGACAACCCGCGTGCAAACGTCTATCGCCGCGACAACGACATCCCGTATTCCTGGGGCACCGCCGTCAACGTGCAGTCCATGGCGTTCGGCAACATGGGCGACGACTGCGGCACCGGCGTTGCGTTCACGCGTGATCCGGCAACCGGCGAAAAAGGTCTGTTCGGCGAGTTCCTGACGAATGCGCAGGGCGAAGACGTCGTTGCGGGCGTCCGCACGCCGATGCACATTGCAGAGATGGCGCAGAAGTTCCCCGAAGCGTTCAAGCAGTTCAACGAAGTCTGCAAGATCCTCGAAGGTCACTATCGCGACATGCAGGACATGGAGTTCACCGTCGAGCACGGCAAACTGTACATGCTGCAGACGCGTAACGGCAAGCGCACCGCAAAGGCGGCGCTCAAGATCGCATGCGACCTCGTCGACGAGGGTATGCGCACCGAGCAGGAAGCGGTTGCCATGATCGATCCGAGAAACCTCGACACGCTGCTCCACCCGCAGTTCGACGCAAAGGCCATCAAGGCGGCAACGCCGGTCGCAAGAGCGCTTGCGGCTTCTCCGGGCGCTGCCTGCGGCAAGATCGTCTTCTCCGCAGAGGACGCAAAGGCGTGGAAAGCGCGCGGTGAAAAGGTCCTTCTCGTCCGTCTTGAGACCTCTCCGGAGGACATCGAGGGCATGAAGGCGGCGCAGGGCATCCTGACCGTTCGCGGTGGCATGACGTCTCACGCGGCGGTTGTCGCGCGCGGCATGGGCACCTGCTGCGTATCCGGCTGCTCCGAGATCGCGATGGACGAAGAGAACAAGCGCTTCGTTCTTGCGGGCAAGGAATATCACGAGGGCGACTGGCTGTCGATCGACGGTTCCACCGGCTGCATCTATGACGGCATCATCCCGACCGTCGACGCGGAGATCGCGGGCGAATTCGGCCGCATCATGGGCTGGGCGGACAAGTTCAGAAGACTGCACGTGCGCACCAATGCAGACACCCCGCGCGACGCAAAGAAAGCGCGCGAGCTCGGCGCGGAGGGTATCGGTCTCTGCCGTACGGAGCATATGTTCTTTGACGGCGACCGTATCGCGGCGATCCGCGAAATGATCTGCTCCGACACCGTCGAGGAGCGTGAGAACGCGCTCAACAAGCTGCTCCCGATGCAGCAGGGCGACTTCGAAGCGATCTACGAAGCAATGGACGGCTATCCCGTCGTCATCCGCTTCCTCGATCCGCCGCTTCACGAGTTCGTTCCGACCGAAGAGGAAGACATCAGACTGCTTGCGGAAACGCAGGGCAAGAGCGTCGAACAGATCAAGACGATCATCGCGGCGCTACACGAGTTCAACCCGATGATGGGTCACCGCGGCTGCCGTCTGACCGTCACC
>JAEEGG010030102.1_pt1 | contig 10098 bp, 9 predicted proteins | sample 9134161 | NCBI WGS metagenome assembly JAEEGG01 (sample SAMN16246543, study PRJNA631951) | gut metagenome | biome: gut microbiome; feature: rumen; material: CR-attached | host: Bos | place: Iran: Karaj | collected 2018-10 | reverse complement strand
CTTGGCAGCGGCGAGGAAAGCCTGAACGGTGGTTACGAGACCGCCTTCACCCTTGCCGCCTTCGAATGCTGGATTCGCGGCGACTTCGCAGTCGTCAGCGAGGAGGACGCCGTCAACAGCATTGTCTTCCTTGTAGAGGTTGGCAACCCACCACGGACCGTTCAGATAGATGGCGGTGTCGCGGGCGAGCCAGTGGCCGTTCACGTCACCGGCACCGGCGGAGATGGCACCTTCAAAGGTGTAGTCGTACATGGCCTTGAGAACTTCGGCAGCCTGAACAAAGGCAGGATCCTGCAGACCGTTGGCATAAACGTCCTTGCCGCCGATGGCTTCGACAATCAGAGAGTACCAGAGCATGGAGGACCAGGCATTCTCGCCGGCCATCTGGCCCATGGCATTGTAGCCCTTCGCCTTGGCGTCTTCGCAGAACTGGAAGAACTCATCATAGGTGGCGGGGAAATGATCCCAGCCGATGTCGGCAAAGATCTTGGTGTTGTAGATCGGGGTGAAGATTGCGGACTCAAAGGGGAGAGCATAGACCTTTCCGTCAACGCTCCATGCATCAAAGGCGCCGTCGGCGAAATCTTTGCCCCAGCCTTCCTCAAGATACGGGGTCAGATCCATGAACTTGCCGGCTTCGGAGTAGCCCTTGATATCATAGGTGGTATCCATGATGCAGAGGTCGGGCGTTGCACCGGTGGTGATGGTGGTGCGCAGCTTGTCGCGGGCGGCCTGATAGTCGCTCTGCTCCTCGACAACGACCTTGATGGAGCCGGCGTTCTCAGCATTGAAGTTTTCAATCAGCTGAGCCATGTAGGGGGCCTTGGAGTCGGTGCCGACCCAGACGCTGGGGAAGTTGATGATGATCTCATCGTTTGCGGCATAAGCGGGAACCGCCAGCGCGACGATCATGATCATCACAAGCAGCAGGGAAAGTAGCTTTTTCATGTTTGTTCTCCTTCTTTTTGTTTTTCATTAATTACCTTTATTTTTAATTAACAAAGTTAATTAATTTCGCCTAAAAGGAAAGCCTGTCGGCTACAGTCATATTATAGCCCGTAAAAATCGGTTTGTAAAGAAAAGGGTTCCCGTCAGAAAGCACAATTATTCAACGCTGTTTCTGTGCAAGTTGCCTGCTACTCGTTGTACCATGCGTCGACGGAAGCGTTATCGGTTTCCGGCTGGAAGAGGCGAAAGACAGGCTCGATCGTCAGACTCATGAGAAGACAGACCGCGGCGGGCAGAAGGGGGAAAATCTGAGGCAGCAGCCAGGAGATCAGCAGGAAGCCCGCCAGCTCGGCCGCCAGCAGGACGCTGCGCCCGAAATAGCGCAGGGTCAGCCAGCCGGTGAACTTCAGCGTGCCGGTTATGCTGTTCTCAAAGCGCGAAATATAGGCAAAGACCCAGGGAAAGAAGAGCAGCGGCGGGACAAAGAACAGGCGGCTCAGACTGTACAGCACCGTGCCGGGGCCGTAGCCCATGCGGCCGAAGGCGTAGGCGTCGGTTGCGCCGATGCCGAACCAGAGCAGAAACAGCAGCCAGATCAGAGTGGCCGTGCGGAAGTTGGATCGAAAGCCATGAAAAAAGGTCGGCGCGACGCGGCCGCGGTTGTGGCGGATGCACTTCATGACCGTATAGTACAGGGCGGTGGTCGAGGCGCCCAGCGTCACTACCGGCAGCGAGCACAGAAGCCAGAGAAGCCCGGCGAAGATCAGGTCGATCAGACCGGAGAGAACCTCGGAAAGGCGCGAGAACTTCCCTTTCATCGGACTCAGTAATTGTAAACCTCAAAACCGAAGAATTCGGCCAGGGCCTCCAGAGTGTCACCGTGACGGCCCTTCATGACGACGAAGTGCGGCTCAAAGCCGTCAAGGACGCTCTGCTCCACAACGGAGCGGCTGTCGGAGTCGGTCTTTACGACGATGGAGGTGCCGATAAACTGCTTCGGCTTATCCAGCGCCTCGCCCTCACAGATGAAGAAGCGGAAGCTGCCGTCCGGCTCGCGGCCGATGCGGAAGACCGTGGCCTCCGGGAAGGCTTCGCAGCCGAAATCCATGGCCGGGCCGATCTTGCGGTTCGGATGCACGCCGACCGTTGCACCGGTGTCTCTGCGGGCAAGCGAACAGGCCGCGGCGCCGCAGTGCCAGAAGGTGACGGTGTTTTCCTCTTCGTCCAGAGAAACCGGGTCGCCGAAGAAGACCGGTTCGCCGGAGAGCTGCATGCCGATCCACATGGAAAGGGCGCCGTAGATATCGGCCTCGCATGCGGAGGCAACGCCCTCATCGTTCAGCAGGCTCAGCACCGTGCAGACGGGGGTACCGAAGGCGGTGAAGAAATCCGGCCAGCAGCGCGAGGCAAGGGCCCCGATGTTGTGCGAGCGGACATAGTCGGTATAGGCCTTGTACAGACGGGCGTGGTCGTTCCGGTTCTTTTCGGGCGTGGCGGAAAGACCGCAGACAGCCCGGTCGGTACGCGAAAGGTACTCGGCGCATTCTTCCTCGGTATAGGCTTTGGCCATGTCGATCAGCTCACGCGCCTCGATGGCCTCGAGCTCGACACCGAAAACGTTCATCAGCTCGCTGTCCAGCGCGCGGCCGAAGCCGAAGCCCTGGGGCGTATGGCCGACAGCGGCCATTTTCAGCGCCTTCATGCCGGCCTTCAGACGGGCAGCCGCTGTGCAGGCTTTCACCATCGAGACAGCGGCTTCCTCTTCCGGTGCGCCGAAGCAATAGAGGAAGGGACGCTCGTCAAAGGCACGCAGGGTGTTCGCGGCGGAATAGGCGCCTGTCAGCGAGTTCAGACGCAGCCGCCCGCCGTCGATGACCGGCTCGCGCAGGGTCCAGAGCAGCAGCGGGCAGTCAAAGCGCCGCAGCACCTCGGACATGTAGGCGGCGTTGGCGAAGGTCAGATTCTGAAAGACGATGAAGTCGGGATGCTTGTCTGCAAGGTAGGCGCGCAGACTGTCAATACTGAGCAGCATCTCCTCCGGGCAGACGAAATCCGCATTCACGCTGCGCAGCATGCTGACAGAGCGGTCAAACTGATCCTGCGCGCTTTCAAGGTGGAAGGTGGGAACGCCCACCGGAATATAGACAGGGCAAAAGCTCATGAGAGCACCTCCGTAAAAACATTGATTAACACTGTGAAATATAATACTCATCCGTCCGCACAATGTCAAGAACTATTTTCGCGTAAAAATGAAAATAATGATTGACAAAAAGGGGAATCAGCAGTACACTGCTAATTGCTTAATAGCTTTAATTAAATGATACGCCAAAGGCAGATACGCAAGCAGAAGAACCCTGGCGGTCAGAAGAGGAGGAAAGCAAATTGGACTACAATCTGAAGGAAGTCTGCAAGGATATCCGCTGTGATATCATGACCTGCATCGGGCATCTCGGCGTCGGGCACATCGGCGGCTGCCTGTCCGTGGTGGAGGCCCTTGCCGTTCTGTATTTTAAGGAGATGAACATCGACCCGAAGCAGCCCCAGATGGCGGGAAGAGACCGCTTCATCTGCTCGAAGGGTCACGCGGGCCCCGCCGTCTATGCGACGCTGGCCAACCGCGGCTACTTTGACAAGAAAGAGCTGCTCACCCTGAACCAGGGCGGGACGAACCTGCCGTCCCACTGCGACATGAACCGCACGGTCGGCATCGACATGACCACCGGTTCTCTCGGTCAGGGCTTCAGCTGCGCAGTCGGCGTGGCGCTGGGCTCGAAGCTGGAGAAGGACGGCGCAACGATCTATGCGATGATCGGCGACGGCGAGAGCCAGGAGGGCCAGATCTGGGAGGCGGCCATGTTCGCCGCAGCGAAGAAGCTGGACAACCTGATTGCCTTTACCGATTATAATAAGCAGCAGATCGACGGCACGGTCGCCGAAGTGAACGACATTGCCCCGCTCGGCGACAAGTGGGCCGCCTTCGGGTGGAACGTCATCGACGTCGAGGACGGCAATGACGTCGAGCAGGTTGCAGCGGCTGTCGAGCACGCAAAGCTCGGCCGCGACAGCGGCAAGCCCACGATGATTATTCTCAACACCCTGAAGGGCTGCGGCGTGAAGTGGATTGAGGAGCTCGGCTCCGGCAACCACAACTGCCCGGTCAGTGAAGAGCAGGCCGAAGCCGCCATCCGGGAAATCAGAGGGGAGGACTGAAACCATGGAAATGAGAGCTGTTTATGCCGCATGCCTTGCGGAATTGATGGAAAAAGACAGACACGTCGTGATTCTGGACGCGGACCTGGGCAAGGCCAGCGGAACCCTGAGCCTGCGCAAGAAGTTCCCCGAGCAGAGCTTTGACTGCGGCGTTGCCGAGCAGAACATGGCCTCGATCGCGGCCGGCCTTTCCAGCTACGGCTTCAAGCCCTGGATTGAGAGCTTCACCCCCTTTGCCACGCGCCGCATCTGCGACCAGATGGCGATTTCGATCTCCTATGCCAAGCGCAACGTCAAGATCGTCGGCACCGACCCCGGCATTGCGGCCGAGCTCAACGGCGGCACCCATATGAGCATGGAGGACATCGGCGTGGTTCGCTCGATCCCCGGCATGGTCATTTTCGAGCCGGTCGACGAGGTGCAGCTGCGTGCGGCCATGCCCGTTCTGAACGACTATGACGGCCCCGTGTACGTCCGCCTGTTCCGCAAGGAACAGCCCGTTGTGTTCCCCGAGAACTATCAGTTCGACCTCTTCAAGGCCGACGTCATGAAGGAAGGCAAGGACCTGAGCATCTTCGTCAGCGGCATGATGACCAAGGACGTCCTCGATGCTGCCGAAGAGCTGAAGGCAGAGGGCATTGACGCAGAGGTCATCAACGTCCACACCATCAAGCCCATCGACCGCGAGACCGTTATCGCCTCGGCCCGCAAGACCGGCGCCGTGCTGACCGTGGAGAACCACAACGTCATCGGCGGTCTGCAGTCGGCCGTGCTGGAAGCACTGGCGGAGGAAAAGATCCCCGTATGCGCCGTCGGCGTCCAGGACCGCTTCGGCGAGGTCGGCAAGCTGCCGTACCTGCGCAAGGCCGTGGGTCTGACGAAGGAGAACATCCTCGCCACCGCGAAAAAGGCAGTCAGCCTGAAATAATCAGGAATCCAATAAAAGCAAAATAACAAACAGGGGCGGTTTCTGCCGCCCCATCTTAATGGAGGAAAACAGAAATGAAGATTGCGATCGGCAGCGACAAATCCGGTTTTTCGGCAAAAGAAGCCATCAAGGCCTGGCTCACGGAAGCCGGCGTGGAATTTGACGACCTGGGCACCACGGACCTCGAGCAGGTTCACCCCTACTATCAGGTGGCGAGTGAAGTCGCCCCCCTGGTACAGAACGGCAGCTACGACAAGGCCGTCCTGATCTGCGGCACCGGCGCCGGCATGAGCGTCGTGGCAAACAAGTACAAAGGCGTCTATGCCGTTGCCTGCGAGGGCGTGTACTCCGCCAAGATGGCCCGCGCCATCAACAACGCCAACGTCCTCTGCATGGGCGGCTGGATCGTCGGACCGGAAATGGCCGTCGAGATGGTCAAGACCTTCCTGAACACCGACTGGTGCCAGGATCTGGAAGACTGGCGCGCGGTCAACATGCACAAGTTTGCCGCCAAGGTCGACGAAATCGAGGCGAACATCTATGGGGCGTGAGTTTGTCTATACCCAGCCGGTCAAGATCATCTTCGGTGAAGGCAAGTTTGCGCTGCTCGGCAGCCTGCTGGAGGAGCTCGGCGTTTCGAAGTGCGTGATCGCCTGCGGCAGGCACTTTGCCCCTACTGCCCTGCAGATGCAGGAGAAGGACAGCCGCATCGCGGCCGTCTTCGGCGGCGTGGAGCAGAACCCCCAGCTCTCCGGGGCGATCGAGACGGCCCGCCTGGCCCGTGAGGTGAAGGCGGACGCCGTTGTGGGCGTCGGCGGCGGCAGCGCCATCGACACCGCAAAGTTTGCCGCGGCGATCGCCCTCGGCGACCGGGACGCGGAGGACTATTACCGCGGGAAGGGGCCCTTCCCCTCCGAGCGCCGGACAATTGTTGCCGTGCCGACTCCCGCCGGTACCGGCAGCGAGGTGACCCAGGTTTCGGTCATGAGCCACGGCACGGAAAAGCGCACCATCAACAACCCGGTCTTCATGCCGAAGGCTGCCATCGTCGACCCGGTCCTCAGCAGCACGGTACCCCCGCGCACAACCATGAATACCGGTCTGGATGCGCTGGCCCATGCCCTGGAGGGCTACTGGAGCAAGAATCATCAGCCGATCTCGGACCTGATGGCGATCGAGGCAGTCCGCCTCGTGCTCGAAAACCTCGAGACCGCTTGGCGCGACGGCGGCAACATGGAGGCGCGCTCGAACATGGCCTTTGCCTCTCTCCTCGGCGGCCTGAGCTTTGCTCTGCCGAAGACTGCCGGCAGCCACGCCTGCAGCTATCCGCTGTCCGAAGACTATCATCTGCCCCACGGCGAAGCCTGTGCCTTTACGCTGGACAGCTTTGTGCGCATCAACGCCGATGAGCGTCTGGAAGAGCTCTGCCGCCGCGTCGGCCTGAAGGACACGGAAGAGCTTGCAGCGCGCATCATGGCTTTGAAGGAGCTGGGCGGCCTGAGAAAGACGCTCTCAGACCTCGGCGAGGTAGACCTTGACAAGCTGGCACACGACTGCGCCGTACACGGCCTGATGCAGAACAACCCCGTCCCGATGGACGAGGCAAAGCTGCGCAGCATGTTCCTGAACCTGAAGTAAAGGAAATTCTGTCATGAAGGAAGACCTGAAGTATACCCTGATGGTCATCGGGATGATCGTGTCCTGGTCCATCTATTATGCGGTCAGCAAAGTGGTGGTCAGCGCTACGGGTTCGCCCCTGCTGGCAGGTTTCCTGCTGCGCTCGGCGGCCCTGGTGTTCCTGACAATCCAGCTGCTGGCGGACGGAAACTTCAGCCGGCTCTTCCACCAGGGGAAAGCCGTCCGCATTCTGCTCATTATCGGTGTGTTCGGCTTCCTTCTGGACCTGTTTGCCAACCTCGGGTACGCAAACGGCGATCTGAGCACCGGCACGGCGCTGCTGAAAACCGACGTACTGATGGTCAACCTTGCAACGGTCATACTGTATCACAAGCGGCTCTATATCTCGGACTGGATCGGGACGGCCGTGATGCTGCTGGGCGTGCTGCTGGTGCTGGGCGTGGATTTCGCCGGCATGAGCATTCATGTGACGGACCTGTATTTCCTGCTCTCGGCGCTCTGCGTGAGCATCAACGCCTTCATCATCAAGGCGGCGCAGGAGAAGTATCACGAGGATGCGGATATGATTTCCTACTACAACAATGCGGTGGTGCTGATCCTGTTCGCAGGCAGTGCCGTGCTGGCCGGAGACCTGCACCTGCCGCAGAACATGGGGGCAGGCTTCTGGTGGCTGGTGGCGCTGGGCGGCCTTGCACAGACGGGTATTTATTTCTTCTATTACCGCAACCTGAAACACTTTGAAGTATGGCTGGTCAAGCTGTACCTGCTGCTGATGCCGGTGCTGAGCTGCTTTATCGGGGTGTTCTTCCTGAATGAGGAGCTGACCGTGAAAAAGCTGCTGGGCATTCTGGTGGTGCTGGCCGGTGCGGCGGTGATTCTGCTGCGTGCCCGCATCAACCACGAAGGCCGTCCGGTGAGAGAAAACTGAAAGAGGAGTCCTATGCCGTATCAGGGTGACAACTTAATCAGCGTCAAGCGCGGCAACCGGAGTGCGGCATTGGGAATTCTCCATGAGAAGGGGGCCATGTCGCGCAAGCGTCTGGCCGAGCATATGAACCTGACCCCGGCGGCCATCACCAAGATCGTCGGCGAGATGCTCGAGGAGGGGCTGCTGCTGGAGGGCGAGGTCCTGCAGAGCAGCGGCGCCGGCCGTCGGGAGATTCTGATCGACCTGAATCCGGAGGCCGCAGTCGCCCTGGGCGTGCTGATCAACCTGAGGCAGGCCATCGTCTCGGCGGTGCGCCTTGACGGCAGCGTGATCTTTTCGGAGGAGAGCAGACTGGCGGTGAAGGCGGATGCGGATGAAACCGTGCGAAGCCTTGCGGGGAGACTCGATGAGCTGACCCGGGAGTATCGAATCGACGAGGAACGCATTATCGGCGTCGGCATCGCTGTAAGGGGCATCTGTGCCTCGGACGGGAGAACCGTAGTCAACAGCTTCGGCGCTCTCAACAGGGAGAACTATCCGCTGTGCGAGCGCTTTGAAGAGGCGACCGGGCGCCCCTGCTTCATGGCCAACAACGTCAGGGCACTGTTTGCGGCGCACTGCTTTTCGGCCCGCGAGGCGGAGGGGCATTCCCAGTTCTTCCTGCGCTGCGAATACGGCATCGGCGCCTCGCTGTCCATCGACGGAAAGATCTGGCACGGCGTTACCGAACAGTGTGCCGAGATCGGCCACATCCCGGTCGTGCGGCGGGGCGGAAAGCCCTGCTCCTGCGGGAAGAGCGGCTGTCTCGAGACCATTGCGTCACCGACGGCCATCCGCGAGGATGCCCTGAAAATCCTCTCGGAAGAGAATACGCCGATCCTCTGGAACCTGGTAAAGAAAAAAGGCGAGGACGTCCTGCAGCTGGAGCTGGCGGATGTGTTTGCGGCGGCGAAAAACGGCGATGCACAGGTCGCGGAAATCGTAGACCGCGCGGCATCTGCCCTGGCCATGGCCCTGAAGAGCGTCATCTATCTGGTGGATCCGGAGAAGATCGTGCTCTACGGAAAAATGTTCGAGGACAGCTATTATCTCTCGCGCCTGCTGGCAGAGATGCAGGAGGGTGTGGACGGCGGACACGCGGTCAGCGTGGAAAAAAGCCGCTTTAACCAGCAGCTGGAAACAAAGGCGGCCGGTCTCGTGGCGGTGGATGCCTTTTTCCGCAGCGGCGGCATTCCGGCGGCCTGAAAAAACAACAGAAGAAAGTCGGAAACCGACAGCGAAAATGCTGCCGGTTTCCGACTTTCAAGCTTATTCTTCCGATTCCTCCGGCTGTGCGGCACAGAGACTGCGGGCTTCCTCCAGCCTGCTCTCGGGGACATAGATATCCGTCCCCTGACCGCTCATCCCGAGAACCACCTTGCCGAAGCTGCCGTTGCCGGGGTAGTCCCGCAGGCAGGGAATCCCGTAGGCCTCCAGCATGTTGATCGTGATTTCATCGGTAAGATCCGGCGCTCTGCAGTTGCAGAGGAAAACGGCCTTTTCCGGTTCGCCGGCCGCGGTTTTTGGCCAGCGCTCCTGCAGATCCGAGGGCAGGCTCTTTCCCCAGGACAGTTCCATTTTCAATCCCCCCTTTTCTGTCATTATAGCGTATAAGTGCAGAATTGTCTACCGATCCGGCGGTGAAGCGGAAAACTGTACAAATGTGTTGAATTTTCTATTTCCCTTTGATAAGATAATATATTAAGATAAACATAAATAGAGATCGGGTGATTCTATGAAAAAGATAATCAAAGGCATCTCTGTTCTTTTGACTGTGTGCCTGCTGCTCAGCGTTACGGGCATATCCGCACTGGCCGAGACGCCGGAAAACGAAAGGGTGAAGGAAGAACAGCAGCTAGCACCGGCTGAAGTGACGGTTGTGGTTGATGCTCCGCCTGTCGAAACACCGACAGGTCAAACATCGCCTGCCGAAACACCGACAGCCGAAGCATCGACAACCCAAACGTCGACTGTCGAAGCACCGACAGCCCAAACATCGACTGCCGAAGCATTGACAGTCCAAACATCGACAGCCCAAACATCGACTGCCGAAGCATCGACAGTCCAAACATCAGATGCAGTTGTTCCTGCTGAAGCATCTGCGCCAGCAGTGAATGATGGGACACCCGCATCCGAGGAGTCCGAATCCAAGGAGCCCGCATCCAAGGAGCCCGCATCCGAGGAGCCCGCATCTGAGGAGCCCGCATCCGAGGAGCCCGAATCCAAGGAATCCGCATCCGAGGAGCCAGCATCTGAGGAGTCCGCATCTGAGGAGCCTGAATCCAAGGAACCCGCATCCGAGGAACCCGCGTCTGAGGAGTCTGAATCCAAGGAACCCGCATCGGAGGAGCCCGAATCTGAGGAATCCGAGGAATCTAAATCCGAAGAGACCAAGACCGAGGAGCCT
>JAEEGG010030100.1_pt1 | contig 10099 bp, 11 predicted proteins | sample 9134161 | NCBI WGS metagenome assembly JAEEGG01 (sample SAMN16246543, study PRJNA631951) | gut metagenome | biome: gut microbiome; feature: rumen; material: CR-attached | host: Bos | place: Iran: Karaj | collected 2018-10 | reverse complement strand
GCCAAGACGTCCGGACACGGCGGTCTTGATGCCCTTGGCACCGGCCTTCATGGTCCTTCCCATGGTTGATTTCATAGCGCGGCGGAAAGAAACACGATTCTCCAGCTGCTGAGCGATGTTCTCAGCAACAAGCGTTGCGTCCATATCCGGCTGTTTGATTTCAGCAATGTTGATGTCAACACGTTTTTCCGTGTATTTTTTCAGACCTTCTTTGATCTGCTCAATGCCCGAACCACCGCGGCCGATTACCATACCCGGCTTAGCCGTATGGATCGTGAGCTTCAGACGGTTTTTGCTGCGCTCCGTCTCGATTCTGGACACACCGGCTGCCTGAAGGCTCTGCTTCAGATAGTCACGGATTTTAATATCTTCATGCAGGTTTGCTGCAAAATCTTTATCTGCATACCACTTAGCATCCCAAGTCTTGACAATGCCAAGACGAATACCATGCGGATTTACTTTCTGACCCAATCCGTTTCCCTCCTTCTTAGTTCATCTCGTCTACGACGATGGTTACATGGGACGTGCGTTTCAAGATTTTGAAAGCCTGTCCACGGGAACGCGGATGGATACGCTTGAGCGTCGGACCCTGGTCAGCGAAAGCCGTCTTGATGACCAGCTTGTCGACGTCCATATCAAAATTGTTCTCAGCGTTTGCAACAGCGGAACGCAGAACCTTCTCTACTACATCAGCGCCAGCTTTCGGCGTGAATTTAAGGATCGCAAATGCCTCTGCAACGTTCTTGCCACGGATAAGATCCAGGACTACACGAACTTTGCGCGGAGTGATGCGAACGAACTTAGCTACTGCTTTAGATTCCACAAGGATTCTCCTTTCGCAAAATTACTTGAGTCCGGTCTTGCGCTCTTCACCAGCATGACCTTTGAAGGTACGGGTGGGAGCGAACTCACCGAGTTTGTGGCCAACCATGTCTTCCGTTACATAAACGGGAACATGCTTGCGGCCATCATGAACAGCAATCGTATGACCTACGAAGTCCGGGAAAATCGTGGAGCTTCTCGACCAGGTCTTTACAACTTTTTTATCGTTAGCTTCGTTGAGGGCCTCGATTTTCTTCATGAGGCTTTCTGCAACGTAAGGTCCCTTTTTAATAGATCTTGACAAAGTGTCTCCTCCTTTCGTCAGGCGGCATCAGGCTGCCTGTCGATTTCTATGATTATTTCGTACGTCCTTTGACGATGAGACGATCCGAAGCTTTCTTGCGGCGAGTCTTGGCACCCATAGCGCATTTGCCCCACTTCGTAACAGGGTTCTTGCGGCCGACTGGGGAACGCCCCTCACCACCACCATGCGGATGGTCATTCGGGTTCATGACAGAACCGCGGACTGTCGGGCGGATGCCCATATGACGTGTGCGGCCTGCCTTACCGATGTTGATCAGGTTGTGATCAAGATTTCCAACAATGCCTACGGTTGCGCGGCAAACAAGGGGAACCATTCTCATCTCACCGGAGGGGAGACGAAGGGTTGCATACTTGCCTTCCTTAGCGATCACCTGAGCGCTGTTGCCGGCTGCGCGAACCATCTGGCCGCCCTTGCCGGGATACAGCTCAATGTTGTGAACCTGAGTACCTACGGGGATCTCGGACAGAGGCAGGCAGTTGCCAATTCTAACCTCGGCCTGGGGTCCGTTCATCACCTTCATGCCATCAGTGAGGCCCTGAGGAGCGATGATGTAGGACTTCGTGCCGTCTGCGTAGCAGATCAGCGCGATGTTTGCGGATCTGTTGGGATCGTACTCGATACCCATTACGATGGCAGGAATGCCATCCTTATTTCTCTTGAAGTCTACGATTCTGTACTGTCTTCTGATGCCGCCGCCCTGATGACGAACGGTGATCTTACCCTGATTGTTACGTCCGGAATTCTTCTTCAGAGATACGGTAAGGCTCTTCTCAGGAGTCTTCTTGGTAATCTCGGAGAAGTCAGAACCGGTCATCTGTCTTCTAGAGGGTGTATAAGGTTTATAAGTCTTAATACCCATTGTTCTATGTCTCCTTTTCTACTTGATTCTTTGCGCAGCGCTCTTTTGCACCGCATACGTTAATCCGGACGATTACAGACCTGCGTAGATCTCAATGTCCTTGCTGTCAGCAGTAAGCTTTACAATGGCCTTCTTGGTCTTTGCGGTCTTGCCTACCGTCATGCCGCGTCTCTTGTTCTTGCCGTCCTGGTTCATGGTATTTACCTTTTCAACCTTAACGCCTTCGAACATCTTCTCAACGGCTTCCTTGATCTGAGACTTGTTTGCCTCAGGATTTACCAGGAAGGTATACTTCTTCTCGGCAGTGTCTGCCATGCTTTTCTCGGTGATCACGGGCTTCAGGATCACGTCATAATACTTAATGTCAGCCATTATGCATATACCTCCTCAATCTTGCTAACTGCATCCTTGGTAAGAACCAGGGTCTTTGCATTCAAAATGTCATAAACGTTGATGGTGTTTACCAGAGCGGTATTTACATTAGCAACGTTTCTTCCGGACATGATTACGTTCGTGTCGCTCTCGCCAAGAACTACCAGGCCCTTCTCAACCTTCAGGTTCTTCATTACGTTTACGAAATTCTTCGTCTTGATCTCGTCGAACTTCAGCTCGTCAACAACGATCAGGTTGCCGCCTTGTACCTTATCGGTAAGAACGGACTTCAGGGCAGCCCTCTTCTCCTTCTTGTTGATCTTGAAGCTGTAGTCTCTGGGAACGGGAGCAAATACAACTCCGCCGCCCTTCCACTGAGGAGCACGGATGGATCCCTGTCTTGCATGACCGGTTCCCTTCTGTCTCCAAGGCTTTCTTCCGCCTCCGGATACCTCAGCGCGGGTCTTAGCCTTCTGGGTTCCCTGACGATTATTTGCAAGCTGCTGTACAACTGCCATGTGTACTAAGTGCTCGTTGATCTCTACACCAAATACGGCATCGTTTAATTCGATTGTACCAACTTCCTTGCCTTCCATATTATATACAGATACGTTTGCCATCTGATTGGTCCTCCTTTCTCCTTAAACTAGCACTCAACCTTAACGGTCTCTTTGATGGTTACCAGAGCCTTCTTAGGTCCGGGTACTGCACCCTTCACCAACAGAAGATTCTTGTCAGCGTCTACTCTTACGATCTCAAGGTTCTGAACGGTCACCTTTACGCTACCCATGTGACCAGGCATTCCCTTGCCCTTAAATACACGGCTGGGGCTGGAACATGCACCGTTGGAACCCTGATGACGATGGAACTTGGAACCGTGCTTCATGGGTCCTCTGTGCTGACCAAGTCTCTTGATCGCACCCTGGAATCCCTTACCTTTGCTGATGGCCGTTGCGTCAATCTTGTCGCCAGCTGCAAAGATGTCAGCCTTGATCTCATCGCCAAGCTTATAATCAGCAGCGTTCTCAAGCTTCAACTCACGAACGTATCTCTTGGAGCTTACGCCAGCCTTCTTGAAGTGGCCTGCCTCAGCCTTGTTTACGCCATGAGCGTGGATGAGCTTTCCCTCTTCGCTGTACTTGTCCTTCTTGTCTACGAAGCCAACCTGTACTGCAGTGTAGCCGTCATTCTCAACGGTCTTGATCTGCGTTACTGCACAAGGGCCAGCCTGAAGAACGGTTACGGGAACAAGAACGCCGTCTTCGTTAAAGATCTGGGTCATACCGATCTTAGTTGCTAAAATTGCTTTCTTCATTTTAGGTTTTACCTCCATTTTTTCATCTACATAGTGGACCGGAACATTGTCCGTTCATACGTCTAAGTAGAGGTTTGCTTTGTTTTCGTTGCACTTTTTTGTTTCTTTATAATAGAGATTGCTAGTCTTTATTATTTGGTCTTCATCTTGATGTCAATGTAAACGCCGGCAGGCATTTCCAGTCTCTGAAGAGCATCGATGGTCTTCTGGTTGGGAGCAATGATGTCGATCAGTCTCTTGTGGGTACGCTGCTCGAACTGCTCTCTGGAGTCCTTGTACTTGTGTACGGCTCTTAAGATGGTAACCACTTCCTTCTTAGTAGGAAGGGGCACGGGACCGCTGACCTGGGAGCCCGTCTTCTTAACCGTTTCGATGATCTTCTTTGCAGATGCATCCACCTGCTGATGCTCGTAAGCCTTCAGGGTAATTCTCATTACTTGACTTGCCATAAAAAAAGTCTCCTCCTTTTCGCACTTTTGTTTCGAAAGTACGACAAGTGGCGACTGTACACCCTCCCGTGTGTGTCCTGAATCATCTGCAACGTATGTCCGATCCATTCTACTCACGTCGTTTCTGCCCCGAGGGCAGACATGTAAGAACTTCAGCAAAAGTTCCTTTGGTACACAGTGACTTGTCGTCAGTTTCCTAACTTGACATTCGCTCCACGGAAAACCCGTATTCCGTTACCGAAATACGGCAACCTCACGCTTCACAGCTATCATGCCACAGCATTTGTTAGTATATATGTTTCCTGAAATTTGTGCAAGATAAATTTTTAAATTTTTCAAGAAAATATTGTACTTTTTTAAATACAATCCTGTTTTTAGATGAAAATCTCGTTTTTTCAGCTGTTAATCCTCATGTTTTCAGTTGATAATCCTCGTGTTCTCAGCTGATAATCCTCGTGTTTTAGCTGATAATCCTCGTGTTTTAGCTGTTAATCCTCATGTTTTTGTCTCACCAAACCTCAAATTTCAAGTTGTCAAGTTCTTTTCTCATGAAGACTACACCAGGTGTCACCCTACCTTCTTGTGTAGTCTTTATCTTTCGAAAAGCTTTTCGCGTATGCCGGATTCTTTCTTCAAAAGCAACTTCTTTCCTCGTTTACTTCATGTTTGTTGCTTTTTTTCTCTTGTTCAATCTAAGGAAGCAACATATATTTGACATCACTTCTGTCTCGTTGCCTTTTCAGTCTTGAGTACTCGGAATAAACAACATAATTCTCCATCCATGCCTCAATGTGTTGCATTTGCCGTCCTTATGCTTCATGAAAGGCAACACGCGGCGGCATTTATCTTGCTTCTGTTGCTTTTTACCACCTTTGGAAGCTCCATCGTTTCTGGCGAGGCATTCCCCGACAAACAACTATTTATCTAAATGATAGGCTCCCTATAAACATCCTTGTTGAAGCTCATTGTCGAAGCTCATTGTTGAAGTTCAGTGTTGAAGCTCATTGTTAAGGTTCATCGCCTAGTTTATCCCACCAAAACACAACTTGTCAAGACAAGGATCATGCCGATAATGCCAGGAATCGAAAAAGCTTCTTTATATAGAAAGAATCCAACCAAAGACGCCATGACGGGCTCAATGGAGGCGATGATCGAAGCGCGCCCGTTTTCCATGCCACGAAGGCCGGCCGTATACAGAAGATAGGCCGCCACGGTGGTCATAAACGTCAGTGCAGCGTACGTAAATAGGTTTGTTCCTCCAGCCTCAGCAATACATATGACAAAATGCCGCAGGTTCAAAAATGGCACCGTTCCGACCAATGCAAACAGAAAGGTATAGGTCGTTATGGTATAGGAAGAATAGCCGCGCTGAATCGCAAATTTACCAAAAATACTGTATAGTGCATATCCAAGCCCTGCGCCAAGACCCGTGAGCAGCCCCATCGTGGAAAGCTTTGTGCCGCCAAGGCCACCGGAAGTCAACACACACCCCGCAAATGCAAGAGCCAGAGCGATGAGCTTTCGCCTACCAATCTTTTCTTTAAATAAAAAGTAAGAAAATACCATGACAAAGGAAGGCGCCGTGTACAGAAGGATCGCTGCCACGGAAAGCGTAGCATAATGCATGCAGGTAAAGTAGCATATGTTAAAAAAGGCCACGCTTAGAATCCCCGTGCCGACAAAGCACCACAGATCCTTCCATTTGACCTTCAACTCTTTTCTTTTGAAAACAGCCATGCCCGCTAACATCAACATCGCCGTTACTAGGGAACGAAAGGCGGTAACCTCCAAAGAGGTAAAACCGCCCCCATTCATTGTTCTTACTAAAATTCCCATGCATCCCCAGAGCATTCCCGCCGCGAGGACGCAGAGGACTGATTTTTTCCCACTCATTTTTGTATCAAATCTCCAACCACGATGATCACGTCACCTTTTACGTGACCGTAGCGCCAATTCTCGAAAAGGGAATCCTGAAACAATAGCACGTTGAAATACTTCGACCTCGTCTTAGTGTCTTTTTTCTGATAGAGTATTTTCGTCTCTTCCGGTATCTCTTTAAAATAGAGATCATAATATTCATTTTCAGGATAAAGACTTAAATGCCCCTTAACGTCGACTTGCGCCGTAAATCTGTTTACTTCTTCGGGATCCTGCATCTTGTAGTCGTCAAGCGATCTTCGAACGACAATGTTTTCACTCACTTCACGATAATCATACGTCGTAGAATATTGGTCATAAGCACCTTCATGATCAATATAATAGTAACGCACTTCCTTCAGATCCATCGGGTGCAGTTCTTCTTTCTGTTCGCATGCAAACCTCTTTACGGTCACGCTAGACGGAAGTCTATCCGTTCCCTGCGCAAGAAGTTCCAACAGGTTATCTGACAACCCCTGCGCATCTTCCGAATACCATGCAAGCGTAAGGGTTACGTTTAATGACTGTTCCTTCTCGGACTCCTCCAGATACGTTGCAAAGTCCTCCGGAGAAAGCGCGGCAGGGATCATCCCTTTACTTGCTTCCTCAGCGCCTGGTTGGTTAAACTCCACAGCGAGTATCTGAATGGGTGCCTCTCGCAGATTCGACACGCCATCCATCTTTTCGACAAGATAAGCCGTCAGCTTTTCCTCGAATTCTTTTCCATAATAATCCGTGAAAACTTCATCTGAATCAAGATTCACCGTTGCCATGAATGTCTTGTCTCCAGCCTCAATCGAATATTTCACTGCTGCATATCCATAGGCACTCTGCCAATAGATGTCGCTGGAAGCAATTTGAAAGTCTCCCTCTTTTAACCCATAGTGCTCTTCCAAAGCCTGCGTAAGCTTACTCTGTCCTGAGGAAAGGACCTGCCTTTCTTCCTCCTCCGTATGCCTAGGTGGACAACCCGTCAGCATAACCAACCATAGGGTTGCCATCAGAAGAACTAAAATTCCACGTTTTCCCCTACCTTTCAATATGCTCACCCTTGCCCTTTCCTTTTCAAACCAATCTCTTACGCCTCTTTTGCCGCCTTATTAAACCAATCTTTTATTCTTCTTGTGCCACTTTTTCAAGCTAATTTCCTACTCTTCTTGCGCTACCTTATCAAACATCTCTTCGATCTCCTTCGAGGGCTCCTTGTCCATCTTGGAAACTACGACTGCCGCGATAAAGCTTGCGATGAATCCAGGAATAATCTCATATAAACCGGTGGAACTCGACAAGAATACGTACCACAGGGCATCCACGGAAAAACCAACCACAATGCCCGCCACGGCACCCTTATAGGTGAACCGCTTCCAATAAAGCGACAACAGAATGGCCGGACCAAAGGCTGCGCCGAAGGCACCCCACGCACACTCCACCAGCGCCATGATTCCCTTACAGTTCGGGCTCATGGCAATGAGCAACGCAATCACGGAAATGATGGCAACCACAATACGGCCAGCCCAAAGCATTTCCTTGTCCGTAGCATTCTTGCGAAAAACGGGCTTGTATACATCAGACGCAAATGCGGAGGAAGATGCAAGCAGCTGAGAGTCTGCAGTACTCATGGATGCTGCCAAAATGGCGGAAAGCATAATTCCTGCGATCAGCGCGGGAAATACATTGCGGACAATGGTAATAAATACCAGCTGCTTATTGCCCTCATTCAAGTAAGCGCCCAAGAACTGATGGCCAGTGAGGCCAACCACGGACGCCATGGTAAGAATCAGCGCCGTCCAAGTAATACCGATGATGCGTGACTTCTTCATCTCCTTGTCAGACCTTACGGACATATAACGCACCAAAATGTGCGGCATTCCAAAATAACCAAGGCCCCATCCAAAACCGCTCAAAATATCGGAAAGACTCTTCCAGTCCATCTTGCCGCTGGAAAGCAGATTGTAATAATTCGGATTTTCTGCCACTTCTGCCAAAGGTGCGAAATCCGGAGCTTGCATCGCGAGATTCACGATCAGCGGTGTTGCCATCAGCGCACACAGCATGAGCATTCCCTGAAAGAAGTCCGTCCAACAAACGGCATTAAAGCCCCCAAGGAAGGTATACAGCAAAATAATCACTGCTGCACAGATCATGTAGAAGGTTGCGTCCAATGTAACGCCGCCCACCTCCTTAACGCCAAACACCGTAGTAAAGAGGTCGCCACAGGCCACGAGGCTGGAGGCTGCATAAATGCAATATGCCACAACGAAAACCACCGCACAGATAATCTGAAGCACGGGGCTCTTCGATTGAAAACGCTTCGTCAAAAACTGCGGAATCGTGATGGCATCTCCTGCGACGATCGAATAGCGACGAAGCTTTGGTGCCACAAAAAGCCACGCGCAAATCGTTCCGACGAGCAGTCCCACAGAAATCCAAACCTGACCCATGCCCCATAGATAAATGGAACCAGGCAATCCCATCAGCACCCATGCACTCATGTCGGAGGCACCCGCTGACAGCGCCGCCACCCAACCATTCATGTTTCTTCCGCCAAGGAAATACTCCTTGTCACCGCCCTTAATCGTGCGTCCCTTCATAAAGAAGTACACGCCAACACCCAGAACGATCACAAGGTAACAAACAAACGCCAATACCTCCAAAAAATTGTCTCCCATGTTCTCCTCCCCGCTTTCCACGACCGTGCACACTCCATCATGCCTCCCCATAATGAATCCAGTACGGGGGCATATAGCTTTCGCGTGCCAATAATTTAACGCATTAACGCATTCCAACAATAAAATAATATACGGAATTTTAAAAAAAGGCAAGTAAAACATGAAAACCATCCCCTTTAGCGCGACATTCTTCTTGAAAAACAAACAAAGTATGATAGACTAATTTATAATAGACCCAAAAGTAAGGCGCAAGAAATTCCGAAGCATTGCGCCGTGCGAAAGAAATCGCCCTAAACTAGAAATAAAAGGAAGCACTCTAAACTGGAATTAATAAGCAGCACTCTAAACCGGAGATAATAGGAAGCACTCCAAACTGGAAATATAAATGAAAAAGTAGGAGAACATTTTATGTGGATCGCTAACAATTGGAAAGATTATGAAGTATTAGACACCTCGAATGGTGAGAAATTAGAGCGCTGGGGCCGCTATCTTCTGGTGCGTCCCGATCCCCAGGTCATCTGGAATACCCCTCACGCCAACGAAGGCTGGAAGAAAAAGAACGGACATTATCATCGTTCCAGCAAGGGCGGCGGCGAGTGGGAATTCTTCGGGCTCCCCGAGGAGTGGACCATTGCCTATCAGGGTGAAAGCTTTGTCAAGGCGAATCCGGCAAAAAACACCCGAACATCCAATTTATCCAATGACCACAAAGCCACTGGACATGGTGAGCTGACCTTCCATTTAAAGCCCTTCAGTTTTAAGCACACGGGCCTCTTTCCTGAGCAGGCCGTCAACTGGGACTGGTTTTCCGAAATCATTCAAAAAGCCAAAAAAGAAGACCCTAACCGCGAGATCAAGGTCCTAAACCTCTTTGCCTATACGGGCGGTGCTACCATCGCTGCTGCCGCCGCAGGTGCCAGCGTGACGCATGTTGACGCGGCAAAAGGTATGGTTGCCTGGGCCAAGGAAAACGCCCTCTCCTCCGGCCTCGAAAATGCGCCCATCCGCTATTTTGTGGATGACTGCGTAAAGCTTGTGGAGCGTGAGATCCGCCGCGGCAATAAGTACGATGGCATCATCATGGATCCCCCTTCCTATGGGCGCGGCCCCAAAGGCGAGATCTGGAAGATCGAGGAAAGCATCTTTCCCTTCATTGAGCTCACCGCGCAGCTCCTAAAGAAGGACTCTCTCTTCTTCCTCATTAACTCCTATACGACAGGACTGCAACCCGCCGTCCTCTCCTACATGCTAAACACCGTCATCACAAAGAAATTCGGAGGCACCGTCGTTTCAGATGAAATTGGCCTCCCCGTGACGGAAAGCGGTCTCATCCTTCCCTGCGGCGCCTCCGGACGCTGGATGAACAACTAA
>JAEEGG010030095.1_pt1 | contig 10101 bp, 8 predicted proteins | sample 9134161 | NCBI WGS metagenome assembly JAEEGG01 (sample SAMN16246543, study PRJNA631951) | gut metagenome | biome: gut microbiome; feature: rumen; material: CR-attached | host: Bos | place: Iran: Karaj | collected 2018-10 | reverse complement strand
GCAATTCAAATCCGATAAATCGCGTCCGCAATTCAGATCCGATTTATCGCGTCCGCAATTCAAATCCAGAAACGGACATAATCGCGGATGGAACGGATTTGTTAAACGAAACAATTGACGCGATAATCGCGTCCCGACAATCATGGCCGTCGATATTGGCAAAAATGCGATCTCCCGCGTCGAGACCACCCTGCATCGCTACAGAATTGGGCACCTACCTCTACGAGCCCAACACCATCGTGATGAAGGACGGCATCTTCAATGCTTTGTCGCAAAAGTTTCAGGTCGCGAAATTGGCGAAGAACACGAACCTGTTCTCCGCCAACGAAGTGCACAAGAATTTCCCTGGCCGCATCTTCCGCATCGAAGCCGTCCACGAGCTCCACCCACGCAAAATGGCCAAGGAGCTGTCACACCTCGCCAGCGCCAGCATCGCCGTGCGGAATTTCCCGCTTTCGGCGGTGTTTTGTTTTGTCCGCATTCCAAAATAATGCGTATCTTTGCACGCGTAAAAACCCTATAAATGAACATCGAACAAGTACGAGACTACACCCTGTCCCTCTACGGTGTGACCGAAGACCAGCCGTTTGGCGACGACATCCTCACCTTCCGACTGGAAGGGAAGATTTTTGTCTGCCTGTGGTTAGGTGGTGGCAAGCATGATATGAAGGAGTCTTCAGAACCCAGACTGGCGCTGAAGTTGTCGCCAGAAAGGAATATTAAGTTGCGGGAACAATTCTCTGCCGTAACACCAGCCTGGCATTGGAACAAGAAGCATTGGAGTGACATCTATTACGAGCAGTTGGAAAATGCTCTGGTTCAAGAATGGATAAAAGAATCTTATCAACTTGTAGCATCGAAACTGCCTAAAGCAATACGGCAGAAGTATATTAAGGAAGCATAAAAAGAGTATCAGCAATGAAACATTTATCCTTTTGGTTACCCATACGTTCTATAGCATTCCTGTTGGTGTTCATCGTTTGTGCAGGATTGTCCGGCAAAAGCCTCAACGAAACAGGTTGCTGGTGGTCTTTCATCGCTGTGATCCTGAACTTCCTGACAATCGGTTTTCTGGTCTTTCTCGCAAAGCGCAACGGACAATCGTACTGGCAACTAATCAACTATCAGAAAGGCAAGACTACTTGGAAGCAAATAGTGGGGGTCACTTTGTTGGTGTTGGTAATCGGCATGTGTGGTATGTATCTGGCTGGTTTCCTGTGTTATAACAATTTTTTGTATGCACCGCCTGTCATGATTGCGCCGATACCCAAAGCGCTCGCCATCGTCAATGTTGTGTTATTACCCATCACCACCACTTTTGCAGAAGACGGTCTGTATCTCGGTTGTGGCGTGAACCAAATCAAGAACAAATACGCAGCTATCATTATTCCGGCCTTCTTCTATGCCCTGCAGCATTGTTTCATTCCGACTTTATTGGACGGCAAATACATCGTTTACCGATTTCTCTCTTTCCTACCGCTGACACTCATTCTCTGTTGGTATTATTACCGCAAGCGCAATCCGTTGCCCATCATGGTCGGCCACGCGCTGATTGATTTGGCGACGGCAGCACAGATTGTGGCAACTTCTTTTGTCCCGGGATTGTATCAAACTATGTGTGGGTTATAACAACTGACTGCCACAAGGGTTGACCTTTGCGGCGGTGTTATTTTGCCTGCATTCCAAAAAAATGCGTATCATTGCACCGAAAAACAGGTTAAAGACAACACAATCGCGTCGAACCTAAATTGTTTCCTACAACTGGACAATTTCCGTTGAAGTTGCCGAAGGCCATCATCTTTGTAGAGCTGTTGCTGATTGCTCCCTTGTGTCTTGTAATGGAAGAGTATATAGTTTATGGCATTACGTCGCTGGCCTACACTATACAGATGAAACCGTTGACCTACACAACCGCAGAGTTGCGCGAAGACCTTTTGTCAAGCGTTCATGCCGTGTTGCTTGCACCTTTACTCGAAGAGCTGTGTTTCAGGCAAATGGCTATTTCTCCATTTCACCGCCGTGGCACTCAGATAGTCGTCTGTTTGGTGATGACCATACTGTTTGGACTGCTCCACGTGCGTAACTTCCCCGGTGCTTTCATCAGTGCCCTTTTCTACGGGTTGATATTTATTTGGTCACGAAACATCTGGTATAGTGTGGCTCTCCATGCAGGAGTCAACCTCACCGCTACACTTCTTGCTGTTTACTGTTGGTTGCAATTAGGAGACATGCAGATGGCAAAAACGCCAGTTATCATATTGCCTGATTTGAAGGTGTGCATCGCAAGTTTGTTTTTAGCCATTGCTGGGGTATTCCCACTAAAAAAGAAACGATAAATTCGAATTCATAATTGTCTCCGACACCAGCTTATACACCTCCTTAAGGCGATCATTCGGGAGCGACTCTACCTGCTTCCTCATCACATTGAAGTCACGACGAGCAGCTGGTCCCGTCTGCGCCTCCGCCGGCGTCATCTGCGACACCTTCTCGACGGTCTGGCGCAACAACGGCAACAGAATCTCAAACGGCAGCCCTTTTTCTTTCAGTAACTTATACGCAATCTGATACATCGCGTTGCTGAAGTTGCAAGCGAAGACCGCCGCCACGTGCATCTGCGCGCGCTGCGACTCGGAGACTTCGTAACAAGTCGGCGACAACTCCTGAACCAGTTCCCACATTAGGGGTTTTTGTTTTCCCACGAAGTCTGACTCTAAACAAAGAGGCACTTCCAACGCCCTCATATCCTGTGTTTTGGTGAATGTCTGCAACGGATAAATCACCCCGAAACAGTCGGCATAATCTTTCAGGCACTGACAAGAAACCGTGCCCGAAGTCATAAAGGCCATCGGTAGCTTAAACGGCAGCTGCGGCAGCATCTCGTCGTATGCCTTGTCTGCCAATGCAAAGATAAAAACCTGATTATCAGGATTCAATTCCTTGATATTGTCTATGGCTTCCGCACCGCACAGGTCGGCCAAAACGCGGGCGTTCGCCAACGTGCGGCTATAGACCTGCGTAATCAAGAAGCGCGACGACCCTTGCAGCCGCTGCGCCATCCAGGTGGCCACATTGCCGGAACCGATCAGCGTAATCATCAGTAGGTGAATTTACTGCCGCCCAAGAACTCGCGAAGAATGGAGGTGCCGGGCAGGGAGAGTTCAGGGATGGTCTTGAAGAACATCAGCAACTTGATCAGCCGTTGAGCCTCCGCATACTCCGGTGCCGTCTCGGGCACAGCGTGCAGGATTGGCAGTGCGAAAGGCTTCAGCACCGACAACTCGAACACCAACGACGTGTTGATCATCACATCGGCGTTCTCCTGGAACGGGAAGATGTTCTTCTCTTCGCCGCGACGCACACTCGGCCAACGGCGTATCGTATCAACCGCCGAATAACCGCGGTAGTTGAAGTCACGCACAATTCTGCGGATCAGACGGTTATCGGAGGTCGGAATCGGATTCTGGCGGTCCAACGACAGGGAGGTCAGTGCAGAGACGAAGATCTTGAATTTCACATCGTCAGGCACTTGGGCGGTCAACTCGGGATTCAGACAATGGATGCCCTCAATGACGAGGATGGAATTCTTGCGCAACTGCAACATGTTGCCGTTCCACTCCTTCTTGCCCAACGCGAAGTTGAAAGTGGGGATTTCCACCTGTTCGCCCGCCAACAGCCGCTTCAGCGTGTTGTTGAAGAGCGGCAGGTCGATGGCGTGCAGGTCCTCGAAATCGAATTCGCCGTTCTCGTCCTTCGGGGTGTCGTCACGTTCCACGAAGAAGTCATCGACAGAAATCTGTACAGGATGGTAGCCTAATACAGCCAGCTGCACCGACAAACGACGGCAGGAGGTGGTCTTTCCTGAACTCGACGGCCCGCTGATCAGCACCATCTTCACATTCCCGCTCTGATAAATCATGTCGGCCACCCGAGCCAAATGTTTCTCCTGGTATGCCTCCGCCACCAAAACACCGGTTTGGACCATCTGTTTGGCATTCGTGTATTTGTTCAAGTCGGACACATACGGCACCCCCATGGAGGCCACCCACTCCTTGTCCATCTTATAGACGGAGAAAAGTTTCGGGTAGGTGCGCGTCTTCGCCATCACCTTGATATTCTTCTTGGAGGGCAGCTTCAGCAGCAGTCCCTCCTCGTATTTCTCTAATCCAAAGGTCGTTAGACAGCCGGTGGAGGGCACCAGAAAACCGTAATAGTAATTGATGCTGTCGTCCAAGTGATAAACAGAGGTGTAGATGCGGTCGCGGTTCTTGAAGAACTCGTACTTGTCCTCCAGTCCGTGTTCCTGGAACGCCTTGATAGCGTCGGACGTGAGCATCTCCTCGTGTACGAAGGGAAGGTCGCGTTGCACGGTATCCTTCATGAAGAGGAACAGCTTGTTGGCCAACTGCTCGGTAACCGGGCCGTCGAGGTGCTCTAACGTGCAGTAGCGGCCGCCGGAAATGGAGTGCTTGATGCAGAGTTTCACCTCTTTGGGAAGCAGTTTGTCAACCGCATGGAACAGCAGGAAGAAGAGCGAGCGCATGTATCCGTTGCGCCCGTAAGAGCTGTAATAGTCGAAAAACTGGATCTGCGCGGGCTTGGTGATGCGGAACGACATGTCGCGCTCCTTATTGTTGACTAACGCCCCGAGAAAAGGCATTTCCGGGCTGTATTTCACCTTGAAAAGATCGACAAACTCCTGCAGGGTGATGCCGCAAGGAACTTCAACTTTTGTGTCTATGTTTTTGCAATATACGGGGATTTTATTGTCCATTTTCTTCTGATATTTTGAAAGAGCAAAAATACGTTTTTTTTTATCGCAGAACCCGATACAAGAACCATTTTTCAGGGCTTACGCATCATTTTTTTATTTTGGGCGAGCCGGCGCGGCGTCACCACCATTCACCACCACCGTTCCAAACACCCTGTCAATAACCAATAACCCATAACCATTCAAGACGCCGCGCCGTCGGGCTTTCCGCTGCAATGTCCGGCCGGCACCGGCCACGGCACTTGTCGGTCTCTCCACCATCACCCCCCTTTAGGGGGGCAGGGGGGGGTGCAAACCGCCGTCCATTTCCGCTGCAATCCCTCTCGCACGCCCGTCCGGACCATCCACCCGTTTCGCGGCGAACCGTCCGATCCCCTCGCCCGACACATTCCCCCGCGCCGCGAACCCCGTACCCGCACACCCTCAATCGACGATGGGATTCGCGTCCGCATCGGGCTACAGACATGCAACCGCTAACGCGGTTGTCGGAATGCCTCCAGCATGGCCGCCTGTCCCCGACATATCCCGCCACCACCATTCCGTTTGGCCGCCTTCCCCCACCGGAAACAACACGCCTTGCCGACACCCACTATCATAACGAAAAGGAGACGCGACAACTGGCCAAACGGAACCCCCGACCCGCCGTAGGGCTGCCGCAATGCGACAGCCCTACAAATCGTCCATTCTTCGTCTCATCGCCTCATCGCCTCATCGCCTTCATCGCCTTTTGCCGTCAAAGGGTTCGACCACAGCGGTTCTTCCTCCCATCCGTGCGGGAATCCCATGGCGGCGGGGTCAACATTTGGAAAATCCGACAGAAGGCGTTTGTGTTTCCGTGTCATGTCATTGTAAGGTGATATGATATTGATGAAGTATTTGATAATGCAAAGATTGAAATAGATTCGTAATGGGTCCGTTTCTTTGTTTATCCATGGGTTTGAAACACGATTTAGTAAAGTTGGTCGTATAGAATTGCGCTTGTTCCAAACACGGGCATGGTGACAACAAGCGTTTCGAGTTAAAGTCACAATCGTAATCCAAGATTCAAAAGGTGAAGTATGTAGTCCAAATCTTTTTGCCACACACTTTTTCATACGCAAGTTTTTCATGTTGTTATAGATACTTGTAATAACTCCAAAAGGTAGTAATTCAGCAAGAATCCATGCTGGTGGATACTTCTCTTGGTATTTCTGCCTGAAATGTGTCATGAACTCTTCACGAGAATGGTTGACCTCTGACTCAATCAGCTCCAATGTGTGGTTAAATTTTGTCACATCTTTAAAATTTTCTTGGTCTGTCATCCAAAAGGGATTGTTGGTGCAGCTGCATCCAGTTTCCACAACGGCACAACGCACGGCAATTTCGATTTTTTCGATTTCGTTGAAGAGGAGCATCCGCAATTTCTTGTCAAAACGGTATAACATCATAACCTGACTGAACGATGCGTCTGTTTTGTAGCAATGTTCCGTCTTGGGATTTCGTAGTAAGGGATACATATACGCAGATAAACGGTAGTAACCGATATTTTCAATATATCTGACTGTTTTCACAAAATCAGAAACCAACAATCCTCTTGATTGCAAGAGATTTACAAGTTCCGCAGACGTTTTAAACATTTTTTCGTATGGTACTTTTGTTTCCATAAAAATAGTTTGTTTTCAAATAAAAAAAACGACCCGCACATTTGAGCATCATAGAGAGGCTTGGCGGGTTCTAGGGCTGCAAAAATACACTTTTTTTAATATCCAAACATTATTCGATAATTTTTTTAATCACAAATATCCATCTTGCCGAACAGCAACTGCACCATTCCGTTTGGCCACCCTCGCCCACCGAAAACAACACGAAATATCGATAACCACCGCCATAACGAAAAAAATGAGACGCCGACCGGCCAAACGCCCCCCGCCCCGCCGTAGGGCTGCCGCAATGCGACAGCCCTACAAATCGTCCATTCTTCGTCTCATCATCTCATCGCCTCATCGCCCATTCATCGCCTCATCGCCTTCATCGCAACAATAAAGGGTGCCCCAACGGACACCCCAAAAGTTTCACGCCTTAAGTCTCACGTCTTTCTTAATCGCGGAGGCAGCGGACAGAAAAACCGAGGTACTTGGAATACTCCACGCAGTTCACGGCGGCGTAGTCGTAGAACAGGTAGCTGCATGTGGCATCGTAGCTACCGCTCTGCGTAGAGGAAAAGAAGCCCACTTCGTAGCCCGCGAAACGGAACCCAACAAAACCCCAGTAGCCGCCAGCGGGAACGACCCCGAAGCCTGAAGCGTTGTTCGCCGTCTCGCTCTGGTCTCCCGGACAGCACTCACAGCTGGAATTCTCCCACCATGCTGTGGAGGCCAACGCCTTGGCAATATAGTCGCTATTGCCACCACAGGCATAGTTCGCGCTCACATAGTCCGTCAGCAGTATCCACTCCTCATCACTCGGCAGGTGCCAGCCCGTGGGACAGACACCCTGCACCCCACTCGGAACGGCATAGCTGGAAACGGCCCCGTGCATCGCCGCTGGCCAGTTGTACAGGTAGCCCCGCTCCGATAGCGGGATGCCTGAACTGCTGTAATCGTAGTAGTACGGCTCCATGTAGCTCCCGTCGTTTTCACCGCCTGCGGGAATAGGTGTGCCGTCGCTGTAGTGCGTCACCCGCAGGTTCTCCCTCGTCCAGCACTGATTCCCTATCTGCACCGTGTTATACACGTTGCCATCGTAGTCGGTGACGGTGGCCGCACCAGGACAAGGTTGTGGAAACGAGAGAACAATCGTCTGCGAAGCATACTGCTGCCGCAGCACGTGGTTGCTCTCCACCTCCTCACCGTTGATAACAGCATAACCCACATATTCCATCTGGTCACCAGCGTCAAACGGGTTGTCAGAAGCACCACGGCGGGCATTTTTTGGTTGCGGTAGAGACGTTTCATGAAACGTCTCTACGATACCAACAACCGTAACGGCATCACCGCCGCCATTGCCACGGTTCACCATCTTTACCGAGGCTGTCCGCCCGTTCTGATGGGCGGTCAGGAAATAGATGCCTGCGGAGGAAAGGGTGATACGTATTTCGTGAATGCCCGGCTGCAGGGACGAATAATGATTCGCCCCTACAATGCGCCCGGTAATGTCGGTAATCTCAATCGTCACATCGCCCGGATCTGTCACGTTCAGGTTTAAGTATGTGATTCCGTCAAACGGGTTGGGGTTGTTTTGCGACAACCATAGAGACGTTTCCTGAAACGTCTCAAAATCCCCAATGCCTGTGCCAGACATCTCTAGCACGGTATCGGGCCAGGAAATGATTTCCTGCCAACCCTTGGTCAGGTTGCTGACGGCCACCCTGTTAAGCTGTACATAATGGTTTCCTGCATCCTGCGCTGTGAAGGTGAGGGTGACAGTTTGTGCGAACACGGCGGCACACACAAACATAAAAAGAATAGATAGCAGCTGTTTTTTCATTGATATTAAATTTGAATTTACATAGTCAAAAAAAGAAAAAATAATTTGCAAAAATACATTTTTTTTGACAATATGGTAATTTTTTGCGTTTCGCGGCGAACCACCCGATCCCCTCGCCCGATCCATTTCCCCGCGCCGCGAACAAGGAAACCGTTCCGAACAGCAAATGCACCATTCCGTTTGGCCTCCCTCCCCAACCGAAAACACCACGCATTGCCGAAACCCATTTCGCCAACGGGAAAGCGAGTCCTTGCCTGGCCAAACGGAATCTCCGACCCGCAAGAGCTGGAAATAACGAGTTCAGGTAGTTTTTGCCAAAACAATGCGAAATATTCATTTTATTTTTGCAATTATTTGTTAATTATTTTTCAATAAAATTCAACAACTTATTGATTAACAATCCATAACAAAAATTTTCAAAACCTCTTGACAAAGGGACTTTCTTGTTGTATCTTTGCAGCAGAAAATTATTCAAACATGATGACATATTGCAAATATTACAGCCCGGTGACCGATGTCACCTTCCGGAAGGTCTTCGGGGAGCACCCCGAACTAACTGCCAGCCTGCTCAACGCCTTCCTCCCTTTGGAGGAGGGCCGCACCATCACCGAACTGCGCTACCTCCCGCCAGAACTGATGCCCGAGACCCCCGCACGCAAACACAGCATTGTCGATGTGCACTGCACCGACTCTGCCGGCGCTACGTTCCTCGTCGAGATGCAACTCAACTATGACTCGGACTTCTTCCAGCGCGTCTTCTTCAACGCCTCCAAAGCATACGTCAGGCAACTCAAAGCCGGGGAGCAGTTCAAGCTGCTGCAACCCGTCTATTCCCTCAACTTTGTCAGCGGCGACCTCCACAAAGGACTCAACGAATGGTATCATCCTTATCAATTTGTCCACATCTACCATAGCGACCGCGTCTTCGACGGGCTCAAGATCGTCTTCGCCGAAATGGACAAGTACAAGAGACTATCCGACAAGGGCGACACCAAGAAGGACTTGTGGATGCGCTATTTCACGGAGATGACCGAAGAGACGAGGAGACCCGCGCCCAAGCTGCTCGCCGACCCCGACATCGCCAAGGCCATCGAACTGTTGGAGATCATCAACTACAACGAGACGGAAGAGCACCTCTATGACAAATACTGGGATGCTGTCAGCATTGAGGCCACATGGAAAGGCATCGGTCGCCGCGAAGGGGAAAAGGAAGGACTGGAAAAGGGCTTGCAACAAGGTTTACAACAGGGTCGCAAAGAGGGACGCGAAGATGAGAAACACCAGCTCGCCCTCAACATGCTCGCCAAGAATTTCACTCCGAACCTCGTGGCGGAAATCACAGGACTGACCATCGAAGATGTGCTATCCCTTGTCACGCACTGATGGACGGAAGAGCACGGCAAATCAAAAAAAACTCAATTCTTGATCCGCCACCCCTCCCAATCAATCTCCGACTCAATCCTGCTCTCAACATCGTCGGGCAACAGCGGGAAAAAGTCGATGCCCGTGAGGTTCTCAACGTAATCCACTGTACGACAATAGTGATTAAGATTGTGGTGAGTTGGATCGTTGGCACAAACGAATCCGACGGCTTTCCACGTGCCGCGCATGTCGCAAAGCACCACCTTGTAAAAGGAGTCCGGCACCGAGATACAGTTCTCCCCTATTGTTTCGGGATGTTTGGAGACGATCGGACCGCACGCCACATAGACTTTTCCGTAGAAATTGGCCCAGCCGCGCACACGGTTCTCCAGATAGTTCCAGTCGCCCTCGTTGAAGGTGTGGTTCTGCGGACAGATGTTGCTCAAGTAGAAGCACTCGCGCATGGCGGTCTCATCCCACTTCATGTCGCCGGCCGGCACCAGATG
>JAEEGG010030093.1_pt1 | contig 10102 bp, 8 predicted proteins | sample 9134161 | NCBI WGS metagenome assembly JAEEGG01 (sample SAMN16246543, study PRJNA631951) | gut metagenome | biome: gut microbiome; feature: rumen; material: CR-attached | host: Bos | place: Iran: Karaj | collected 2018-10 | reverse complement strand
GTGCTTGCGTATCTGGAGAACCTGAAGTAAAACTATAGGAATAAATGAAAGCCCCGCGCTCGGCGCGGGGCTTTTTCACGTTCTTGATATCGCCTAGATGATCGCTCCCAGCACGTAGTACCAGATGAAGCCGCCTATGATATAGGCGAGGCAGGGGATCACCGTCTTTCTCAGAAGGCCGCCCATGTTGGAGTTGCAGCCCTCGGCGGCGAACACCAGGCAGATGTGGATGGGGGAGAGCAGGCTCGCGGCGTGCTGCATGGCCATGTAGAGCAGCATGAGCGGAAGCCCAGCTCCCGGGACGGCGGCGAAGGCCACCGGGGTCACCAGGGCGATGATGCCGGTCGAGAAGCCCGTGAAGCCTCCGACGAGGTAGATCAGCCCGAACGCCAGGAAGGCGGGGATGGGGAGCTTCGTCACCATGTCGGGGATCTTCCCGAGTATGCCGGAGTAGTCGATGAACTCCTTGAGCAGGAGCACGAGCACGGTGTTGGCGAGCTGCTTGATCTGGAAGGCGTCCTTAGCCATCACGAGCATGTCGGAGGGCTTGAAGCGGTAGACCAGCGCGCAGACGGCGATCATGATCGGGGTCGCGAAGGCCACGTGCAGGTCGAAGGCGAGGATGATGAAGACGGTCCCGATGATAGGCAGCATGTGGAAGAGCAGGGATCTCAGCGATTCGCCCTTGCCGCGCTCGCTCCTGGAGATGGGCTCCTTGGGGATCTTCCTCAGGTAGAGCGCGTAGACTATGCCGAGCTGCAGGAAGAACATCGGAAGGCTCGCCAGAGTGACCGACGAGATGCTGATGCCCGCGAGTCCGGCGAAGAGTATCGTGTTGGAGTAGGTCGGGAGGAAACTCTCGGGCGCGTGCTTGAACCAGCTGGTCAGAGCGGCCTTGGTGTCCGGATCGAGGTAGCCCTCGGTCTGGCGCTTGATGATGTCGGCGCAGATGAAGGCGCTGGTGCTGCTGGGCAGCATTCCGACCATGGTCGGGGCCAGGGCGGTGTTGATCCTGCGGTTTGAGATGACGCCGTTGAGGTCGTCGACTGACTTGTTGATGAGGTCGCGCCTTGCCATCTCCTGCTGGAGGTACATTACGAAGTACATCGCGAGGATCAGGTAGAGGTTGGTCTTGTTCGTGACCAGGGCCGCTGTGCGGGAGAGTATCTCCGCGGGCGGGATCCTGTAGAGTATGACGGACAACAAAAGACCGCCTGCGACAGCCTCGTAGAACGGCCTTTTGAAGTGCATTATGATCATTATCGCGGCGAAGATGATGATGAGGAACAGAAGGTCCATGAAACTAGGTACTCCTTTCTCACGGCTGCCGCGAAGGCCGGAGCGCCCTTAAAGGGCCGGAGCCGGACCTTCCGGATGACCGACTAGTCGATGAATTCGAAGTCTATGCCATCAAAGAGCGGTCCCACTGCTTCCTTGTCTTCGATGAACTCTATGAAGGCCTTTGCCTCCTCCTGATACTTGCTCGACTTGACGAGGGCGACGCTGAAGGTGCGCTCCTCGTAGGTCGGCTGCTTCTCGATGAGATTGTCGTTCTCGTCGTACTCCGGAGTGGGGTCGGGCGGGATCTCGACGGTGCCCTTGAAGATGTCCTTCCTGGTGGAGCCGTCGATCTTGTCGTTCTTGTTGGGGTTGGCCTCCTCGCCCGCGGCGGCGTCGAGCCAGTCCATGTGGGCGGCGTTGTCCGCGATGTAGACGTCGGCGTAGTAGCCGGCCTCGATGAGGGCGGCGAGCATGGCGCTGTCCTCATAGATGACGCGGATGCCTATTGTCTCGTTCTGCTGGGTGAAGCGGTCGGTCAGATTGCTTACCACGAGCACCGAATCGGAGGGAGCGTAGAGCTCGAGGACCACCTTCTGGGGGTTCTCAACGCCCTTTTTCTCCCCGCATCCCGCGAGGGACAGCAGCATGACTGCCGCTAAGACTGCCGCGATAAGTTTTCTGATCCTGCGATCCATTTTCGATAAATTCTCCTGAAATATATTTAAGATCGGCGATCTCCCTCCGGCGCCGTCCGCGCCGGGCCCGAAGGCCTTGGTGGAAATCACTCAATCTACATTTGCCTAATATAGACCCTTGCTGTAAAATAGTCAAATCAATATATCACATTTGACGAGAGGCATACAAGTTAAATGATAAAAAAACTGGCATCGTGCATAAGGGAATACAGGTGGTTCGCCGCGGTCACTCCCCTGCTCATGCTCGGCGAGGTCTACTTCGAGATAATGATACCGTACTACATGGCGGATCTGATCGATCTGGGCATCGAGGCGGGAAACATGGCTGAGATCGAGTCCATAGGGCTCAGGCTCGCGGTCATGGCCGTCTGCAGCATGGCCTGCGGGAGCCTCGCCGCCGTGACGGCGGCCAGGGCGTCGGCCGGCTTCGCCTCCAACCTCAGGAGCGACATGTTCAGCCGCATTCAGCGCTTCTCCTTCGCGAACATAGACCATATCTCCGGCAGCGGCCTCGTCACCAGGCTCACGACTGACGTGACCAACGTACAGATGGCCTTCGGCATGCTGCTGAGGATGGCCTTCAGGGCGCCCGCGACCATGATATTCGCGGGAATGATGGTCTACAGGATCAACAGGCAGCTCGCGGGCGTCATACTCGCGGCGCTTCCCGTGCTCGCCGTGGGCATGGTACTGATCATCACCGGGGCCTTCAAGTGGTTCAGGAGGATGTTCGACCTCTACGACAAGCTCAACAGCGTCGTGCAGGAGAACATACGCGGCATCAAGGTCGTCAAGGCCTTCGTGCGCGAGAGGGACGAGATCGGCAAGTTCACCGGAGTCGCGAACGACGTCTACAACACGAACATGAAGGCGGAGACCATCATGGCCTTCATGAGCCCGCTGATGAACACCGTGCTCTACGGCTGCATGCTGGTGATCTCCTGGCTCGGAGCGAAGCTCATCGTCTCCGGAGCCCTAACCACCGGCCTTCTCATGAGCTTCATCAACTATGTGATGCAGGTCCTGATGAGCCTCATGATGCTCTCCGGGATCATAGTCATGATCACGATGTCGGGCGCCGCGGCCAAGAGGATCGCCGAGGTCTTCGACGAGGTCCCCGAGATCGTCGACTGCGAGGATCCTGTCTTCGAGATCGCCGACGGAAGCGTGCGCTTCGAGGACGTCTCCTTCGGCTACGGCAGCGGGGCGGACTGCCTGAGCGGCATAGATCTCGACATCCCCGCGGGCTCCACCGTGGGCATCATAGGCGGCACGGGCTCCGGCAAGACCAGCCTCGTGCAGCTCATACCCAGGCTCTACGACGCGCGCTCCGGAAGAGTGCTCGTCGGCGGCACGGACGTGCGCGAGCTCGACCTCACAGCGCTCAGGAAGAGCGCTGCCATGGTCCTTCAGAAGAACGTGCTCTTCAGCGGCACGGTGGAGGACAACCTCCGCTGGGGCAGGGAGGACGCGACCGAGGAGGAGATGTGGGAGGCGCTGGACGCCGCGCAGGCGGGCTTCGTCCGCGGCTTCGAGGGCGGCCTCGACTACTGGATAGAGCAGGGCGGCGGCAACGTCTCCGGCGGCCAGAGGCAGAGGCTGTGCATAGCGCGCGCCCTGATCGCTCAGCCTAAGATACTCATACTCGACGACTCGACCTCGGCTGTGGATACCCACACCGAATCCCTCATCAGGGAAAAGCTCTCCTCGCTCAGCGGCATGACCAAGATCATCATCGCGCAGCGCATCAGCTCGGTGCAGGACGCCGATATGATAGTCGTGCTCGACGACGGAAGGATAAACGGCGTGGGCACCCACGAGGAGCTGCTCGCCGGCAACGAGATATACAGGGAAGTTTACGAGTCCCAGAATAAGGGAGGTGACTTCGATGAGCCTCACTAAAGAGAGAATCGGCGCCGCGCCGCAGGCGGGCATGTCCCGCGCCGAGCAGAACGTCGAGAAGAGGAGGCTGCGCGGAAAAGCAAAGGCCCCTGAGATGCGCGGCCGCGGAAGGGGAGCCGCGGGCGGCAGGGTCAGGCTCAACGCCGACACCATACCCATCCTCAAGAGGCTCTTCGCCTATCTGGGCAGCGGCTACATGGGGATGTTCGTCCTCGCGGTCGTGCTCATGGCGGTGGATGCGCTCCTGACGGTGAGGATCACGCTCTTCATCAGGGAGCTCATCGACGAATACATCAAGCCGATACTGCTCATGGACCAGCCCTACTTCGGCGACCTGCTCAAGGCGCTGATCAGGACCGGGATCATGGCGTTCTTCGTCGCGGTGACGATCTTCACGAACGCGCTGCTGATGAGGAAGATCTCTCAGGGCGTCATCAGGAAGATACGTCTCGAGATGTTCTCGAAGCTGCAGAAGCTTCCCGTGAGCTACTTCGACACCCACCCCTACGGGGATATAATGTCGCGCTTCACCAACGACGTCGACTCCATGCGCCAGGTGCTCTCGCAGAGCATCCCGCAGGTGCTCTCGTCGCTGGTGACGATAGTCGCGATACTTATCGCCATGATCTCGATCAGCCCTGCCCTCACCCTCGTGGAGATAGGCGCGGCTGTGTTCATGTACCTCATAACCCTTACCATAGGCGGGCAGTCGGCGAAGTATTTCACGATACGCCAGAAGGCCATAGGCGAGATGAACGGCTTCATCGAGGAGATGATGAGCGGCCAGAAGGTCGTCAAGGTCTTCTGCCACGAGGACGAAGCCAAGGAAGACTTCGCGGGCTACAACGGCAAGGTCAGGGTCACGGGAACCAAGGCCAATATCTTCGCTAACGTGCTCCAGCCCATCATGGGCAACATGGGAAGCATCATGTACATAGTGCTCGCCATAATCGGCGGCTCCATCGCCCTGCGCGAAGGCTCCGCCCTCACCCTCGGCGGCATCGCGTCGTTCCTCACCCTCGCGCGCAGCTTCAACATGCCGGTCGCTAACATCGCCCAGCAGATCAACGCCGTAGTCATGGCTCTCGCGGGAGCCCGCAGGGTCTTCGCCCTCATAGACGAGGAGCCCGAAGTCGACAACGGCAAGGTGACGCTGGTGCGCACGGTCGAAAAGGACGGCGAAGTCGCTGCCGAATGCGAAGAGCGCACGGGCACCTGGGCGTGGAAGGTCCCCGAGGGGGACGGCTTCCGCTACGTAAAGCAGAGGGGCGACATAAAGATGAACATGGTCGACTTCTCTTACGTTCCCGGAAAGCAGATACTCTACGACATAAGCCTCTACGCGAAGCCCGGCCAGAAGATAGCTTTCGTCGGTTCCACGGGAGCCGGAAAGACCACGATCACGAACCTCATCAACAGGTTCTACGACATCCAGGACGGCACCATACTCATCGACGGCATAGACGTCATGGATATAAAGAAATCGGATCTGCGCAGAGCGCTTGGCATGGTTCTTCAGGACGTCAACCTGTTCACGGGAACCATACGCGACAACATACGCTACGGCAGGCTCGACGCCACCGAGGAGGAGATCTTCAGGGCGGCGAGGCTCGCGAACGCAGAAGAGTTCATACTCAAGCTGCCGCAGGGCTACGACACCGTGATCTCAGGCACCGGCAGCCAGCTCTCGCAGGGGCAGTGCCAGCTGCTGTCGATAGCCCGCTGCGCGGTCAAGAACCCGCCGGTCATGATACTCGACGAGGCCACGAGCTCGGTCGACACCCGCACCGAGACCCTCATCCAGAGCAGCATGGACAACCTCATGGGCGGCCGCACGACCTTTGTCATAGCCCACAGGCTCTCGACGGTACAGAACTCCAACGCCATCATGGTGCTCGAGAACGGCCGCATCATAGAGCGCGGCGACCACGACGACCTCATGGCGCAGAAGGGCCGCTACTATCACCTCTGCACAGGGCAATAGAATACACAATTACGTTATGATATAATGATAGGGAAAGCTTCGGATGTTCACCCTCTTGAAGAAGCATCCATCAGCTTTCCCGATTTGTTTTTTTATCATCTTTTTGAATCATATAGAGGGGATCAACGATGAAAACAGAAGCTTCTTACAAGAGCGCTGACGGGCGCAGCACCATCCATTACGAGGTCTGGAAGCCCGAATCTCAGCCTGTATGCGTACTGCAGATCATCCACGGGATGTGCGATCACATCTCCCGCTACGGAGCGTTTGCCGAATATCTGAACGGTTTCGGCGTGCTGGTCTGCGGCGAAGACCACATCGGCCACGGCTTCACCGCCGAGCCAAAGGATTACGGCTATTTCGGAAAGAAGGACGGCTGGGAGAACGTGGTCGAAGACATCCACACCCTGCGCGGCATGATGCAGCAGGAATACCCAGGCGTGCCCTACGTGATGATGGGCCACAGCATGGGCTCATTCCTCAACAGAGCCTACCTCGAGAAGCATCAGGAAGGCCTGGCCGCGGCGATAATCATGGGCACCGCAGGCAAGAACTCCGCTGCGGGCGCAGGCCTTGCGATGACCAAGATCATAAGAAAGTTCAAGGGCGATTACCATAAGTCCGCGATACTGACCAACACCGCCTTCGGCAGCTACCTCAAGCGCATACCCGACGCCAAGAGCAGCTACGACTGGCTCACCCACGACCGCGCCATCGTCGACGCGTACGAGGCAGACCCGATGTGCGGCTTCACCTTCACCACATCCGGTTATCAGGAACTGATGGAGCTCGTCATCCACATCAACACCCCCGAATGGTACGCTTCCATCTCGAAGGAGCTTCCGATACTGGTAGTGGCAGGATCCGAGGACCCGGTCGGCGCCTACGGCGCAGGCCCCAGGGAAGTCGCCGAAGGGCTTAAGGCCAAGGGCTGCAAGGCCGAGCTCAAGCTCTACGACGGAATGCGCCACGAGATACTCAACGAGATCGGCAAGGAAGAGGTCATGGCTGACCTCAAGGAGTTCATCTTCGGAAACATCTGATGGTCAACATAGGAAACGACTGGGACGCGCTGCTCGCGGAAGAGTTCAAGAAAGACTATTACCTCAAGCTGCGCGAATTCCTGAAATCTGAATACTCGACCCGGGTCATTTACCCGGGCATGTACGACATCTTCAACGCGCTCAAGCACACCGCCTACAAAGACGTCAAGGTAGTCATACTCGGGCAGGACCCCTACCATGAGCCCGGCCAGGCGCACGGAATGTGCTTTTCCGTAAAGCCCGGAGTAGAAGTGCCGCCCTCGCTTGTGAACATCTATAAAGAGATACACAGCGACGTCGGCGCGCCCATACCCGCAGACGGCTATCTGGTGCGATGGGCAGACCAGGGAGTGCTGCTGCTCAATACCGTGCTCACAGTGCGGGCCCACCAGGCGAATTCCCACAAGGGCAAGGGCTGGGAGCAGTTCACCGACCGCGTCATAGAGCTTCTCAACTGCCGCGAGCAGCCTATAGTCTTCATGCTCTGGGGAGCCAACGCCCGCGCCAAGAAGGCGCTAATAACGAACCCGCGCCACCTTGTGCTCGAAGCGCCCCACCCCAGCCCGCTGTCGGCCTACAACGGCTTCTTCGGCTGCAGGCACTTTTCAAAATGCAACGCCTTCCTCGAGAAGAACGGCATGAAGCCGGTCGAGTGGTAGCGCCAAACCTCAACGAACAAACATAATACGGCAATAGAAAACGGAGAGTCCTAAGGGCTCTCCGTTTCCTTAAAGATATTTAGGAAGAGAAACGATGAAGAAGATCATTGTCGGTATTAAGGGGTGTGAAGGCTTCCGTCAGGAAAGCGCATCTCGGTCCAGCCGGTACGGCCTTCGTACGGCGGGTACTTGGCGGCGGCCTTCTCGTCGAAATCCACGCCCAGGCCGGGCCCGTCGTTTGCGAGAAGTAACTTGCCGTCCTTTACGTAAGGCGCGCCAGGGAAGATCTCGTACATTCTTTCGGTGATCTCGTAGAACTCCTGTATGCCGAAGTTGGGCAGAGCGAGATCCATGTGGACGCTGGCTGCCATGCTTACAGGCGAAGCGTCGAGCGGACCGTGGAACGCGGTGCGTATGCCGAAGGGCTCGCAGACCGCCGCGGCCTTCATGGATCCGGTGATGCCTCCGACCATGCTCGGATGTATGCGCAGGAAGTCGATCAGCCTGTCCTTTACGAGCGGCATATAGTCCTGAGGGCTCACGAAGAGCTCGCCCAGAGCGATCGGGGTCGCGCAGCACGACCGCCAGTTTCTCAGCCACTCCCAGTTCTCGGGCGACACGGGGTCTTCAATGAAATACATGTTGACCGGTTCCAGCCTCTTTGCCAGATAGATGACGTCGGGCGGGTCTATGCGCTCGTGCACGTCGGTCATCAGCTCGATCTTATTGCCGTATCTTGCTCTCAGCGATTCGTGAAGGTCAGCGGCGTTGTTGACGTAAGCCCGGGAGTCGTAGATCTTGCAGTCGTTGCGAAGGCACAGATAATCGTTGCTGTCACTGGGCCCGTCGTACGAGGTGTAGTTTGACCTGATGTACTTAAAGCCCTGAGCGAGCATTTCGTCGACGATGTCGAAGATCTCCTCTTTCGACTTGGCGTTGCAATGCCTGTAGGGAGTCACGTAGTCGCGGCACTTGCCTCCGAGCAGGTTGTAGAGCGGCTGGTCCATTATCTTGCCGCGGATATCCCAGAGCGCCATGTCGACGCCTGAGACCGCGTTGTTCAGGACCGGCCCGTTGCGCCAGTATCCGTTGACCATCATGAGCTGCCAGAGGTCCCTGACAGGCATGACGTCGCGCCCAACTATCAGCGGTTTGAGGTGCTTTTCAAGCGTCCCGCACACCGCTTCGGACCTGTAGGCAAACGATGCGCATCCGATACCGTAAAGCCCGGGCTCGCTGGTCTCGAGCTTCACGACAACGAGGTTCTGGTTCTTTTCAGGCGCGGTGACAAAGACCTTAAGGTCTCTTATCGTAATTGCCATACTTCCTCCTGAAGCCTATTATTTGAAGCTGTAGGGGTTGAGCGCGTCCTCTTCGTAAACGAGCTGGGCGAGAGCGCCGCCGTCCACCATGAGCTGGGAACCGGTCGTGAAGGCCGAAGCGTCGGAGCAGAGGAAGAACGCGGCATTGGCGATATCCGCCCCGTCCGCGACGTTCTTTTCGTGCATGGGTATCATGTTGTGAGGGGAATTTTTAAGAGCGGGATTGGCGAGATACCTCTCGGTCTTGATGCCGCCGGCGATTATGGTATTGGCCCTTATGTTGTACTTCGCAAGCTCGACAGCCAGAGCTCTTATGAGCGCGTGGAGCCCTCCCTTGGAAGCGATATAAGGAGTCCGGCCCTTGATCGCCCTGACGCCCGTTACGGAGCCTATGGCGACTATATGGCCGCCGCCCGCCTCTATCATATGCTTTGCGGCGTTGCGGCTGAACTGGAAGTTCCAGCCGATATTGGTATCGATGACCTTGATCCAGTCTTCGTAATCGATATCGAACATACCGGGCTTGCCGTTCGCCAGGTTCGCGGCGACAAGGACGATGTCGGTCACCAGATGCCCGCCTGCCTTGAGCTCATCGAACATCGCGATCATCTGCGGCTCGTTGCAGACCTCGAGCCCGTAGCCTGCGCCCCATACGCCGAAGCGCGAAGCTATATCAGAAGCGACCTTCGCGGCCTTTTCGCCGTCGCGGCTGGTTATCACGACGTCCCAGCCTTCCGAAGCGAACTTTTCTGCCACAGCGATACCGGTGCTCGTAGTGGCTCCGGTCACGACAACTGTCTTTTTCATTTTCAGTTAACACCTCCGTAATGATTAGACCTTGCTGCCCTTGTAAATCGCAAACCTTATCCTGGAATTCTGGCTGTGCAGATTCATTACCCTTTCGAGCTCAGCAGGGTCGTTAGCCTTAATCGCATCTATCAGCATGTAATGCTCCTGAACAGTCTCGATAACACGCTTTTTAGGCATCGCGTAATAATGACGCACAGCCTCGAGCCTTGCGACATAGATCTCGTACAATCTGTATATTTCCGAGCCTTTGTCGATAGAGTACATTGCGCGATGGAACCTGATGTTGGTCTCGACCCTTATAACGGCGTTTTTTATATCTTCTTCCGAGGGTTCACCCAGCCAGAAATCGTTGTCATCGTGCAGACGTACTGCAAACTCCTCCAGTTCACGGTTTATGGAACCAAGT
>JAEEGG010030091.1_pt1 | contig 10102 bp, 8 predicted proteins | sample 9134161 | NCBI WGS metagenome assembly JAEEGG01 (sample SAMN16246543, study PRJNA631951) | gut metagenome | biome: gut microbiome; feature: rumen; material: CR-attached | host: Bos | place: Iran: Karaj | collected 2018-10 | reverse complement strand
TACCATCTGCAAATCCGTTTATTTACAAGACTAGTTTGCGTTCAATATTGTAAGAATCGCATCAAGTTCTGCATTCAAAGCATTAATTTCGGCTTTATTTACCTCTGGATCACCTTCTTCAAGCATTTCGATTCTATCCAAAAGCTCCTGAATATGATCTACAGAGAATCTGTCTTCGACTAATTCACTCTTCGTAGCAGGTTCTTCTTCTACAGCAGCAACATTCTGAACAGCAGGTTCTTCAGGCTGTTCCTGTTTTGGTGCTTCTGCTTTTGGAGTTTCAGTTTTTGGAGTTTCAGCCTTTGGCTCTTCAGCAACAGGTTCTTCTGTCTTTGCAGGTTCATTTTTCTTAGGTGTTGTGCTCTGTTTTGCAACATCCTCTTCTTTTACAGCCTGAATATTCTGAACGCCAGGTTCTTTCTTTTCCTTTACAGGTTCTGCAGCTTGTTCAGCAGGCTCTTCTTCTGCAACTTCTTCAGTTTCTTCTTCCGGTTCAGCAGACAAGGCTTCAATATAAGCAGCACCGCCAGGAAGGCCTTCGTCTGTGGCAAGAGAAATATAGAATACCGATGTCGTCTCTTCTTCAGGTTCAAGCTTTGCAAAAGGCCAGTAAATACCAACTGCAGAGTTATTATATGAAAGAACTGTATCAAATGAACGGGAAGAGGTCATATCTACATCCCATTTTCTTGTATCAAGAGTAGCATAGTTTGCAAGAGCAAGAGACTGGATATCTGTAATATCAGCACCACTTAAGATTATCTGCATGCTTGCCTTTGCATTTTTAGAAGTGATGTATTTTTCATTCTTCATTTCATAATAAGAATAAGATACTTCCTTCTTTACAGCAGATCCGTCTGAAGTATAGAAATGATGTCTGTCTGTTTCACCAAGCACTGTATCCATGAGCAGCTTAAGTGCAAAATCATTCTTTTTCTTTGACTGACTTAAGATTGTTGATGTAATTTTAATAGAATCTTCTGCATAACCTTCTTTTGAAGCAAAACACTCAAAATCTATGATTACAACTGCAACTTTATCGATTGTATAGCGGATTTTTAAACCTTTAGCAGTCTTTTTAGCAGCAGAAACTACGCCAGAATCATCACAAAGCTTAACAATTTTTTTACCAGCCTTAAGATAGAACGATGTAGTTGTATATTCATTTGCGGTTGAAAAAACAGGAATTGCTTTCTGGTCTGAATTGATAACAGCAATTGAGAAAGTTCCCTGTTTTGGGCGGGCATTTATCTTAATATTTCCAATAGTATTTGTAACAGGACGAATTGATGTAGAAACCCAGCCTGTATAATTCTTTTTACCTTCTCTTCCTGCTGGAGCGGTTGCTTCAACAAGGAAAGATGACTGTTCTTCAGTTTCTACAACTACCGCATTTACTTCGGTAACTTCCTGCTCTTCTTCTGTCTCTACAGATTCGGCAAGATCTGTATCTGCAGAATCAAATACAACCTCTTTTACACCATCATCAGTTGTAGCACAACCAGCGAATAAAAATAAAAGTGCAGCGGCAGCAAGGCCTGTAAATATTTTATTTCGAATCATTCTGCTTATCTCCATCAATCAACCACTGAACAAGACGGGCTTTCTGTTTCAAAAGCTTAAGGTCTTCTTCCTTGGAACTTGTTTCTGTAAACACGTCATCCTTTTTTGCAGCAACAATAATTGACTGTTCTTCATCTGAACGTGCTTCCTGCTCTGCTTTAAGCTCCGCAATCTGATTTTCAAGGTCGCGGATCTGCTCTTCAAGCTCCTGATTTTTTCTCTGTGAATCAACCAGACGTTCTCTTGTTGTATTAATTGCTTCGGAATTGTAAAGTCTGAGTTGTTTTTCATAATCTTCTTTGGCAGCAAGATATTCTTCGCCAGTTTGTTTTAAGAGGTAAAGAAGCTTTTCTTCACGGGAACGCTGTGCAATGCTTTCCATTCTGAACTGAGAGGCAGAAACTTTATCACTTTCGGGATACTGTGTGATGATTCTTTCGTAAAGAGCTTCAGCTTCATCATATTTGTAGCCGGCATAGAGTGATTCTGCAATATAAAACAAGGCAGATGGATAAAGTTCACTGTTTTCATACTGATGACAGAAGTCGCTCAAAACAATGATTGCTTTTTCGTAGTCGCCGGTGTTATACAAAAGCTTTCCGCGCATATACTGAATACGTGGAGTATAAATTGAACCAGGATAATTATGAAGAAAAGCTTCTGTATCTTTTAATGCTCTGATTGAATCGTCTGCATAAATTTCGGCAGTTATGAGCATATAATTTGTGTCTGCATTATTATTCTGAGGATATGCTACAGCCTTTCGCAAAAGAAGTTCTGCAGACTCCCATTCTCCACGGGAAAAAGCCTTACAGGCCTCCAGATATGCAGCAGAAGAAGCATCACTGGCAAAAACAAAGCCCGATGCCCCGCAAAAAAGCGCTGCTGCAAATATAATTCCAAGTAGTTTTTTCAAAACAACACCTCTCAAATCTTCCATTCGAGCTTTCCGGTAAAAAAGCTTGAGCCCGAAACAACAATATCAACTCCCGCATTCAGGACATCAGCAAGAGTTTCGCTGTTGATTCCGCCATCGCAGGAAATAAGATAATTGTATTTTTTCTCTTCCCTAACCTTCTTAAGGGCTGCAATTTTTGCTACACAGGAAGGAATGATCTTCTGTCCACCCCATCCGGGATTAACAGTCATCACTAATATAATATCGGCACATTCGAGGATTTCCGACAATGCTTCTATAGGAGTAGCAGGACAAATTGCAACTCCAGCCTTTTTACCCTTTTCGTGAATAAGCTGAATAAGTCTGTGAGAATGAGGAGTTGCTTCATAATGGAAGGTGATCCAGTCTGCGCCAGCATCTGCAAAAAGCTCTATCTGGCGTTCCGGATGCTCTGTCATAAGATGAACATCAAAAGGAAGCTTTGTAAGTTTTCTGATTGAGCGCACAACAGGTTCGCCATAAGTGATTTCGGGTACAAACTGTCCGTCCATAACATCGATGTGAACAGCGGAACCCTTGTTTTCTTCTATTTGTTTTATTGCCTTTCCCAGATTAGAAAAATCTGCCGAAAGCAATGAAGGTGCTAAAATTGGTGTTTTCATTTGGAGTATATTATAGTGGAAATTAATGAAATTTACAATGAAAAATAATGTAATAGGTCTTCTTGTAGAAAAAAAACAGCTTCCGCCGAATTGCAGATTCCAAAACCGGCGGTTCACCGCCTACGCGCTACACTGCCTTGGAATTATATACGTTGCCGCTCTCGCGGCAGCAGTGTAGAGCGTTTTTGTAATCTCTAATTCGGCTACGCTATTTTTTTAAATGGATGTATTAAGTGGACATCTATATATATAATTTTTTTATATATTATAGATGTTATTTTTTTATTTTAGATAATTCACAACCTGTTCAGTTAACAGAGGAATAAGTTGCTTTTTGCGGGAGACTATGCCTTTTAGGAAGTAGACATCCTGATCCTGCTGGGGGAAGGTTATGAATTGGTTGAACTTTTGATCACATGACATTAACAGGATGCTTGATAAAGTTGTGATGTCGGTTACCAGGAGACATGAGAAGAGGGCCTTGCGGCTGCGGGCTTCGATTTCTAGTTCTTTTAAGAAGTCGGCTTTGCGTTCTAGGACTTCTTTGGTGTTGCCTACTTCTATTTGGCTTACGGTGTAAGAGACTTTGCCTTCTGTATATTCTTTGAGGTCCTGGCGCACAAGGTCACCGGCGGCGCGGCCACTTATGTTGCTTCCGGCTATGAGGATTTCATTTCCGAGTTGTTTGATATCCTGGTCAGAAATGTTTGAAAGATATTCGGCTGTTTCGCGGTCAACGTCTGTTGTTGTGGCTGACTGAAGGATTAAAGTATCAGAAAGAATTCCGCAGAGCAAAAGCGGAGCGACATCCTTTGGAATTGGGATTTTATATTCGCGGTAAAGATTTGCAATTTGAGTTGCAGTAGAACCAACCGGACGGTTTATAAATGTAATAGGATTTTTTGTAGGAATTGCACCAATACGGTGATGGTCTACAACCTCCTGAATTGTGTAATGCTCAATGCCTTCTACAGCCTGAGACATTTCGTTGTGGTCTACTAAAATCACTTCGATGTTTGGTTCTTTCATAAGGTCGTGTTCAGAAATAATTCCAATTACTTTATTGTCATCATCAACAACCGGAAGATATTTACAATGTGCCTCAGAAAGAAGTTCCTTTATTTTTGAAACTGTATCATTAATGTGAACTGTTTTAATTTCGGTGTCGCCCATAACGCTAACAGGCATTGAGTATGCAATGAGCATAGAAGTTGGAGAAGTTGAATATGGACTTACAATTACGCTCACTCCATTTTTTTCTGCAAGGTCACGAAGCTCTTTGTTAATAACATAACCCGAAGTTGTTATAAGAAGCTTTACCTTATGCTCAATACAAATCTTGTGAATGTCTGTACGATCAGAAGCAATTACTACAATGTTCTCGCTGGCATGTGCATCAAGACGGCGGACAAATGTTTCTGGAGAAGAAGAACCTACGTGGATGGAGGCCTTGAAATTTTTATCTGCATCATCAGCAATTATGATTGGCTGTGCGTTTAAGGTTTTCTGAATAAGATTTATTGTTGTAGAAAATCGGTGCTTTTTTTCGGGGTTCAAAATTGTAAGAACGCTTTTTGCAAATCCAGAATAATGAAGAAGAGAAAGATAATGGCCGTCTTTGTCTACAACTGGCATTACGCGGTTTTCTGATTTTTCCATGCGGGCAATTGCTTCCCAAACAGAAATATCTTCGGTAACAGTTTCTACATCATACTGCATAAAATATTTTACTTTTGGTACAAGGTCAGGCAGATACTCAGGACGAGACACATCAAATTTTTTGAAAATATAGGCTGTCTGAGGATTTAAGTGTCCTGCTCTTGCTGCCTTATACTGTGGATAGCCAAGAAGATTTTTTAAGCGGGCATAACCTACAGCAGAAACAACTGCATCGGTATCGGGATTTTTGTGTCCAATGATGTAAACTGTCTTTTCCATTTAGCCTCTCCAGATATTTTCATTCTTGTTATTATTTGCAACATACCATAAAGCTTTTTCTTTTTTTGGATTTACTCCGCATTTTTCAAAAAGATCCGGAAGATTTACAAACTCGTAGCCCTGGGCCAGAAGTTCCGGAATTGCACGATCAAGTGCATCAAGAGTTGCCTTATTGCCTTCCATTACGTGGAGCAAAAAGATTGTTCCATTCTGTGCTGCCTGCATTATATGCTCGTATCTGAAATCGGCATCCTTATCGGCTTCCCAGTCATTACAACCGCAGCCACAAATAAAAGGAACATTAATGTTGTCATACATAGTCTGCGAAAGATTTATATAAGGAGGGCGGAAGAAGGTTGGTCGAACGCCTGTAATTTCTATAATGGCATCATCACATTTTTTGTATTCGTCGCGAATCTCTTCTGCAGTCATTTCTGCCATAAAAGAATGGGTCCAGGAATGATTTTGAATATCACAGCCCATTTCAACAGCCCTGCGGATTACCTTTTTATTCTCTTCTGTAATTTTATTTCCAATTAAAAAGAAGGATGCAGGAACCTTGTATTTTTCCATAATATCAAGCATGTCGTTCATTGTGTTATCGCCCGGAATATTATTTGGGCCATCATCAAAACTCATACATAAATATTTACTCATAATTCTTTTACTCCTTGACCGGCACCACAGGCAAAGAAATCTCCTGGGTAACCGATTTTATTTGTATATTCATCCTGAACATTTCTTATAAAATTTTCAACCTCGTCTTTATGAACAAGGGCAATTGCACAGCCGCCAAAGCCGGCCCCTGTCATGCGGGCTCCTAGACAACCCTTCTGTTTGCCGGCAGCTTCTACAAGAGTGTCCAGTTCAATACCGGTAACTTCATAATCATTTTTAAGAGAGTCGTGAGAAGCATAAAGAAGTTTGCCAAGACTAACAAGATCATTTGCCTTAAGAGCATCTACGGCACGCAAGACTCTATCCATTTCGGTAACGCAGTGACGTACCCGTTTATAAATGACAGGATCTGTAATTGCACTAGCCCACCCTTCAAATTGCTGCGGTGTCATTGAGCAGAGATTTGGAATATTATGGCCGGCCTTCTGCAGCATTGCTAGTCCTGTCTCACACTGACTTCTTCTTTCATTGTATTTTGAATCTGCAAGCTTTCGCTGTTTTTTTGTATTCATAACAATAAAGCGGTAGTCGCCAAGAAGAAGAGGAACATATTCATGCGTGATGTTAGCACAGTCTAACAATTCTGCAGTATCTGCACGGGCTGTAGCAATTATGTACTGATCCATAATTCCGCAGTTTACATTCATAAACTCATGTTCACTCTGCTGACCCATAAGGGCTATGTCTTTGCGGGAAATTCCAAAATTAAAAGTCTCATTTACAGCCCAGGCAAAACCGCATTCCAAAGCAGAAGAAGAACTGATCCCTCCTGCGCTTGGAACATTACTTGCAATTAAAACTTCAAAGCCACAGTCAAAGGTATAGCCCTGTTTTTTCATGCAGGAAAGAATGCCGTTTAAAAAGTTTGCGTAATCGTTTGATTTATCAAAAGTGAAATTGTCGTTTATATCAAAGGTATATGTACCGTCAAAAAACAAATCATTATAGATGATTTTTGAATCGCTGCGCTTACGAATTGCAACATAAAGATATCGGTCAATTGCAGCAGGAAAAACTTTACCGCCGTTGTAATCAATATGCTCACCAATTATGTTGATTCGTGCAGGAGATGCAAAAAGTCGCGGAGACTCGCCAGCGCCATACACCTCAAAAAATTCTTCGCGAAGCTTTTCTGGAGTTATTTCATATTTTGGTTTCATCTAAGGATTCTCCCTTCCTTATTCTTAATGCGCTCTGCATAATCATACACATCTTTTATAGGTGTATCAAACTCCATACCACCAATATTAAGCTTACCTTCTGCAGGTGGAATAAAATCGACATTGTGAATATCGCTGCCGCTTGTTACAGGAAAGTTGTACTCCCTTGCGTAGTGCTCGGCCAGATCGTTTTCAAAAGCCCGGTTTCCTGCATTGTAAATTTCTACTCCATGCACATCACGGGGATGCAGATGAATTGCACGAATATAGCCCCGCATTCTAAAAGGATGAGCCTGAATCATAAGTCCACCTTCGCGGTTCACGGCATCAAAAAGTTCTTCATGCTTCATAGTCTCAATTTCCGGATGATCATAAAGCCAGTTCTTATCTAAACCATATATAAGATAGTCATCGCCATCAAAGGTCTGCTCAATTCCAAAAAATACTTTAAACTCCCTGTCGGTACCGGTCAGGCCTTTTTCTTTATTAAAGACCTGTGCCTTGGCAAAAGCGGCTTCGTAGCCACTGCAGTAAACATCAACTCTGTCCTTCCAGCGCCCCTCGTGCGGTGCAGCGGTATTTCCCCCAAAAAAGTGATCCGTAACAAAAATCCCGCTATACCCAATATTAAAAAACGCCTCTATATAATCAGCCCCGTCAGTACGCCCACACAAGCTGCCCTGTGATGTATGCAAATGAGTTTCGTATTTGTATGTTTTCATAATGGAATAATTATATAGAATTTTATGTAAATAATATAGAGATAGATTTTATTAAAGAAATTATTGATTACATATAAAAAAATAGCGGAGCCGAATTCCAGCTTACAAAAACGCTCTAAACTGCTGCCGCGAGAGCGGCAACGTATATAATTCCAAGGCAGTTTAGCGCGTAGGCGGCGAGCCGCCGGTTTTGGAAGATGGAAATCGGCGGGAGCTATTTTTTTTATATGCAGGCATATAGTTTTTAATAAAATTAATATCTATACAAACACAAAACAATTCTGTATAATTATTCATTATATTTGCATAAATATACAATACAAAAATCATTGCGTGAGGTGTTTTATGGCCCAGATGAAATTTATTGACGGTGGTGTTTGTGCGCCACAGGGATTTACTGCTAACGGGATGCGTGTTGGAATTAAGGCCAGCCGCAAGATAAATGATACTGCACTTGTTTATTCAGAAGTTCCATGTAATGCGGCAGGTGTATTCACTAAAAACCGGGTAAAATCAGAAAGCGTAAAGATTACTCAAAAGCACCTTGCTGACGGGAAGGCACAGGCTGCTATAGAAATCAGTGGAAATGCTAATACTTGTACAGGACCTCAGGGGGCAGAAAATGCATTCAGAATGGCAAAGGCTGCTGCTACCGCTCTTGGCATCAAAACAGAAGATGTAATGGTTTATTCAACTGGTGTTATTGGTGCTCAGTTTGATGTTACAAAGGTAGAAAATAATATCGACACCCTCAAGGCCGGACTCAGCAAAAAAGGTCACGAAGAAGCTCGTGTTGCCATCATGACTACAGATACACATTACAAAGAGTGCGCTCTTGAGTTCACAGTTGGCGGAAAAGTTTGCCGCATGGGAACAATGTGCAAGGGCTCTGGAATGATTCACATCAACATGGGAACAATGCTCAGCTTTATTACAACAGACTGTGCTATTTCGAGTGCTATGCTCGACAAGGCACTTCACTCTTCTATTGAAGGTACTTACAACTGCGTAAGCGTAGACGGAGATACTTCTACAAATGACACTCTCATCATCATGGCAAACGGAATGGCAGGCAATGCAGAAATCACAGCCGAAGGTACCGATTACGAAGAGTTCCTGGCTGCGCTCAATAAAATGAACACAATCATGGCAAAGAAAATTGCGGCCGACGGCGAAGGTGCTACACGTCTTGTAGAATGCAATGTTCATGGTGCTGCAAGTGTTGAATCAGCCCGCGCCCTTGCAAAAGAAATCATCTGTTCTTCTTTGGTAAAGGCTGCAATGTTCGGAGCAGATGCAAACTTTGGACGCTTCCTTTGTGCAATGGGATACAGCCCAATTGAGTTTGATCCTGAAAAAACAAGCATCTGGTTTACAAGTAAATCAGGCGCTAACCGATATTTTGAAAACTATGAGGATTTTGAAGTTCACGGCGACAATATTGTACAGGTTTACAAAGACGGCGTTCCAATGAACTTTGATGAAGAAGCTGCAAAGAAAATCATGTCTGAACAGGCAGTAGAAATTCTTGTTCAGTGTGGCGAAGGAAATGCAAGCGGAACAGCTTGGGGTTGCGACCTTACATATGACTATGTTAAAATTAATGGAGATTACAGGACATAATTATGGCAAACGAAAATAACGAAATAACTACAGAACAGTGGTCTGAAGTACTTGTTCAGGCACTTCCTTATTTTAAGAACTGGTGCGGCAAGGTTGTTGTTGTAAAATACGGTGGCAATGCTATGCTCAACGAAGAACTCAAGCAGGCCGTTATGGAAGACATAGTTCTTTTGAACACAATCGGAATTAAGGTTGTATTAGTTCACGGTGGCGGCCCGGAAATTAACCACATGCTCGAGCGCGTTGGCAAAGAAAGCAAGTTTGTAGACGGTCTTCGCTATACTGATGGCGAAACAATGGAAATTGTTCAGATGGTTTTGACCGGAAAATTGAACAAGGATATTGTTGGCATTTTACTTCAGAAAGGCGGCAAGGCAGTTGGTCTTTCCGGCGTAGACTCAGGTTTACTCCGCGCAAAGAAAACCGCAAAAGACCTTGGCTTTGTTGGAGAAGTAACAGAAGTTCATCCAGAAATCTTAACTTCACTTTTGGATGAAGGCTTTATTCCTGTAGTTTCAACAGTAGCTCTTGGAGAACAGGGCGACGATGCCCGCTACAACATCAACGCCGATACAGCAGCCGCAAAAATCGCAGTTGCTTTACACGCCGAAAAATTTGTTCAGCTTACAAACGTCCCAGGAATTTTGCGCAACATCGATGATCCATCAACACTCATCAAACGCATCGAAAGAACAGCCATTGGTTCCCTTAAAGCAACCGGCATCCTTTCCGGCGGCATGATCCCAAAAATCGACTGCTGCGAAGTAGCCCTCGACGGCGGCGTTCCTCGTACTCATATTATTGATGGACGTGTGCCACACTCGCTGCTTATAGAAATGTTCAGCGACCGCGGTATTG
>JAEEGG010030088.1_pt1 | contig 10102 bp, 8 predicted proteins | sample 9134161 | NCBI WGS metagenome assembly JAEEGG01 (sample SAMN16246543, study PRJNA631951) | gut metagenome | biome: gut microbiome; feature: rumen; material: CR-attached | host: Bos | place: Iran: Karaj | collected 2018-10 | reverse complement strand
AGCTTTTGACAACTCCAACGAAGAAATTGCATAAAAGGATTTGTGACTTGTTTTTGTGTGTTTTGTCGAGCATGACGACATTCAATTGGAGGACGAAAATCATCCATCATTTCAATAATTTGCCTAAATTCACCCGAATCATTTACTTTCTTTGAATTAGAAGACGGAGGATTTCCTATAATAAGTTTCAACGGTCGAGAAGTTAAATTCTTTGCTCTGATGGACTCCCTCCCTTCAATCGAATTAGCATCAGCATCATCCCCAAGTAGATAATTGCTCAATGTATTTGTCAGAATAATATGTAGTTCTTGCTTGCGATCTGGACAACGACTCTTGACAAGAGCCATTCTATAATTTGCTAACATATAAGGGGCTGGAAGAATTTCAAACCCACACAAATTATACACGTAATCAGAATTATCATTCTCCACAATCTGCTCAAGAAAAGAGCCCGTTCCACAGCAAGGATCAATTATTGTATTCCCATTATTATAAATGCCTTTATCATCAAATTGATCTGTAGCAATTTTATCAACAAGTCGTACTACAAATTCGGTGAGCAATTTTGGGGTGTAAAATGCACCATAACGAGAACGCATTTTTTTATCAAATTTATTCAAAAATAGCTCATACAAATGGTGATAATCAGGATTGACTATTTGGTAATCAGTCATTTGTACGAATGACAAAAATAAAATGCACTCATCAACCCACTGACCAATAAAAGTACTTAGACCAGAATTATCCCGAAGATAAACCATCAAATTTCTAAAAGGTAAAAGGTCCTCACCTTCTATAATATTTTTAAATGCATAGTCCCTAATTTTTTGAGACTTTACTAAGGGCGTATCAGAGCTTGAACAAAAAACTCTATGTGCATAGAGTAAACAAAACATAATGATTTGTGCCGTAAAATCAGCAAAGACCTTTTCGGTCCTAAAATTTTGATCATTATGATTATACACGACCGCCTTTAATCCGCATAAAAGCTTTATAATTTGACGTTCTTCGTCATTTTTAGCTACATCTACAGACAAATCAGCAAATTCGTAAATATCGTCAGCAAGAATCCTTGTTCTAACAGCAATAAGCCCAATAAGTTTTTCTTCGTTAATTCGCTGAGGAATCGGCTTGGAGAAAAATTGCTCCATATAATATTTAAAATTAGAATTGATTGAAAGCAAAGACCAATCTGAAACATTCAATTTTGACTTGTCTATTATAGAAACAATTTTAGGATTATGTGTAAAACAAAAAACAAAATCTATTCCATCGGTTATGATAAGCTTGTGTCCAATTGCAAGATATCGCTTAATCTGTTTCTGATATGGAGCAATATCAAAGCGATTTTCTGAAAAGCTTTTAGCTTCAATAAATCCAAAAACACCTAATGATATCTTGTCATGAATACGCCAATCTGGACGTCCCATTCTTCCCTGATTTCTGGGTTCCAAAATCACATCACAATTAACAGTTGGGTTCAAATCTTTAGCAATAGATCCGAACATTTTATGCATCGGAACTCGAAATGACAATTCCGGAGTGTGTTCACCACCTCGAAGCGCGGCTTTATACTCATTTTGATATTCGCGTAAATATGTTCGAATAGTTGCTTCAAAGGACATTATTTATTTCCTTTTTTGATAAGATTTTATTATACTTTTTCCTATTTGTTCTGCCAAAAGTGGAGGAACAGCATTTCCAATTTGTCGAGCGACATCAACTTTGCTTCCTTTAAATTCAAAATCCATAGGAAAACTTTGAAGTAAGGCCCCCTCTCTTAGGGAAATGCTTCGATTTTGGGTAGGATGACCAAATTGTCCTCTAGTAAAACTATCAAACCTGGCTGTAATCGTTGGAGCGACATCGTCCCAGGCCATTCGTCCATATACCTTTCGAAACCCAATAATCGAACTATCTATTTTATGACATTTTGCGCGAAGATTCTTGGGAAGGCTATCTCGTCCTTGTCCCTCTGTAATAGCTTGTATTCTTTTGAGATTTATATCCGATAAGCGATCTTTTCTATGCAAAGAAATATTTGGATGATCAGTTCCATCTTCTGGAGGGGCAGGAAGATTTCCAATGACATCTCGAACAGTCTTTTTAACATTAGGCGGATGAGGATAAACATAATGATTTCCCATATCCTCGCGTTCACCTATAATAATATAACGTTTTCTTCTTTGTGGAACTCCATAATTTTGAGCATCCAACAACTCTATATGCATTGCATAACCGATATTCTCTAACTTTTCAAAAAGTTGTTGGAGAATTGTTTTCCCTCTTTTTCCGGCAATGCCAGAAACGTTCTCCATCACAAAATACTTTGGATAAAGTTCATCAATCAACTTTCCATATTTCAACACAAGTTCGTTACGAACATCGGTATCATCACCTCTTCTTTGTACTGAAAAGCCTTGACAAGGAGGACCACCTGCAAGTAAAAAAAGTTCTCCACGCTTTAAGTGGCATTTCTTTAGCAAATTTCCATTCAACATATCTGCAATATCGGCCACTTCGGCTGGATGATGAAAATATTTTTTATTTGCATTAATAGATTCTATACATGTGCGATCAATATCAAAACTAAGAAGTATATTAAATCCCGCTCTCTGGAGCCCAAGAGCAAGTCCTCCAGCTCCACAAAAGCTGTCAATACAAGTAAATTCAGTTTTTTTCATTCCTTTTCCTTGTTTTGATACCCGCAATAACACTGGAATAAGAACTGCTTACCGGTTTCTCAATTGAAGTTGGACTCGCATCTATTTCGGTTTGCGTGGGTTCCCTAGAAATCAATTCAATAAGGGTATGTGCCGCTATCGCAGTAGATAACATGGGAGGAACGGCTTCGCCGATTTGTCGATAAACATCATCAGATTTTCCTGTAAACACGAAGCCATTTGGGAAACTCTGCAATAAAGCCGCTTCGCGGGCTGTCAATCCTCTATCTTGTTCTGGATGAGTATAACGACCACTTGCAGGATTTCGAGCGTAATGGGTAATTGTAATTGAAGGTTTATCCCAAAATAGACGTCCGTACACATCCGAAAAGCCCTTTATTTTGTCCAAACATTTTGGTCCTACACCTGCAGGACGATTACCTCCGTTATGAGGAACTTGTTTTATGACATCAATTGTACTTTGCTTGTGCGACGCACTTTTATGCATTGGATCTTTTGGAGCAGCAACTCCTGCGGGAACAGCAGGAAGTTTTGAGATCGCATCACGCACTGTTCGATACTCATTAGGTTGCAAATACCCCGTAGGAAGCAAAAAATTTTTTTTCATACCAATTACAATTGTTCGAAAACGATCTTGTGGAACACCAAAAGAAGCTGCATTATATATATATTCCTTAACCACATACCCCTGTTGCCTATAACTTTTTTTTGCTGCTGAAAAATAATGCCAATATTTTTTCGACAAAAATTCAGGAACATTCTCCATTATAACAACATCTGGATTGATTCTTTTTACAATTTTCGCAAAAGCCATAACGAGGCTGTTTCTAACATCATCTTCTTCATCCCAATGTTTTTTTCGATGCGAAGAAAAGCCCTGGCATGGGGCACAACCAATAAGAATTGTTGGCTTTTTATCATCATACCCGATACTTCGTAACAAGTTCTCTAATAAGTTTTTATCATTAGCCAGTTTTACAACGTCCTCGTTGATTACAGGCGTACAAAAATTACGAGAATAAGTTGTTGCAGAAATTTTATTGATGTCACACCCACCAAGAATTTTAAAAACAGGTAAAATATTGTTTAGCGCAGCGAAGCCTAAAGATGTTCCCCCTGCACCGCAAAAAAAATCAATTACTTGAATACATCCATCATCAAAAACACTCTTTAACGGAACAAATTTTTCAAGCGCAGTTTGGGCGGCTTCAATGAGAGGCATTTTTAAAGATCGAAAATCTTTATTCCCCCACTTGATTTTTTGCAAATCGGGAAACATCGTGAGCAAAGCCAAAGTATTTTTTTTCATCTTCTTTTATTTATGTGTTACACCTCTACATACGCAAAAGATTGCGGTGCAGCATGAATGTTGTAATCGGCCAAGGATTTTTCCTTGCGGTATCTCTTTGTAGAAGCGACCTTAATTGCATACGCATTGTCGCGACCTTTGAAATACTCGTCGTAAAATTCCTGCGAAATACCTGAGTACAGTTTTGTCTGTATCCAGATATTGTTGGGCGTGTCACTCAAGATGGTCTCGATTTCGAATTCGCCGATAACCTTCTGTTCCGGCGAAGACGAATATACGATAACCTTCTTTACAGAAGCGTCCTTAAAAACCTGCTTACGGAACTCGAACTTTTTCGAGCCTTCAAAAATCTTGTGGGCGAATTCTGGCTTAATCGACAATAAAACGGCCTTCACTCGCAGTCTCCTTTAAGATGGATTCAAACTGGTCTTTTGATATTTTGTAAAACCCTCTCGGGGCATCATTGACACCCTTGAAGATTCCCATATCAATAAGCCGTTCCATGTTGATTCTCTTCGGGAATGAATATACATAAAGAAAATTAACAACAAAAGGCTTTTGTGGCTTGTAGTCCCACATTTTTTCGAGTTCTTTTTCGGGGAAAACGCTACCTCTCAGACAATACTTGATGAATTCTTCCTTGTTTGCAAAGGACTCCCTTGTATCAGAAACCACGCCGATTGTCGTTACAACGCCCTTGTAGAGTCCGCCAGTCCTATAGAAAACAAGGATGTCGCCTTTGCGGGGGTGCGGTTCCCATGCTCGTGAAACATAGACTTTAGAAATGCCATTGCGATGCGGCGAATCTTCCACAAAGTCTTCGGGGGACTCGGTATTCAGGATGGAATCCGGAAGCAGTTCTGTGTGGTACTCCGGGTATATCGGCACGATATAGGTGTCCCGGTTCTTGGGAATGAACGGGTAGGTCTTGTTCACGTTCTCGTTATCACATTCTGGAACGAAATTGCGGACATATACGTTTTCTTCGCCCTTCTTCCCCCAATATACGAAGCCCCATTTTTCCATCAGGGCGATTAAGCGTTTTTGTTCGTCGCTCCTATCAAAAATAGTTACGTAAATTTCATCGACTTTATGTTTCAAGGCATTGTCAAAAATGATTTTGAGGAACCTTTCTCCGAGCCTAAAACCATTACGGATAACCTTAAAAGTTCCTACCTTCAACCTTTTCTTTTGAGGAAAGGCTGGCTGAATGTTGGCGTAGTTCTCTTCAGGACCTTCTGTTTTCAAATAAAGAAACGAAAGTAATTTCCCGTTCTTGGAATTAAAGGTTATGTAGGCTGTTTCGTTGCGTTTTCTTTGGAACCATTCCGCAAAACCCGTATAGTCATTCTTCAAGGAAAGGAAAAACGGGTCATTAAGGTCAATCATGTTGAAAGGTATTTTCTGGACATTAAGAACCTTGTAATCCATCATTTCCGGATTGTCCGCAAAGACTTTTTCAAGAAATTGGTCAATGTCGAGCACCCTATCTGCAATATTGAGCGACTTGGCCTCGACATGGATTTGTTCGTCTTCAGAAATGAGCAAGTCGGCGTAATTCGATGCAATAGCATTCAAAAGATACGCACCGTTTGCATTCTGCGTGGTTGGTTCTTCTTGAATTATTTTGAATTCAGATAAATTCAGTGACAGAAATGCGGTTGGTTCCGTTTTCGGCAATTCTTCGACCGTCCTAGCATGAATGACCTTTTGGCTTTGTGAACGATCGAGCCACTTAAAGAGGATTTTGACATCCTGGTCGGCTTTATTTCCAAGAATCTTGTTGAGAATAATACTTGTATCGAGCAAAACATTCATTATGGACCTCCGTGTTTAAGAATGAATGTACAGGCATTTTTGTTTGCTGAATAAAATCTATAATTTTATGGTGACATATAATGACATTTTAGGATATTTGCAAAAAAATTCAATTACCACTTTTCTAAAAGCTCTTTAGCCATCTCTTTGATTTGAATTCCGCTCAAATCAATTCGATTTTTATTCAGATTAGTTATATCCATTTCTAGAACTCGTTCAAGATAGAACTTGTGCATATTTTGAGTTCTTCCAAAGACACTTATACGATTGGTGGAAGTGGAAGGTTTTCGCCAATTTAAGTGTGTTGGCTTTATTTTCTTATAGTAGCAGTAGGATACAAACCAGCTTGCTCCCATTGTTGTGAGCTCTTCTCCACCTTGGAAAGTGAACGTGTGTCTAGCCATAAAAACTCCTTTTAAGATGCGTCTACTACCTTATACAATTATTATGCATCTATTTTACCAAATTTCGAGTAAAAAAAACATTAACGGCAGAAATGATTTGGGGTTTTAGGGGCGGAGCTCCTAGGAGAGGGGGTGCCCGGAAGATGCATGGAGATCCCCGCCTTCGCGGGGATGACGAAAAAAGGTTGCGGGGATGACGAGAAAAGGTCGCGGGGATGACGAGAATGTGGCGGGGACGACATGCAGCTGCAGGCAGGGGGAGGCTTCCCCCTCCAAGTGAAAAGGCGGCGTCATTCTTCCATCAGTACCGCGATGTCGTCCTTGTCGAAGTCCTTGCCGAAGGCTTGCCGGTAACTCGATTCCAGCGCCTCTCCGGGGGTGCAGTTTTCCCTGAACAGGACCATGCCGCTGTCCAGGCATTCCATGTCGAGCTCGCCGGAGGCTCTTGACCCATGCGAGTATCGCGCCGCCGAACGTGTCGTTTTCCATAGTGCCTCCGCCCCGAAAGATAGATAATGTTTGTGACAGAAAATGACTTGTTAATTATGGCGAATTCGCCACAATTAATTTTCGAGAAATCTCTTGACACGGGCCGCACGAGGATGTATATTTAGTGAACAAATGTTCTAGTGCTCAAAATTTCAAAAAATTGCGGTTTTACGCTTGTCCGCAGCGAAGGAGTGAAAAATGGCGAAAAAGACTGAAATGTCGACCCTTGAACCAGTCGGTGGTGACAACAAGGGCGAAATTGTGCTCTACCAGCCGGAGGGAGAGGTGCGGCTGGAGGTTCGTATGGAGAAAGAATCTGTATGGCTTTCTCAAATGCAAATGGCAGATCTGTTTCAAAAAGACAGAACCGTTATTGGGAGACATATAAAAAATATCTACAAAGAAGGTGAATTGGCAAAGGATATCACATGTGCAAATTTTGCACATGTGGGTGCTGACGCTGATCAAACTTACAATACGACCCTGTACAACCTTGACGTAATCATCTCTGTCGGCTATCGCGTTAAATCTATTGCTGGCACGCGTTTTCGCCAGTGGGCAAATCACGTCCTTAAAGACTACATGCTCAAGGGCTATGCCGTGAACCAGCGGAAGATCGCGACGGATTTGCAGATTGCGGACCGCCTGCACGAACAGCGGCAACTCATCGAGAGACAGGGTGCGGAAATCGCGGATGTCCGGAAGTCTGTCGCCGAACAGGATTCTCGCCTTTCCGCGGTCGAGCAACGAATAGATTTCTTCGTGAATGCGGCGCAGGCGCCAACCGGCGGCATTCTCGCCACAGGAACCCGTTTCGACGGGCTCGTGTTGATTGCGGATCTCGTAAAGTCAGCCAAGCGTTCCGTGGTGTTCATCGACCCGTTCGCCACCATCGAGGTGCTGAAATTTGCGGCGATGCGAGCGAAGGGCGTGCAGGCGGTTGTTTATTCAGCGCGTATCACTCCCGAGTTCAGGGCGGCTGCGGATTTGCACAAAAAGCAGTATCCCGGCCTGGATTTAAAGACAATGCGCACGATTCACGACCGCTTCTTGCTCGTCGACGACAAGGTGTATCACTTCGGGGCGAGCTTTATAAAATACGAAGGCCGAGAGCAGCGACAATGCTTGCATTGACATTGCCGAGGCCAAGTATTTTGGCTCGAAGAGCAACGATATGGGCAATGAGATGACAGCATTCAGCGTCCTGGACTTCGTAACCCCCGCAGAAGTCATCGAGAAAATCCAGGAGAGCATGAAAGGGAGGTGAGTTGCCTTTTTCGTCGAAATTAAGTATATTATGGTGAACTGGTCGAACGACCCAGGTTCAACCTAATTAGGCGGGCAGACTGACCCGCTTTTTTTGTTTTTAAAACGCGGTGTTCCCCGCTCAGGTTGACATGAGCTGTATGACATCGTTCCCGTCGAAGTCGGTGCCGAAGGCTTGCCGGTAGCTCGATTCCAGCGCCTCTCCGGGGGTGCAGTTTTCCCTGAACAGGACCATGCCGCTGTCCAGGCATTCCATGTCCAGCTCGCCGGAGGCTCTTGACCCATGCGAGTATCGCGCCGCCGAACATGTCGTTTTCCATAGTGCCTCCGCCCCGAAAGATAGATAATGTTCGTGACAGAAAATGTCTTTTTGAGGGCTGCGAATTTTTTGCGATTTTGCCCGGGGAAGGGGTTGACAAATTTCAAATGCGAATTTATATTTTATAGTGCACAAATGTATAGAACGTACTATGCGGTGCCATTTTGTGCTTGTTGGTGCCGACGGAGGTATAGATGATGTTGACCGAACCTGCAAATAAATGTAGATTATGGGGGTATTATGGCTCTTGAAATAAGAAATATCCCGGTTCTTACAGGCTCTACGGCAGAGTCGTTCGTTCGTGCTGCCGAAGAACACGAAAAGAATCCGCGTCGTCTCGGGCTCAAAGTTTCCTTCGCCCAAATCGACGAGATGGCCGCCCGCGCCCGTTCTTACAGAGAGGCCCATAATGGAAAGAATCCGTTTAGCATCTGATTGCACTCTTTACCCCATCGACAAGAATACCGACCTGTCCTCGTTCTGCTGCGGCGATGAGGATTTAGATGATTTCTTTCGGAACGATGCGTACTTGTACTCCGCTCAATTGTTGGGGAAAAGCTATATCGCTGTAACGAATACGGAATCGCCGCAGATAGCCTGCGCCTTCACTTTGTCCAACGACAGCATCAAATCGACAATGATTCCCAAGTCTTCGCGGAACCGCCTGGAACGCAAGGTGCCCAATGCAAAGCATACGCGTACGTATCCTGCGCTCCTGATTGGACGATTGGGAGTTAACGGCCAATTCCAACGCAGCGGCTTGCACTTGGGGAGTCAGGTCATTGATTACCTGATTTCCTGGTTTATCCACCCGGATAACAAGACTGGTTGTCGCTTTATGGTTGTCGATGCCTACAACAGGCCCGAAACGATAAATTTTTACCAAAAGAACGGTTTCCGTTTTTTGTATTTGGACGAAAATCTCGAGAAAGAAGCCTTCCGTGTTGATTCGAGCCAGTCGTTGAACACCAGGATGATGTATCTGGACTTGATCGACTTCGTGTCGTAGAAATTTTGACACCACTGGTGACACTATGTACGAACACGTTCTTCTTCAATCTCGGTTTTAATGTTACGGAATTCAGCAACATTAGATAGATAATGTTTGTGACAGAAAATGACAATATAAGACATCAACCAAAGGGGTCGAAATCCGGTGATACACTCATTCTAACTCTTGCACGAACTGTCACGCATAGCGACTCGTTCAGAGTATAATAAGAGTTCTCAGATTTCTCTGCGCAGTTTTTCTCCGAACTTGCACCATTTTTTTGGTGACATTTTTTGGTGACAAAAAGCCGAGGCGGGATATAACAAAAGACGCCCGCTCAATGAGCGGGCGTGACTATAAGGGCGGGGGCGGGTCTTATTTCACCACGATGTTCACGAATTTGCCGGAGACCACCCCGGAACAAGTCCGGGGCAGGCTAATCCTTACGCCGGCTTGACAACGATATTGACCAACTTACCCGGCACAACAATAGCCTTGACAACCTGCATGCCCTTCATAAACTCCTTCACTCGTTCGTTGTCAAGTGCGAGCTTTTCGAGGGCAGCCTTGTCCAAGTCCTTAGCAACAGATGCCTTGGCGCGGACCTTGCCGTTCACCTGGAACACGACTTCCACGGTGTTTTCCACAGCCTTGGAGTGGTCGGCTTCGGGCCAAGCAACATTCGTGAGCGATTCGTTGTGTCCGAGGATGCTCCACATTTCTTCAGCGATGTGCGGGGCAAACGGGTGCAACAGCTTGACGAACGTTTCGCACGGTTCGCGGTAGCGCTTGTCCATCTTCATCATTTCGTTGTTGAAGATC
>JAEEGG010030086.1_pt1 | contig 10103 bp, 9 predicted proteins | sample 9134161 | NCBI WGS metagenome assembly JAEEGG01 (sample SAMN16246543, study PRJNA631951) | gut metagenome | biome: gut microbiome; feature: rumen; material: CR-attached | host: Bos | place: Iran: Karaj | collected 2018-10 | reverse complement strand
CTGCGCGTAGGCGGAGAACACCTGCGTGACGCCGGGGTCAAACCCGCAGCCGAGGATGGCCGTGAGCCCCGCCTTCTCGAACTTCTCGCGGTACGCCCACTGCCAGGAGTACTCGAAGTGAGCATCGTCCGGCGGCTCGTAGTTGGCGGTGTCGAGATAGCTCGCGCCCGCGGCAAGGCAGGCATCCATGATTGCGAGGTCCTGATACGGCAGCGCGATGTTCATCACGAGATCGGGCTTGAACTCCTTAATCATTGCTACGGTTGCGTTGATATCCATCGCATCAAGTTGCGCGGTAGTTATTACCGTTCCCCGTTCCCCATTCCCCATTCCCCATTTCCCATTCCCCGCCGCGCTGCGGCGTTCGATGTCCGCCTTGATCGCGTCGCAGCGCGCCTTCGTGCGGGACGCAATCAGCAGTTCGCCGAACACATCCGGATTCTGGGCCATCTTCGCGGCCGCCACGCCAGCGACACCGCCGGCGCCGATGAGCAACACTTTAGCCATTTCGTTCTTCCTTCGTCAGTTGGTGGGTGAATGATTGAGGGTTCATGTCAAAATCCGCAACGCGAGAAGCTCTTCGCGAAGCAGCTTGCAGGCGAGGGCCGTAGAACGACCGGAAGGATCGAGCGACGGCGCCAGCTCCACATTGTCGAACGCCACGATATTGAAACGGGCGAAGATGTCCAACAGCGCCTCCAGCAGTTCGCGGAAGCGAAGCCCCCCCGCCTCCTGCGTCCCGGTGCCGGGGAACTCCGAGGGATCCAGCACATCCATGTCAACCGTCAGATAGACGGGCACATCCGCCGGCAACGAAAGCTGTTTCAACGTCGCACAGGTGTGCCGCTCGGTGATGACATGCCCCGCCGCCATGAACGCAAACTCTTCGCGCGTGCCGGAGCGGATGCCGAACTGATGGATGCGTCCATCGCCGAGAAGATCGTAGCAGCGCCGCAGCACGCACGCATGGGAAAGCGGATTGCCGAGATAGTCCTCGCGCAGATCGGCGTGGGCGTCGAAATGAAGGATCTGCAGATCGGGGAACCGTTTCACGGCCGCACGCACGCTTCCGAGCGTTACGAGATGTTCGCCGCCGAGCAGGACGGGAACCTTTCCGTCATCGAAGATTGCCGCCGCCTTCGCCTCGATCATGTCCAGCACCGGTTCCGGCGCGCCGAACGGCAATTCGAGATCCCCGGCATCCTGCACGCAGACCTCTTCGAGATCACGATCCTGGTACGGTGAAAACGTCTCGATGCCGAACGACTCGCTGCGCATCGCCGCCGGTCCAAAGCGTCCGCCCGGGCGGAAGCTCGTCGTGGAGTCGTACGGTGCCCCGAAGATCACCGCCTTCGCCTCCGCGTAGCTCGAATCTGCTCCAATGAAGTTCATTTTATAGTTGATAGTTGGTAGTTGGGGGTTAGATTATCTCACGCAGAGGACGCAGAGAGAGATTTTGGAGTTGCGACTCCACTCGGAAAATAGCATGTCTCCCACCTTTCAACTTTTCCACCTTTCCACCTTTTAACTTTTCAACAGTTCCCGCACATAGTTCGGCAGCGCGAAGGCGCCGCGGTGGAGATCCGTGTTGTAGTAGCGCGTCTTGATGCCGAGCTTGTTCCAGCGCGGCGCATCGAGATCGCCGATCGGATGGTACTTCTTGGACGCGAAACCGAAGAGCCAGTGTCCGGAGGGATAGCTCGGGATGTGGCACTGGTACACGGTGGAGACGGGGAACTCCACGGCGATATGGGCATGCGCGCTTTTCACGCACGTCTGGTGGGCGGCGTAGAACGGCGACTCGTGCTGGTTGATGAGGATGCCGTCGTCGCGAAGCGCCTTGTAGCACGTGCCGTAGAACTCGCGCGTGAAAAGACCTTCCGCCGGGCCGTACGGATCGGAGGAATCGACGATGATCAAATCGTACTCGGCCTTCTTGCCGCGCACGTACCGGAGCCCCTCCTCGAACCACACGCTCACGCGCCGGTCCTTCAGCTTGCACGAGGTGAACGGCAGGAACTTCTTCGAGAGCAGCACTACGTCCTTGTCCACCTCCACGAGATCGATGGATTCGATCCGGCGGTACTTCGTGAGCTCGCGCACCGTTCCGCCGTCGCCGCCGCCGATGACGAGCACGTTCTTCACGTTCGGGTTCACGGCCATCGGAACATGGGTGATCATCTCATGGTAGATGAACTCGTCCTTCTCGGTGATCATCAAGCCGCCATCCAGCACCAGGACGCGTCCATACGCGGGGGTGTCCAGGATGTCGATCTGCTGAACGGCGCTCTTCTTCGAGGCGACCTGCACGGACGCCTTCATCGAAAAGCGCACATCGCTCGTGTGTTCGTCAGTGTACCAAAGTTCCATGGCCTACTCCACAACCTGAATGTAGTCGAGATTCATGTCCTCCGTGCCGGTCATGAAGCACCCCTTCTCCTTGGCGAAGAGGATGTGCGCCAGCACGTCGGGGGTGATGCGCTCGCCCGGTGCCACGATCGGGATGCCGGGCGGATAGCTCATCACGAATTCGCCCGCGATGAGTCCCGTGGACTCCTTCATCGGTACGCGGCGCTTCTTCGCATAGAATGCGTCCTGCGGCGCCATCGCGATCGAGGGGTCGATGTATTCGTGGTCGAAGAGCCCCACCGCGCTGCGTTCATGAAGACGCTTGATCTCCGCGAGCGCGGAGATGAGACGCTCCACGTCCATCATGCGGTCGCCGGCGGAAAGGATTGCCAGCAGGTTGCCGATGTCGCCGAACTCGATCTGGATGCCGTAGTCGTCGCGCAGATGGTCGTACACCTCGATGCCGGCCAATCCGATGTCGCGCGTGTGGACGGAGAGCTTCGTGCGGTCGAACGCAAACGACGCGTCGCCGTCCACGAGCTCGGGACCGAACGCGTAATAGCCGCCGAGATCGTTGATCTCCTCGCGCGCATAGTCGGCGAACTCCATCGTCTTCTGATACATGGCGTACCCCTTGAAGTAGAGCGAACGCCGGGCGATATCCAAAGACGAAAGGAGAAGGTATGAGGCCGAAGTGGACTGCGTGAGCGTGATCACCTGGCGAACATAGTCGGGGTTCACCGGCTTGCGCGTCAGAAGGACAGAGCTCTGCGTCAAGCTGCCGCCCGTCTTGTGGAGAGAGGCCGCCGCCATGTCGCAACCCGCCGCCATCGCGGAGACCGGAAGCTCCTCGTGGAAATAGAAGTGTGTACCGTGCGCCTCGTCCGCCAGCACAAGCATCCCCGCCTCGTGCGCGAGCTTGACGATCTCGACGAGGTTCGAGCAGATGCCGTAGTAGGTGGGGTTGTTGACGAGGATGGCCTTGGCGTCGGGATGCTCCGCGATCGCCTTCTTGACGTCCGCGATCCCCATGCCGAGCGGGATGCCGAGACGTTTGTTGCGGCCAGGGTTCACGTAAATCGGGATGGCGCCGTTCACGACGAGCGCGTTGATGGCGCTTCTGTGGACGTTGCGCGGCAGGATGATCTTCTCGCCGCGTCCGCACGAGGCCCAGATCATGGTCTGCACCGCCGAGGTGGTGCCGTTCACCATGAAGAACGCGTTGTCCGCGCCGAACGCCTCCGCCGCGAGCTCCTGCGCATCCTTGATGACCGAAACCGGATGCCCGAGGTTGTCGAGGGGCTTCATGGAATTGACGTCGAGCGACATGCAGAGCTTGCCGAAATATTCGGGGAGCTCCGGATTCATCCGGCCGCCCTTATGCCCCGGAACGTCAAAATGCGCGAGCCGGTTGATGCGCTGCGCATCCAGCGCGTCCGCGAGCGGCGTCTTGGATTGCCGCACGCGCACTGCATCTTCCGTCCTCGAAGGTACGGTTCTTGCCATTTGATTGACCACCCTATAAGATAGTGAATAACAGCTCGAGTTCCATACTCCACAAGGAGCAGTTCAAAAGCGGCGCGTATTGTACCATATTGCGCCGCAGATTCAACCGCGAATTTGACGATATTTTAGCGCGCGGAAGCGGACGGTTCCACGCCCAGATTTTCATACGGGCGAATGCGCAGGCGCACGCCGATCCGGTCTGTGATCGCGCGGCACTTCGCCTGCTCCTCCGGCGTCGTCACAGGGGAATCCACGATCGTCATCACCACGTCCGGCACGTAGGCCTTGCAGCTTTGGGCGAAATCGATCATCGCCTGCCAGCTCCCCAGGCCGAACTTCGGATGGCAGATCTCCCGGTACCGCTCCGGATCCGATGCATTGAGCGAGATCGAAACGACATCCACCAGCCCCTTGAGCCGGGATGCCGTCGGTCCCCCGTGGATGAGATCGGAAAGCCCATTCGTGTTGATGCGCACCTTCAGATCCGGCTTCGTCTCCTTCGCATGGCGCGCGGCCGCCAAAAGCACATCCAACCGCTCGGTCGGCTCCCCGTAGCCGCAGAACACCAACTCCGAGAAATCCCCGAGAGAACGAGCATCAAGATCGGCGAGCACCTCCTCGACCGTCGGTTCACGCTCAAGCCACAGCGAGTCCGTCCCGTTCACGCCCGGCCCGTTCCGCCGCAGGCAGAACTCGCAGGCGCACGGACAGCGGTTCGTGAGATTGACGTAAAGCCCCGTCCTGTATGGATAGGTGATGACCACGCTTGCCTGAAATCAGTGCTTATCGTCTCGGCGGCGGAGCTTTCCGGTCCGGAGCGGGACCTTTCTTGGGACCAGCGGGAGGTGGCGGCGCCTTGCGATGCCCCGCATGCGGCGGTGCCTTGTGGTGTGCGGCAGGCGGCGGTGCCTTGTGGTGAGGATGAGCTACCGGCCGCGGCGCCGGCCGAGGATGCCTATCGTGATGATGGGACCGACACCCCGGAAACGCAAACACGACCGAAGCCATCAGCAACATCATGAGCAGTTTGTTCATCTTCTTTTTCCTTTCTTTGTTAGTTTGTAGTCACGCCTCTACTGCCGCTTCGGCGTCATTGAAATCGTCACCTCGGGATAGCGCTTGAGAAATTCGGCCGAAAGCCCCGACACATGATCCGCACGCTTCGCCGCCGCCAAAACCGACTGGTCCACCTTCGCATCGCCCGACGACTGCACGATCCTGTAGCCGAGGATCTTTCCGCCGCCGCCGAACTTGACGGTCAGCAGCACAGGTTTCAGATTCTCCGACCAGTTGAAATCCGTCCAGCATTCGTAGAAGCGCCGCGAGATGAGCGACACGCACCGCTGCTCTTCGTTCGCCGCCAGCTGGTTGGACGCACCGAACTTCGCACCCGCCGCCAACGCCTTCATGATCTCCGCCTGCGAAAGCGGTTTGTCGCGTGAGGTTCCCTTTCCGGGCGGCAGCTTGACGGGCGGCTGTATCTTCGGCGGCTTCTTGATCTCGCCGCGCTTGAACTCCTTCTTTTTCGGCTTCTCCTCAACCTTCTTCTTCTCGGGTTGCTTGATCTCGCTCTTCTTGAATTCCTTCTTCTTCGGCTTCTCGGGGATCTTCTCGACGGCCTCCACTTTCTCGTCCACCTTCGGCGGTTCCTCGGGCTTCGGCTGCGGTTTGGGCGGCTCCGGCTTCGGCTGCTCCTGCGGCGGCGGATTGGGGTCGGGCTCCGGGTCGTTCGGATCCTGCTCCGCCCACGGCGGGACGATCGTCATGTCGATGGGGATGATGACATCGGGCGCGCGGTAGATGATCTTTGCGGCGATCCAGAAGAGCACGAACGCCGCCAGATGGAGAAGGAAAGCCGTAAAGAGCGTCCGGAGCGTGAGCGGGCTCGACACTTCCCGCTCGTGCCGCCGCTCCTCATAGAACTTGTCGATCTCAATCTCCAAACTCTAAACTCCAAACTAAACCAGCACTCATTTCTCGACTGTCACAAGCGCCATCTTCCGGACCTTGCACTTGTAAACGAGCTTGACGACATCCATTACCGCCCCGTAGGTGAGCCGCTCATCGCCGCGCACGAGCACCGGCACGTCGGGATCCTCCTTCACCTTCGCGAGAAGATCCTGCTCCAGTGCTTCCAATGTGACGGGGGCATTGTTGAAGAACGTCCCCGTCTGTGAAACGGTGATCGTGTTCGCCTTGTTGTTCTTGTTGGGAAGCGTGTCCGTCTTGGCGCGCGGCAACATGATGGAGATGCCCTGCTCCAGCGCCGGGATGGTAAGGATGAACGTGACGAGCAGAAGGAACGTCAGGTCGATGAGCGAATTCATGTCGATGTTCGCCTTGGCGCCCTCGGTGCGTCCCTTGTGCTTCCTTCTGCTTCTAAGACTCACAGCCTCTCCTTTCTAAACCTCTAAACCTCCAACCCTCTAAACTTCCAACCCTACGACTGAAACTCCAGCGCGACCCGTCCCACCAGATCGTCCGCAAAACCCTCCATGTCGGCGGAGAGTCCGCGCACCGTCGCCTGAAGCCGGTTGAACGCGCACACGCCAGGGATGGCGATCAGCAGGCCGACGACCGTGGTGACGAGCGCGGACGAGATGGCCGGCGCCATCGTGGCGATCGTCGCCGAGCCGGCGGCACCCATGTCCGCGAACGCGTCCAAAACGCCCCACACCGTGCCGAGCAGACCCAGCATCGGCGCAAGCGCGACGATCGTCGCGATCGCCCCCATGCCGTATTCGATCTTCAACTCCTCCTCCTCCAGGATATGTTCGCAATGCGACTTCACCAGCTCCACTTCATTGCGGGTGAGCGCCGCGCTCTGCACGCCCTCGCCATGCGCAAGCGTCGAACGCGACGCCGGCGAAAGCAGCTTGAAGAGCCGTTCGCACGTGCCCTGATAGATGTTCTCGATGGCGGTGTGCGAGCTGGGATGACGCGCGAGATAGTACTCCAGTACGTCGCGCCCCATCATCACATCACGGCTGACGCGTCGCGTGAGCCGCCCCACGTGCGCCAGCTGCTTGACCTTACCGATGATTATTCCCACCATGACGATGCTTGCCGAAAGCTGCACCATCACGATGAACTTGCCCATCATGCTCGACTGCAGGAACCCGTTCACGAGCGAATCTGCGAAAAACTCTACCATGCTTCTTTCTCCTTTTGGAAGGGAATTATATCATAAAGGGCGCTGTCGCGGGAACTGTCCCGTTATCGCTCCAGCACATCGGCAATCTCGCGACGCAATTTCAGGAATGCGAAAGGATCCGTCGGCAAGGTTGTCGGTTCCGGGAGAACGGACAAGAGGAGCTTTTTCACGGCCTCCCGGCCGATCTTCGCCTCGTAGAGTTTCAAGTAGTCGAAATCGTCGATCGCGTCGCCGATGTTGATCGCACGGATTGACGGCACCACACCCTCGCCCGTACCCGGCCGCGGCGGATAGAACACCACCGTATAGGCGTTCTCGTACATCGACGCCGGATTGACCCAGGGATTGACACTCTTAGACTTCTTTGAAGGGTTCCCGTAGTACACAACGTTCCAGAGCAGCACCCCCTCGCCGTCCGCGCGATAGACCTGCCACGGGAAGAACCGGTTGCGCAGATACGCGTCGTCCGTGATATGGGCCGGATACTGATAGTACCACGTCGTGTCGAAATTCCGGATCTGCGGATTGACGGACGAAGGTCCGAACGACGCAACACGGATGTTATAGTGTTCGAGACGGTCCGCATTCGGCGTGCTGACGACAAGGAACTTGATGTCCTTAAGCGCATCGACGTATGTCTTCAGCATCTTCGGCAAGATGTCCATCACCGTGTAAGGCGGCTCGTCGTAGATGTACCAGGTGAACGTGACTCCGGGGAACTTCTCTTTTGCATGGGCGGCGAACTGCGAGAGCGCCTCGATGACAGACCGCTGCCCCTCCGGCTCGTCGAAATAGCCGCCGAACGGCGTCTTCTTCGGGGCCACGCCGACCGTCCTCCGGCCGTTTGGAGACTTCTTCACGCCCCTGTCTCCTTTGAACCAACCCGCATTGTCGCCAAGCATCCCGACGAACGGAACCGGGAACGTCGAGAGGTTGTACGTCTTGACTAATCGTTCGATTTCGCTGTCATACGGCGACCAGTCCGTGACGACGACATGTCCATTCTCCTTCTTCCATTTCGGCGACGGGCGATCCATGGCCTGATTTCCCGTAAAGCCCAGCTCGCGATACACCCTGTAGAAGTCATCGAAGATCTTAGCCGACGGACGGCTATCGAACTGCGAGTAGGATCCGCCGAAATTGTAGGGGGCGAGGTAGAAATAACTCTTGAGAAACGCCACATCCGGCAGGGCGAAATTCCGAACACGAAGGCGGATCGGCACGGGTACCGGATCGAGACCGTCGGCGGAAACCTTCGCCGTCGCCGCATACATGCCCGCCTCTGCGGCAACAGGCGTCTTCACCGTCACGAGAACGACAAGGTTCGAGCCGGCCGGCGCATCGCCCGACGAGAAGGACACGACCGGATCGGGATGGAGCCGGTTCATGCGCGGGTTCTTCACACCGGAGACGGGCACGAACTTGACCTCGCGCACCGTCACGGCACTTTTCCACTCTTCCACCTTTCCACCTTTCCACTCTTCCACCTTTCCACCTTTCCACCCTTCCACTTTTCCACCTTTCCACCTTACGAAGTCCGACACTTCCACCCGGACATTCTGAAGGTTCCGCTTCGCGCCGATGACAAGCTGGAAGCTTTCCCGCTCATTCTTCGCCGCATCAAGATGAACGGCGCCGTCGCCTTCCTTGAGACCGGGCGGAATGCCGGTCGGCGTCGCCTTGGTGAGAGGGGAAAGCCACGCAAGTGAAAAAGCCTCCGTCTCCGGCAGCTTCGCGCCGACGGGCGGTATCGGCTCTGGCTCGACGTCCTCAACGAAACTGACGTCATCCACCCAGACGGACATCTTCCCGCCGAAGATCAGCTCCACGTTCACGGTCGCCGAGTTCGGTGAAGCGTAGAACGTGCAGTAGAATTCGTTCCACTGCACGGGCGTCGTGTCATAGTGCGTGAGGTTCCGGTAGCCGGAAGTTTTCCCCGCCGCGTCGTGTTCATGGTAGTTCCCCCAGACCATCGTCGGACCTTCGCCGTCATCAAGGTAATAATGGGCCTTGAAGATGTAGCGCTTTCCCGGCGTGATGGGGAGCCCCGTGAAGATCATGTTGTTACGTCCCTCGGGGTTGTCGCAACGGAAGAACCAGGCGCGGCGACCGTCCTTGGCGTGGAGCGTGTCCGGACGCGACACGTAACGCGGATCTTCCGGTGCCTTCACACGTTCGCGGGGCGCCTCCATCCGCACCCACTTGAACGCGACCTCCTCGCCTTCAAAGGAGGGGTTGGCGACAAGGTTCGCCGCGCTCAGAACTGAGTCCTGCGCCAGTACGGCGAAAGCAGAAACCAACAGGACTTTCTTCAATCCAATCTTTTTCATGTGTCGTGACCTTTTGCTCGGTGGGCAAACAACTCGAGTGTAGTCCTCGCCCTTTGCTCGGCAATTGTATCAAAACACAATCTCGCCCGCAACCACAGCCGGAACAGGGTAGGATTCCTGCCATCGCCGACGGAATTCACAAGCATCGTACTCACGCAGGCACTGGTCGACTTTCTCCCCCTGGGCATCGAAGATGAAAGCGGGATTCTTGAACGCCAGAGGATGCATGACGAATTTTGGCGGCTTTATGTGGACGGAGATTCGCACGAACCTTCTACCATCCTTGACAAAATTCTGTTCGTGCAGCCATTCATCCGATATCGCGTTCCGCAACTCCTCGACCGTTGAACATCTCATCGCCCGATCCGCCGCCTCGTCGAAGAACCGAATGCCACGATAGCAATTCCCGACCGTACCGAAAACCAGAATTGCGAGAAGCGCCACAACAAAGCCGCCAAGGATGCTCTCCCGTCTCAGCGCCTCTCTCCTGCGTAAATCTGTCGAGGTTTCTTGCATGTTGTAACCTATGACCTTACAAGACCTGCCAAAGTTTCACACCGTCACTTGCCATCCACACGCATCTTGATTTTAACGAGATGATCGGCTGCGAAAACACTTATCCAGTCCATCTCAGCCGCCCTCACGCCACAAGCCTCTCCCCTCATCCAGTCCACCTTAACCGCCTTCCCCACGCAGATTTCGTCCGCACCGTAATCTTGCGTCTGTAGCGCTCCTTCCAGCCCGCGAGCATGTTCGCGTCCTCC